>Ga0070694_100000871_pt1 | contig 16994 bp, 12 predicted proteins | sample KBSK1251metaG_FD_65470 | JGI IMG/M metagenome (GOLD analysis project Ga0070694, IMG submission 65470) | Corn, switchgrass and miscanthus rhizosphere microbial communities from Kellogg Biological Station, Michigan, USA - KBS K1-25-1 metaG | ecosystem: Host-associated > Plants > Roots >... | reverse complement strand
TTACTCGATGCATGTCCTCGTTTGGTGGACAGCATAATAGCGGCGAGCGTCGGAATTAAGCAAATCTCTAATGTCCGACAAGCTTTAGCTTGTTGAAACCTGGCGACAAACTAAAGTTTGTCGACATTTTTCCAATTGACCCAGCAAGCCGCGTCGAATGGCTTTCTGTGCAGCTTCATTCATGGTAAAAAGCGAGACGCCTCTGCGCCCAGCGTCCCTGTGGCTAGCACACAATTCCTTTGTGGTAAGCCGCATAGGCAAGATGTCAACGAAAGAGCTTGATCAGCACGATGAAATCAAACTACAAAGCCACGGCCATCACCTTGCCGGTACTCGTACTGCCAGCTTTAAGATCAAAGGTGCAAAAGACGGCTAAGCAGATCGTCTAATGATGACAGATATGAAAAAGCACATTATCAGCCCCCTCTTGTTAACCCTGATTACTCTTACTCCGTTGCTTCAAGCGTGCAGTTCGAGTGCACAGCCGCCACAAGCGACCAACAGTCCCACGCCGCTTTCGTCTGCGGGCGAAGACCCTTCCCTGACGCTGACCGTACTCGACCAGCTTTTCACGGACAAGGTATTTACGGCGGCGTTGAAATCAAAAGTTCAACTGACCGACGAGCAGATCTTGGCGCTCAAAAAGAATTCGGGCGGTGAGTTGGCAAACCTTCGTGCGGCGAACGCTGAAAACCAACCGGCGGCTGCGGACGCTGCGCGGGCCCGAACACTGAAATTCATTCGCGATTTGTTGGGGAGCGAGAGGACCGATCAGATATTGGCTTTGGCGCTCGAGCGCCGGAGCAGTCAAACGGACACGACCGCTACGAATGGCGCTGAACTGACCCAACTGAAGGGCCCAAACGCGGTGCCTCCGGACACGCGCATCGTCGTCAACATACCTGCTTTTCGCATGGACGTCTTTCGCGACGGGACGCTTTTGAAGTCGTACCGAATCGGCATCGGCTATCAGGAGTTCCCGCTGCCAACCGGTTTCCGCAAAGCGGAGATGATCATCTTCAATCCGACCTGGACGCAGCCTAATGAATCGTGGGCCTCGAATCCTGGCCAGGTTGTTCCCGCCGGCGCGGCCGGAAACCCGCTCGGGCCAATCAAGATCCCCATCGGCGGCGCTAATTTGATTCATGGCGGCAAAGTCCTGGCAAAGATCGGCACCTTCGCGTCTCACGGCTGCGTCGGTCTGACAAACGATCAGGTCAAAGATTTCGCCAAGGTTCTGGCGGATGCTACGAACACCGAATTGAAAGAAGAAACGATCGCCGCCTATTTGAAGAAGAGAACGCGGACACAGGTTGTGAAGTTGAGCCAGATCGTTCCGGTTGAGCTGCGCTACGAAACGATCGTCGTTCAGGACGGTCAACTCCATGTCTACCGCGACGTTTACAACAAGAACACGAATACGGAAGAAAACCTGCGCGCTGTGTTCGAAGCGAACGGTATTGGTTTTGATACTCTGAGCGAGGAGCAAAAGACCCAGGCTTTGGACGCGGTAAATGCGATGTCACTTCATCCGAAGAAGCAGCCCGCGCCGGCGGTTGTTGCCAATCAGAATGCGGTTGATAAGAAAGCCCTGGCGGCTGCCAGGAAGGCTGAAGCAGAACGGCAGAGCAAGCTGCGCAGCCAGAAAGAAATTGTGATCGATCTCGCTTCGTTGAGCGCTAAAGGCTACCCGTCGCCGAGGGATTTGAATACCGGAGCAGGGAGTATGAGGATTGAAACGGCGGTCCTCACACCTGAGCGGCCTCGCAGGAATCCAACTCCGGAGTTTCAATCATCGCCTCGCACGAGTCCAAGTCCGGCGCCGCAATCATCACCTCGCACGAGTCCAAGTCCGGCGCCGCAGTCATCGCCTCGCACGAATCCAATTCCGGCGCGGCAATTATCGCCTCGCATGAGTCCGACGCCGGCGCCTCGATAGTCTCCCACGGCCGGTCCGCGCTAATGGTACTGCAACGGTGATATTAGTAACCCCCAATTTGCTAATGCTCACTTCTTCATAACTGCTCGAATTATCTCTTCAACATTGTCGGTCGCAAGTTTCTCAAGGCCGGTTTCTTCTATACCGGCGATGCGACCCAGGATCATTCGCGCATCCCCGGCATGACCACGATCTTTCCAACGGGCCATTTCCACCAGGGAAGGGAGCGCCTGTGATCGCAAGGCGCGAAGCAATCGAGGATCGCGTGAGGCGCTGAGAATGTTCATCAGCGAACCGGCCTTGTTGCGATCCATCCAGATACCAGAATTCAACATCGCGACTATATGTCCAGCTGGTATCCAGGCCGCGAGCGTCTTGCTGGACGTCGCCAGCACACCCAGCGCGCGCACCGCATTGTTGCGTACTCCATCATCAGGATCGCGACTCGCGTGAACGAGCGCCAGTACCTGGGCCTTCGATTGTTGCGCATAGCCCAGAGCGTACGCCGCCGCCCGCCGATCATCCCGTCTTGCAGACGACCTCAGCACCCGGCGAATGAGCACTTCGTTGCGGACCGCGAATTCCCTGATCGACATCTCTTTCTCGCGTAATGGAGCATAAGCGGAAAGGGCGTAGCCTTTCGATCTGTCTTCACCCGGTTGTTTTTGCAGCGCTTCAAGGTTGAGATCCATTGTCTGAGCGTAAAGATCGAGCATTGTTTGGGGAAGCTTAATCGGTTCCTTCGGTGCAGAGTTGTACCGGAACTTTCGACTTGACTGTCCAGGTAAGCCGACAAAAAGCATTATCTTCCCGTTATCGTCGCAGCAAACGACGACAACATCAGTGGCGCCGCGACCGATCGTGCGCTGAACACTTCGGGCTAACTCAGCCTTCGTTTTTTCGACGTCGTGAATCGCCAGGGTGCCGCCTTCATGGATAGGCAGCGAGGAACGTATCTGATCAACCGGCAGGCCGGCATAACCGAAGAAGGATATTTCTCCAATTACAAATGACTGGCCTTCAATCGGCTGGTTTTGTGCGATCGCCGGAGCGAAGAGCAGGCAGACAAACAGCGCGGTGAAAGCTCTCATCAGTAAAACAATGGAGAAATGTTCAGACCGATGCGGCTTCGCACGAATCAAGCACCGGAGCGTCAACTATCTCATGAGATGGGCCAGCCTCGCCGAAGTACTGCCGGCCCGCAGTGATCGTTTCGAAGTATTCGGAAATGCGGTCGAGGATCTCTTCCACCGAATGCGAATGATAGAGCGCGGTACGAAACAACGCGCCGCCTTTAAGCCCTCGGGTGAATTGGCCGGCTAACTGCTTCATCCGACCGATAGCAGCCAGTTGCGGCATGTCTTCGCGCAGCATATCAAAGTACTCGAGCAGCACCGCGCGCTTGTCATCCAGAGTTGGTTGGAACGGTTCGCGACCGTGCATGGTGTCTTCAATTTGCCGGAAGATCCAGGGATTCGCCATCGCTCCGCGACCGATCAAAACTCCGTCACAGCCGGTTTCGCGAAAACGATCGAACGCCTGTTGAATCGTGGTCACGTCGCCGCTCCCGGAAACCGGGACCTTTACAACTTCTTTGATTTGTTTGACGAGATCCCAATTCGCCAATCCGCGATAGCCCTGCTCCTTCGTGCGACCGTGCAAAGCGATATGTTCAGCGCCGCAACTCTCCGCCAGCTTTGCAGTGTCGACTGCATTGATCGTGTGATCGTAAAAGCCGGCGCGAATCTTAACCGTCATCGGAATGGTGATAGCCTTCTTGATCTCCTGCAGGATTGTTTCCAACCGCGGATGATCTTTCAGCAGCCCGGACCCGCCACCGTGCTTAACAACTTTCGGGGCGGGACAGCCGCAGTTCACGTCAAGAATGTCGGCGCCAACTTCCTCAGCCATTTCGGCCGCCATACGCATGCGTTCAGGCTGACCTCCGAAAATCTGCACGGCAAACGGCCGCTCGTTTTCGTAGAAGCGCATCTGCCGTTTCGATTTTGGATTATTGCGCGTGAGCCCTTCGACTGAAATAAATTCGGAAACGGTCAGCCCAATCCCGCCGCGCGCTTTCAGCAGTCGGCGAAAGGAGATATCCGTCACCCCGGCCATCGGTGAAAGCACCAGCGGCGGATTGATTTCGATATCGCGAATCTTGAAGGGCTTGATGTCGTTCATAAAAAAGCCACACGAGATTTTACCTCATGTGGCTTTGATGTCCGATAAGCGTTGGCGCGCAGAAAACGCAAACTAACAGTTTGCGTTACGTTTTTACCAATTAACCACCAATTTCTCTGCGTGTTCCCAGGCCGGCACGTCCAGACGCAGGGAAGCGCGCTGCAGCCTGTCAGGATCTGAGAGCAAGCGACCGGCGCCCAGTGCCACCGTCGTCAAAGGATTTTCCGGCACCGTGACCCGCAGCTTCAATTCGTTTTGCAGCCGGTCAGCCATTCCTTCCAGCAAGGCGCCTCCGCCAGTCAAAATCAAACCGGAATAATGGATGTCGGCGGTAACTTCAGGCGAGGCATCTTCGATCACTCGCCGCACTGCCGAGATTATCTCGGACAGAACGGGCTTGAGCGCGATGCGAACTTCGCTGCTATCGATCATTATCGGCAAGGGCGCGCCGTTGCCGAGCTGCTTGCCGACAATTTCCATTTCCTTGTCCACAGGTGTGTCGTGATTTTCGTCCCAGGCTGATCCCAGTTCGCGTTTGACGCGTTCGACAATCCTTTCGCCAAACTGAACCGCATAGCGCACGCGCAGGTAATCACGAATCGCGACGTCCATCGCATTGCCGGCCGCAGGCAGACTTACAGAGCTGACGACCCCGCCTGACGCGAGGATCGCGATATTCGTGGTGCCGCCGCCGATGTCGACCACGAGACGCGCTTGTTCATCATCAAAATCCAGACCGGCGCCGAGGGCGGCCGCCAATCCCTCATCAATCAAGTCTACACGTCCTGCTTTCGCATCACGGGCCGCGTCCTTAACTGAGCGTCGCTCGAGAGGTGTTGATGATCCGGGCACACCGATCACCAGGTGACTGCGCTTCGGATGATTGTTGTGCTGTACTTGACTGATCAACTCGCAAAGGAATTGTTGCGAGATCTCAAAATTGTCAATCGCACCGCGTCGAATCGGCCGGTGAACTTCTGTGTCGTTTGGCTCGCGGCCCAAAAGTTTGAGTGCTTGCCTGCCGACCGAAAGAATTTCACGGCTGTGCTTATGAATCGCCACGACCGATGGTTCGTTCAAAACGATGCCGTCGGTGGGCGTATAGACGAGCGTGTTGACGGTGCCCAGGTCAATCGCCAGGTCTTCGCTGAAGAAACCGCTTAGAATATTCATGGTTTTTTGAAACCCCGCTTACTTCCGAGAATTGTTAGGCGACGGTACAAGTTGTAGAAAGGCATAAAGCAAGCATTATGCCAATGAAGACGGCAAAAATTGACTGTGAATGCCTTGAATTATCAGTGCGAATTTGCACGCGAAGAGAAGGAGGGTTGAAGGGCATTAGAACGCAGCGCCCGATAATCGAACGCTCTCAAGGAAGGATTACATTGATCGAGTCAGTTCAGGGCTCGATTCTGACCGGTGTGCCCACAGGAATCGCCTGAAACAGTTCGCGCACATCCCGGTCTTCCAACGCGACACAACCCCACGTCCAGTCGCTCCCAGCGCCGTTACCATGAATGTAAATATCGCCGCCGAGGCGCGTGTTTTGAGGCGGAGTCTTCTTAGCTTGCAGCGCGCTCTTGATTGCGTCGTATTGTGCTTTCGTGATTAAGCCCTCTCGCAGCCCTCGCTCGGCATGAGCGGCATTGGGATAACTAATCCCCAAAGAAAGATAGAAAGCACTCTTGTCGTTCTTGGTGAAGATGTAAAAGTCACCTTCGGGTGTGCGTCGATCCCCCTGACGAATTTTGTCTCCGACGGGGCTTAGTCCGAGTCCGATGCGATAGGTCCGCACGAGTTTGTCATCAGAATACAAGAATAATTTCCGTTCGCCCTTCTTCACCACGATTCTGGGAGACTTTAGAACGAGGGTCTGATCCGCGGTATTCGGTGGATCCGACGGTATTCCGCGGCGAGTCGCTTGGGGCGTCCGGCTAATTGCCGGCATTTTGGTGGCCGGTTCAGCCCTGACTGCGGTATGCCCAAGCCTGTTGGCACAGGCGGTCAGCGCGAGCAGGATTGCCAGGATCAGCAGAGTTGTTTTTGATGTTGTCATCAACGTTGGCGCCGTCAGTGAATAGACCCCACTAGTTCCATTCAAGTTCCGTTTCGTTGACGAATTTGATTGGCGGATTTGCGTGGCTGCGATCGATCTAAAGGTCCACTGGCTCAAAACGCTTTTCGGCGATGACTTCAATCAAATCTTTTGCCTCGCGCTTTGCAACGTTGCGCGCTTCGGGAACGATCAGCACGCGAAACTCAGTCTCGCGGTCAGGACGCCGAACTGCGATGAGGTCACCTGCTTTGACGGGATGGGCCGGCTTAACCGGCCGTTGGTTGAGCAACACCAGGCCCGCCTCGCAAAGCTTCTGAGCTATCGAGCGACGCGGGCAAACGCGACTTAATTTCAGGAAAAGATCGAGACGCATGTCAGAGCAAGGGGCAAAGGGCAAAGAGCAAGGTACAAAAAACGAAAGGCTAAGCGGAGAATTCTCTGCGCTTAGCCCTTGGCCTCATGCTCTTTGCCGATTTAGTTTTTGTCTTTCTTGTCCTTATCCTTTTTCTTGTCCTTTTTGACTGCGGCCGCAGGCGGCACTATCTTGAGCAACGGCGCCACCTGCGCGCTGTAACTGTCGGCGATCTTTATATACGCCTCGTTCCGCAAACTTTGAAGGTAATCTTCGCGGGCCTTTGGCGAGCGCTCCTGAGTCATCGCGCCGCGCGCCTGGTTTTCATTGAAGGTGGCAGTATTGCTTCCGGCCGTGCGCGCATCGATGCGCAGAATCTGGTAGCCCTCGTCGGACTTTAGAGGATCGCTCACGCCACCGGCTTTTAGATTCTTTATGGCGCCGGCAAGGTCGGGACGAAGATCCGGTACTTGAAATAGTCCGACCTTACAGGGCTTCTGACCGTTGTTACCCGGCCGATCCGAATAAGCTGCCGCCAGGGTGCAAAAGTCAGCGCCGCCACGCGCCTGGCTGACCAGTTGGTCCGCGCGCGTTTTCACTTCCGCTTCCTGTTTGCCTGCCAGGCTGAGAAATATTTCCGAGAGATCGACGGACTCAGGTTTCAGGAACTTATCTTTATTAGCGTCGAAATACTTGTGCAGCTCGTCAGCGGTAAAATTGTAAAACATCTTTCGATCAACTTCGCTTTCGAGCACAGCCTGTTTCATGATTTCGACGCGCATTGTCTGCCGGGCTTCATCACAGCTGATACCACTTTGCTTCATCGCCTCGCATAACTTATCCATCGTAAGAATGTTGTTTTCTTTGGCGACTTGCAGCATGCGCTTGTTGACTTCATCTTCCACACCCTGCGTGAAGTCCAGCTCTTTGCCCTTCTGCAACAACAGCTGTTCGTTGATCAGGATCGCGATGAGCTCGGGCTTGCGCTGTTCAACCTCGGCGGTAGCTTGCTGGTCAGTCTTGCCGTTCTGCACGAGAGTTTGGATCCGCTCTCTCATTTCGCGTTTCAATTGTGAGAGGGTGATGATGCCGTCACCGACCTGGGCTATGACTTCATCGACGATGACCGGCTCGCCTTCCTGGGCGCGAGCAAGCGATGGCGACACGAACGTTGCGATGGCGACAAGCAACGCGGCGACGATTAATTTTGATTTCACGAAAAATCTACTCCTTTTTTAACGCTCCGGAGGGGCGAAATGTTTATAGTCACGATTTCGATGATTAGCGCAATGGGTCGCTCCTCACGGAGCTGCTTAAGTAAGTCTTTAATCCCGACTATAAAGATTCCGAACCTAACCGTGCTGACTTGACCGATTCTAACCGTCGGCCTTGATTTGCAGCAACACGCGACGGGCCACGGCCAGCACCTCGTCTCGCTCTTCGGGGCTCAACTCAAGCCTCAAAACCCCACTAGGCGCAAAGGTTGCGCCGTCCCGGCCGTGAATTAATTCCATCAAATTTTCCGGCGCCACGCGGGCCTTTTCAGCCAGTTTGACGGCAATTCCGTCCCGAATTCGGTCGATTGAAACCACCCCGACCATTTCGGCGGCCTGGCGCAGCCGCGCATAATCAAACAGGTCTGCGACAGGTTCGGGGATCTTTCCATAGCGATCTTCGGTTTCCGCGCTGATGGCTGCGAGCGCATCTTCATCGCGGGCGGACGAGACTCGTTTGTAAGTTCGCAGCCGCTGACCCATGTCCGAGATGTAATTCTCGGGAATGGCGACATCGACGCCAAGATTGATCGAGACGGTCGGCTCGTCCTCAACCTGCTCGCCGCGAAGCTCAGCCACAGTGCGCTCGAGCATCTGGGTGTAAAGATCAAAGCCCAGGGCGTCCATATGCCCGGACTGTTGTCCGCCCAGCAGATTGCCCGCGCCTCTCAACTCCAGGTCGAGCGCGGCGATGCGAAAACCGGCGCCCAGGTCCGAGAACTCGCGAATTGCCGCCAGTCGCCGCCTGGCAATCGGCGTCAGCTCTGCTTCGGCTGGAATCAGCAGGTAGGCATAAGCCCGGCGACTCGACCGGCCCACGCGCCCGCGCAATTGATAAAGCTGAGAAAGACCGTAATTGTCGGCGCGGTTTATGATGATGGTGTTCGCGCGGGGGATGTCTATCCCATTCTCAATAATGGTCGTCGCGACCAAAACATCATGCTTGTAGGCAATAAAATCGAGCATGATGTTTTCCATCTCTTTTTCATTCATTTGACCATGGGCAACCGCAATTCGCGCCTGGGGCACCAGACGCTTTACCAAAGCGGCAATCGTTTCGATCGATTCGACACGGTTATGAATGAAGAAAACCTGACCGCTGCGCGCCAGTTCCAGCTCAATGGCAGATTTGATCACAGCATCCGATGACTGCGCGACCTGAGTCTGAATCGCCAGACGATCGCTGGGGGGCGTTTCGATCAAAGACATGTCGCGCAGCCCGCTCAGCGACATGTTCAGCGTGCGCGGAATCGGGGTCGCCGAAAGCGTCAGCACATCCACGCGTTTCTTCAGTTGCTTCAGCCGTTCTTTGTGCGCGACCCCAAAGCGTTGCTCCTCATCGACCACTACCAGGCCGAGATCGCGAAAGCTGACGTCCTTCGAAAGCATCCGATGGGTGCCGATGACGACATCGACTTCTCCCGCCTCAACGCGCTTGACGACGTCCTTCTGTTCTTTCGAAGAGCGGAAGCGCGAAAGCAATTCAATCTTGACCGGAAACGGCGCGAACCTTTGTCTAAAGGTATCGAAGTGCTGATATGCAAGCACCGTGGTCGGTGTCAGCACGGCAGCCTGTTTGCCATCCATCACAGCTTTAAAAGCGGCCCGCATGGCTACTTCGGTCTTTCCGTAACCGACGTCGCCGCATAGCAGGCGATCCATCGGCGTCTGGTTTTGCATGTCCTGCTTCACATCTTCGATGGCCGTTTCCTGATCGGGTGTCAGCGTGTATTCGAAACCTTCTTCGAACTCTCGTTGCCAGGGCGCGTCGGTCGGGAACGCGTAGCCCTGAACCAACTTTCGCTCGGCATAGAGGCGTAACAACTCGTCAGCCATGTCGCGCATCGCGCGTTTGGCCTTGGCTTTCGTCTTATGCCAACCCAGACCACCGAGACGATCCAGAGTTGGCTGGTTACCCTCAGAGCTCGAATAGCGTTGGACCAGATCGAGCCGCTCGACCGGAACGTAAAGCTTCGCTTCGTCCGCGTAGTAAAGCAGCATGAACTCGCCGCGCGGCTGTTCGGCGGCGTTCAGCTTTTCGTATGACTGACCTGGCCCGACATCAAGCGACACCAGTCCGCCGAACCGCGCGATGCCGTGATCGATGTGTACGACAAAGTCATTGACCTTCAGATCGCGGAAATCGGAAAGAAAGGCCGCGGCGCGCGCGCGCCGCTTCTTCTCTCGCTTGATTACCGTGGAGCGACGCTCGAGCGCCGGCTCCGCCGCCTCGTCGAACAAATCGCCTTCGACGTGCACCAGCAGTCCGGTACGTCCGCCTCCGGCGGGAGTTCGCAACTCGAACCCACCCGAGAGCTTGCCGACCGTAATCAGTGCATCGAATGCGGCCGGGGCCTCCGCTTTGTCGTCAACTGAGGTCAGTCGTGCGTTGACTTCGTATTCACGCAGGATTTCGGTGACGCGTTCGGCGACCCCGCGGCTTGGCATCACAAAAAGTGTGGTTGCTGCCGATTGCCGGCTCCGCTCGATTAAGTCGCGCGCAAGGTCCGGCAGGCGCCCGTGATAACGCATCACTGACTGAGCTTTCCAATCAATTTCATCCTGATGCGCGGAGGTAGTGTCCGGCCCCGGAAACAAAAACAGCGGGCGCTTCTTCGGTCGCTCCTTGCCCACAGAAATCTTTGGCTGCTCAGCATCAAGCGCGAGTTCCTGATCGACTCTGGCTGCCGTTCGCCCCAGCGCGCGCATTTCAATTCGCTGCATTGCCTCAATTTCGTCACGCAACTCTTCAGCAGTCAGGTAAAGCTCATCGACTCGCAATCCCAGATCATCCGCGGCTTCGGTTTCGGCGTGGCGCTCTTCCAGCGTCTGAAATGCCTGGCTGAGGAAGTTTTCGACCGCGATGGGTTCATCAATCACCAGCACGGCGTTCAGCAGGTAATCAAAGATGTTGGCGTGGCGGTCACGATTGATGGAAATCAGCCATTCCCAACCGCCGAACTCTTCACCCTCGTCGGCAAAGTCGGTCCGGTCCCGCAACGATCGCGCAAATCGAGGGTCACGCCAACGCTGGCGCGCGCGCGCAGCCCATTGGCGAAAGTCCGCCGGCCTGACCACGAGTTCGCGCATCGGGGCAATTTCAATCCGGGCCAACTGTGCGGTCGACAGCTGCGTTTCGGGATCGAATTCACGAATTGAATCAACTGTGTCGCCGAAGAATTCGATTCGTACCGGCGCGTCGTATCCTGGGGGCCAGACATCGAGGATGCCGCCCCGTATCGAGAATTCACCGATCGCGCCAATCGGATCTTCACGGACATAACCGCTCGAGATCAGTTTGTTGACGAGTTCTTCGGGCGCAGAGTCTTCGTCACGCCTGAGAATGGCGCCCGCTTTTAGAATGTCGTCTGGGGCGACCGTGCGGCGCGCGAGCGCGCGCGAGGTCAGCAGGAGAAAGTCAGTGGCACGTGCATCTTGCACGTGATTCACGGGCGAGACGCCCGTGCCACTTGCGTCACGCGCTAACTGCCAGAGTGTCAGGGCGCGTTTCTCCAGCGTCTCGGCGTGCGGCGACCCGCCGGCATAAGGATCGCTTTCGGACGCAGGCAATACGGCGATCGATTCACCATAGTCAGTCACACCGCGGATGGCGCAGTACCAAAAGCTGATGTCGCGCTCCCAGTTTTCGAGATCTCTCTGGGCCGGAACAGTCAGGGCAAACTGTTTTCCGGTATCGTTTTGGAGCAGGGCCAACGCCAGGGCGCGTGCTGGTTCTGCAACCAGACCGCTGATCGAAATCACTCGCGCACCGCCATTGATCTGATCAAGCACACGACGATACTCCGGACTTTCAATGACGTTCTTCAGCGTGCTTTGAAGTGCCGAAGTTGTTTCAGTTGCTGTGCTCATCGAAGATAAATCTAAAGTGGCTTGGCCACCTGATGTGCGGAAAGGCTTTGCCTTTCCGGCAGTAGCTTTATCAGAACCGGGAGGCTATGCCTCCGGATTGTCGAGGCGCAGCCTCGAGAAAAAAGGAGTCGGCCAACCGGAAAGGCAGAGCCTTTCCGCATATCGGGCGGCCGAGCCGCAACGACCGCTGCGCATCAAACCTCAGGAGCTCATCTTCATCCGTTCGATAATCTGGCTCGTCGATGAGCCCTGAACGAATGGCAGGCTGATCACACGTCCGCCGGCCGCTTCGACTTCTTCCCGGCCATGAATTTGATCGAGCGCGTAATCGCCACCTTTGACCAAAACATCAGGCAGCAACTTTGCAATCAAAGATCGCGGCGAGATGTCGTCAAAGACCGTCACGTAATCGACTGAGCTCAGCGATGCCAGAACTTCAGCGCGGTCGTTTTGATTTACCAGCGGCCGGGCTTCACCTTTCAGTTCCCGCACCGAGGCGTCGCTGTTAATCGCTACGACCAGGGCATCGCCCAGTTCTCTCGCCCGGGCCAGGTAGCGAACGTGACCGACGTGCAAAATGTCGAAGACGCCATTGGTGAAGACGAGTTTCTTTCCTGCGCGGCGCAGGTGCTCTCGTTCATTCATCAACGCTTCATGTGTCAGAATCTTTTCCCGCATTGAGAACGAAACGTAAATTGTAAAGGCGCGAATCCTAAAGGGCAAAGCGTTTGGTCTAATCGCCGTTTACCATTTACTATTGCCGAATTCATGACTGTACCTTTTCTGGAAGATAACGATCAGACTGCCGCTCGCCGCGAACATCTCGAGGCTTTGCAGCGACTGGTCGGCAACGTTTATCCGAACAAATTTCAGCGCAGCGACCGGAGCGGCACCGCTTCTGGTGAAGACACCATTACCTCAATTGTCGGACAGTTTAAGCAGCACGAACCGAAGGTAAATGAAGGCGAAAAGCCGGCCCCAGAAGCGCTTGAAGCTGCGAATTCCGAGTTGAGCAAGGTTCGTGTGCGTCTGGCCGGGCGTCTCGCGGCGCCGCCGCGCGTGATGGGCAAAGCGGCGTTCGTTCATCTGTCCGACGGCGTTTCCCGTTTGCAGATTTATGTTCGTCGTCAGGAGATCGCGGGCGTCAGCAACGATGCCGATGGTGGTGAAGTCGACGGTTGGGAACTATTCGGCCTGCTCGATCACGGCGACTTCATCGGGGTCGAAGGGTTTTTGTTCATAACCAAAACCGGCGAATTGTCAGTGCATGTCGAGAAGTTGCAGTTTCTCGCCAAGGCGCTGCTGCCGATGCCGGACAAGATGCACGGCATAAACGATCCGGAGATGCGCCAGCGCCAGCGCTACGCGGATTTGATTGCCGGTAGTCTGAAACTTGAGCGCGATGCAAACGATTTGACGCCGCGCGAGGTGTTCGAACTGCGCTCGAAAGTGGTGCGCGAGATTCGCAGGTTTCTCGACGAACGGGGCTACGTCGAAGTCGAGACGCCGATGCTGACTCCGCTGGCGACTGGCGCGGCCGCCAAACCTTTTTCGACTTATCACAATGCTTTGGGAATTCCGCTTTACGCGCGAATTGCGCCGGAGCTTTATCTAAAACGACTGGTCGTTGGTGGATTTGAAAAGGTCTATGAACTGAACCGCAACTTCCGCAACGAAGGCATCTCGACCAAGCACAATCCGGAATTCACCATGCTCGAGTTTTACTGGGCCTACGCTGATGTGAACCAGATGATGGATTTGCATGAGGAGATGATGCGATCGGTGGTTAAGGTTGCGACCGGTGGATTGATGGTTCGTTACGGTGAGCACGAGGTCGATTTCTCGCAGCCGTTCACGCGAATGAGGATGAAGGAAGCTGTCTTCCATTACTTACCTGAGCGCTTCTTGCAGCTCGGTGGAGAAGCATTTGCCTTGGACTGGCTGGATGATGCTCAGCGAGTGCGTGAACTCAAAATGTTTTGGGACGCTTGTAATGTGAAGGAAGCCGAGAGTCACATTATTATGCGGAACAAAATAGAACATGGCATGGAGCCTGGCCAGGCAATGGAAGAAGAGTATGAAGAGATTGAAAGTGTGGATTACGAGCAGTTATGGCGTCAGACCGTCGCCTCGGCGCCTTCCACTGATCAGCCACCCGATACTACAGAAACCGCTCAGCTCATCACGTTCTTCTTCGAGCGATTTGCTGAAATGAATTTGATTCAGCCCACGTTCATCACAGATTTTCCGAAGCCGGTGTCGCCCCTGTCAAAGGCTTCCCCTGCGGATCCTTCTATCGCCGAACGCTTTGAATATTTCGTCGCGGCGATCGAATCAGCGAACGGCTTTTCTGAGTTGAACGACCCGGAAGAGCAATACCAGCGTTTCAAGGATCAGGTGCAGCAGCGCGAGCGTGGTGATGAAGAAGCGATGGTCATGGACGAAGATTACATCCGGGCGCTCGCCTACGGGATGCCGCCGGCCGCGGGCATCGGCGTCGGCATCGACCGGCTGGTAATGCTGCTGGCGAACAAGCATTCGATCCGCGATGTAATCCTGTTTCCGCACCTGAGGCCGGAACGAAAAGCCGACGAATAATTCGTCAGAAGCCCGACCGTGAGGGAGGGCAAGATTGGCTTCCACGGATCATAGTCAAAGTTGAACTTGGATTTTCCGAGCGCAAGATGCCACTGGCGTTCTTATGCATGAACCAGGGTGGCACGGCGACGAGTACGGATCGCAATTGTGCAGGCCCTCGCTCCGTCAGGAGCGAAATGTTCATGGAATCTGACTTTGTAGGGGATGGGAGCTCCTTTTAGGACCGCAACGAAAATTGCCTGCACCTTGCGCTCCTATAAAGGAGCTGAAACATCGTCGTGGATTTGTAGACTATAAACATTGGACCACTAACGGGGTCCGTCAAAGTACCCTTCTCGTGACTATTACGGACTTCTGATTTTTCACAGTGGCCCTCCCTGACGGTGGGGCTGCTGACACGATTCGCTGGCCGAATTCTTCCCGCTCGTGATAACATTCGCAGCCCGACCTTGGAACGAGGATTAGAAAGAGGAGACTACATATGACCCGCAAACTTCTACCCCTGCTTGCCGCCGTGGCGCTGCTTGTGATAACCGCAGCATTGGTCGCGCAGGACAAGACGGTAACGCTGGACGGATATATGATTGACAACGCTTGTGCGTCATCGGACAAGGCCAAAGACAAGACCTGGATCAAGACGCACTCGACAAGTTGCGCGACGATGGAGGCGTGCGAAAAGAGCGGCTATGCCGTTTACGCCAAAGACAAGCTCTATAAGTTCGACGACGCCGGCAATGCCAGCGCCGCAGAAATTATTAAGAACACCAAGTCGAAAAAGGGTTTGCACGTCAAAGTGGAAGGCACTATTGATGGCGACACTATCAAGGTAACCAAGATTACTGAAGTTACCAGCTAAAGCTGTTCCCACATTCGTGGTAAAGGAAAAGGGCGGACCATCCTGGTCCGCCCTTTCTCCTGCGTGCCTATCCCCGGGCGCTCGCTCACTGTGTCTTAGCGTTGGTTTCCGTGTGCGAGAACACCACCCACTTTCCTTTTCGATTTACCCAAAGACTGCTGGCCCAAAGCGGGGGGAGGGCTTGTCCGGCGCAGGTCCCGTCGGTGACGCCCTTGTAAGTCAGCAGGGCCGCGTCGGCATCAACCATCGACAATTTCCAATCCGATAAGGTAAACGACTTCACTTCGCACGGCATCGACGGCAACTCCTTGATGAGATCGGCCTTAGTTCCCAGGCCTTGTTCGCTGATCGAGACGCCGTCTGCAGCCAGCCACATTTGAAATGGCTTTACGTCTTTGTTTTTCCAGGCATTCCAAAGCGCAGTTTCATTGGCTGATAGTTTCTTCATCAGTTGAGCTTTACTCATTTTCGGCTTTGGTTTAGCGGCCGGCGACGGTGAAGGCGACGCAGTCGCCTGCGGCTGCGCTAAGCAGAAGGTAGCGAATGCCAACACCAGCAGCGCTGCAAGGGGTAAATGTCTTTTCATTCGTAGTTCTCCTCGGTCAAAGTGTTTGTGGTTTCGTAGCGATTCTTGGGAGCAGTTTCTACTACTACATCGAGGAGGCTGTCAATAGAGTCTGGTGGTGCGTCGAGATTAGAATTTCGGCTTTCTCGGTGATTCTCAGTGCTTCTTGTGGTGAAGTATTTCCAGGGTATTCCACTTTAGAGGCACAGGAATCGGCAGAGAAAAGAGAAAAACCGAGTTAGTAGTGGGTTTGTTGCGCCTGCTAGTTCTTTAATTGTGGCGCCTTCGACTGGCCGTACTTCAGAATGGTTCCACCAAATCCTACTGCCCAGCCGTGATCGCGATCGATAAAGAAAAGACGATTGAGGGCGTGAGAGGTGCTGCTGGACTCGGCAAACCAGCGAGCGCCGCCATCATTAGTGTGTAAGACGAGGCCGTCAGCGCCAACAGCCCAGCCTTCAGCCGGACTGATAAACTTTACATCCAGCAGATCGACTTCGATGTTTGAGCGTTGCGCGAACCACGTGCGGCCGGCATCTCTGGTCGCGAATATCTGGCCGGCATTACCAACCGCCCAACCAAAATTAGCGCCAGCGAAACTCGCTGCAGTAAATCTGGCGTTTTCAGCATCGCGCACAATTCCGGTCTGCCATGTCGCGCCCGCGTCGCTGGTCTGGACGATCGTCGCGCCGGTCCCGACCAACAATCCATGACCGTCGAGAGCGAAAGCACCCCCCAACAGCAGATGTTTTGTCGGTGATCGTTGTCGCATCCAATGCGCGCCGCCGTCACTTGTCGCGAACACAACACCGCTTTCACCAAATACCCAACCATGCTGACTGTCGGTAAATACCAGACGGACCAGACGGACATTTGCGTCCTTGTTATTCAGAAAAATTCTGCGCCAACTGAACCCGCCATCCTCCGTTTTCAACAGGTAAGAACGCGGCTCGTCATTGGTTTTCAGTTTGAGCAGGTCACGCTCAGCTGTCAGCCAGCCAACGTTTTCATCTGCGAAGTAAACATCGTGCAGCGTGTCCCGGGTAAGCGCCAGCAGTCTTTTCCAGGTCTCGCCGCCATCTGTTGTTTGCAGGAGCGTTCCGCCACTGCCGGCGACCCAGCCGCGATTCTGATCGAGAAAGTAAACGGAGTGCAGCAAGGCCATCGTGCCGGATGGCTGCCGGATCCAGGAAGAGGCGGAGACGGAAGGCAGAAAGCTGAAGGCGGAAAACAGCAGGATCAGAAGACGCGGAGACAAGCGGACAAGGCGACACGGTGAACTTTCTCCGCGTCTCGGTTT
>Ga0070694_100000870_pt1 | contig 16995 bp, 23 predicted proteins | sample KBSK1251metaG_FD_65470 | JGI IMG/M metagenome (GOLD analysis project Ga0070694, IMG submission 65470) | Corn, switchgrass and miscanthus rhizosphere microbial communities from Kellogg Biological Station, Michigan, USA - KBS K1-25-1 metaG | ecosystem: Host-associated > Plants > Roots >... | reverse complement strand
CCGACTCGTCTAGATGCAAGTCACAGGAGAGAATAGGAACCCCGGCCGATATCTCGTTTGCGAGGCCCGTCAGATCAGATGTCTTGTCATTAACTACGTAAGACGTTGTTCCGATACAAAGTTCATGAATCCTAGTCCCAAGAAGTTTCAGCACTTGCAGTACCGCAGCCATTTGGGTTCCGCCGGCCAACATCACTTTGCCTCCGGCCGTCAGGGCTCCCCTGGCGATTCCGGCAACTGAAGGAATCATAGGATCGCCAAACATTGCCACCGCGTCGACGGGCGATTTCATGCTTCCGGGCTTGACCCCATTTCTTGACAGCGCAGATTCGACGACCTTGTTCTTGAGTGTATGCGGGTTATCCGGCATGCTGCTACTCACCTTGAATTTTGCGTTAATTCCAAGCGCCGTCAGCACCGCAAGAGCGGTGGTAGTGCCTCCGGGAATGCTTTCGCCTATTACAACAAGATCGGATAAGCGTGCAAGTTCATTTCCTACGAGCTCGCCATGGTGAAGGGCCTGCTCCACTGCAAAAACATCCATGGCTTTTTCTTCAGAGATATTCCTGCCGGGTTCAAGACCAAAAGAAGCGAATGGAATGAGGGGCTTTATCTTTGCCCCGGCGTCAACTACGAACTTGGGGATGCCACCTTTCTGGAGGGCTGTCCTTGTAATAAGAGCGGGTGTCGGTTTTCCGTCTGGCGTGGCAGGGACAGCGTCGATGCATTTGCACTTGCCATAGTAAAGGAATTCAGCGTCCGCAGGAGATGTGTACTTTATCAGCGCAGGATTCGCGCCAGCTACAGTGAGTCCAGAGATCTCGCTCGTTGCAGTATAAGAGATGACGCAGACAAAAACAGGATTTACTGCCCCAAACCTAGCAATCGTCGGCCTACCTGTTGTTGAAGTAATATCGGAAGACAATCAGCCGCCGGCACCCATAAATTCCAAAAATTCCTGCTTTGTCTTTGGTTGGAGCACAAAGCTTGTGCTCCGTTCACGGCCAATGGTGGAGGTCTCGGTAGTCCCATAGTTGTGCCCAGGATAGATGGTCAGTTTGTCGTCTAATTTTGCCACGATATCAAGAAGACTGTGGTACATCTTTGCAGGGTCACTTCCAGGTAGGTCGGTCCTCCCGCAATTTCCGACGAATAGTGTGTCGCCTGTAAAGACAAGGTGGTCGTCGAGTACGAGACAGACGCTGTCCTCGGAATGCCCGGGAGTATGAACTACCCTTAGCCGAGTCGTTCCTAACTCGATCGTCTGCCCGTCCTTGACTGCAATGTCCTTAACCAGTTTTGAATTTTCATGCTGGATTATTTTTGCTCCTGTGACAGAGGCAACCTGTTCGTTTCCCAGGACATGGTCAAAGTGGCTGTGTGTATTTATGATGTATTTTGCAGTCCAGCCGTTTCTCTTTAGCGAGCTGAAGATTTTGTCCAACTCCCATGATGGATCTATTACTGCGGCCAATTCCGTATCCACATCGGCAATGATGTAGGTGTAGTTTGCCATCTGACCCGTAGGAATCTGAAGTACTTTGAAAGTCACAGGACACCCTTCTCCGCTTCTGGAGGTATACCGATCCATTCAACGTGCACAGGTCCTGTGTATTTTCTCCCTCGGGCCAGACCAACCTTCAGCCTGTGAAAAGTGACAGTCGCATCAGCCTTGACGCATCTGTCGTGTATCCTGCCGGTGTTGGGATCAAACCCAGATGGCACGTCCACCGCGATTACAAGTCCACGCCGGTTCGCATTAATCGAATCTATTGCAGACGCGTAAGGCTCGCGGATATCTCCGCGTATGCCGGTACCAAAAATGGCGTCCAAAAGAATATCTGCTTTTGAAATCACGCTCTTTATTTCAGCTGTCACCTCCCGGCCAAACAATATTTCTATTGAATCCATTTTCTCAACGATTCCCCAGTTGAGCTTTGCTTCTTCGCTCTTGATGTCTGAAGGGACTCCCAGAAGGACAATAGTTATCCGTGCGTCGTAACCTGCAAGGTGGCGTGATGCGACAAAACCATCTCCTCCGTTATTCCCGGTGCCGCATACTGCCACAATCTTTTTGTTTCTTAGCCTCCCCTTGCACTTTGAAGCCACAAAATCTGCCAAGCCGTGGCCCGCATTTTCCATCATCAGATACCGTCGCATTCCAAGTGAGCTATGCCCATTCTCCTCAATACGATACATCTGGTCGGAGGTGATCGCTTTCTTTGATGTCAAGAATTGCAGCTACAATTTCAGAGGCGCCAACATAAAAACTATCAAAGGGTTAGCCCTTGTTGTTCTTCAAGAATTCTCTGAACTCCGGGCTGAGCTCGGCAATGTCCGAAAGGTTCGACATCTCGGAAGTTTCTCCGTGAGTCCACACAATGTAGCCGTCTCCATCAATCAGGATGGTGCCATTCCTTTCCAGAAACCTGATAACTAGATTGAGTTTGAATGGCTTTAGCCCTGGGACCAGCTTGGCGAGCTCTTTTAGCTTGGGATAGCCTTCGAAGTTCTTGATTGCTTGAAGCACTGTGTTGATTTCATCTTCCGATATCTCGTTTGCGGGCCTCTCCTTCCAACGGTTCGATTTCTTTTGTTTAATGGCTTGCAGTACTAGGAAGGCTCCAAAAATCCTTTCGATCTAGGATTCAGTTCTAGAATGATATACTGCGGTCGGTTCGCCTGCCTGACATGGATTTCCTTGCAGGCCTAGAGGGGAAAAGACAGTGTTGATTTTTCGAGGTTAAGCACAGGAACATACAACGACTGTGCGTCCGAGCCTATCGTATCAATATACGTAAATTCTCCAGAGAGTCTCTTGAGCTGGATGAATTTCTTTGCGGGCTTTTCTTTCTCCACCACGTAATGGACTGTCGCCCCGCCAACAGCGCCGGTTTGGATAAAAAGAATATGTTTTCCTGTATAGTTGATGTAATAGAGCATCGGAACTACTCCGAGCATTGACTGCGCCGAGTAAATTATTACTTTGAGCATATCCTCCAGGTTTTGGTATTTTAGATAGACAATTTCGCCTTGCTGCATATACATGGTACTGGCGCGTTCGGCTATTTGTTCTTTAAGTATACTTGGCAATTTCGAGATCGGTTTTCCCTCATTGAGAAGACGACTTTACCAATAATGTGTAAAGCAAATGTTGGATTATATTGGCTCAGCCACAATGGCAAACCGATGACTGAGAATTCTGTTAGGCACATTGAAACATTAAGAGAAATGGAAGCACATAAACGCCATTTCCAGATAAGATGCAGTCATCATGAGCTAGAACTTGCCGAAAGTGAAAAAAGTATCACGTGTGCGATATGCAGCAAACAATGGCAATACACTGCAGAGCGTGGCTACCTGGACTCTAGGAAAGTTTTTGCCGCCGAAAAAGACGGTTAAGCTGGCGGCATGTTCTTATGTTCATGGAATTCTACTTAGATTCGTGGTAGCGTCATTCCAACTTCCACAGTTACAAGAGCTTGTCGAGATGGGACCGCAAGAAAGGCTTAATGTGTTCAGACGGTTCTTTGCTGCAAGTCGTTACGGCCGGCTGCTTATTCAGCAACTCTTGGTGAGGTCAGCGCTGGAACAAGCACTGATGCAAGATGTCGTTCAAATGGAGCGCATTCACAACCAGCATTTCAAAGATACGCTCGAGACGGTGAGAAGGCATGGTTTTCTTGAAGAATTCTTGATAGCGGTAAGGGAGGAGGATTTGTCCCTGCAAAAGATAATCGAAGCATACGACAAACGTATGGAAGGGAGAATGTAGATGGAATGGTAATCAGTTACCAATTCGCGGCAGGAGATAAACGAAGGAGACTTGGATTCTAAAGACATAATATGGAGCGGAATAATCAGATGTCCGGTTGGCTCCCAGAAAGTTTCAATGTGCATGTGGAAAGACCATAGAGTACATCGACAGAGTAGTTGGAGGCAGCAATTCCCAAGCTGCGGTTCTCGTCTGTGCAAAATGTCAGAAGGAGCACCAAATCTCATTTCTCGGGTTCCTAAGTGAGATAAAAGGTGCAAGCATAAAGACCTGAGCGATTTTCCATTTTGCCGATATGTAAGGCCAAGAATGCAAGTTAGTTTGTTATAGAGAGTACTGATAGATTTCTTAAATAACTTTCAAACCTAACACACGCGTGGGTAGGACAGGTTACATTGTAGTTGCTGGCGCTGTGGTAGCAGTCAGTGTTATAGCATTTTTGCTGTTTGCACCCATGGCGCGACCGGAAAGTCTTGGCAGCCCTACAAACAATGGCCTTACAACCACTGCGTCTGATCAGCCTAGCCTTGTCCTAGTCTTGCTCGAGGGGGCAGAGGATTCCAGCGCCGCCGTGGCACAACATGATCCAAACACCAACAAAACGATCAGCTTGCAAAGTAATGCGCACATTAGATTTGAATCGCCCAAAGTCAGACCCCCTGAGAGTCTGAAAGTACTTGCAGTGGATCTTGAAGATGGAGGCATGACAATCCTCCGTAAATCTTATGATGTAAATAATGAATTTTTTATTAACTTGGGGCAAGGAGAGTACGAACTAAGGGCCCAGGCTTCATGGTTCGATAGGGGAACCTTCTTCTATACTTACAAGATTGCCGTTGCGTGATTAACGTCTTCTGGCCTTGCTCTTCGTTGCCTTTCTCTTGGCTTTGCGTTTTCTAGTACTGGCCGAACTGACTTTGATTCGCGCCACTTGCTTCTGGACTTGCCTTATCTGATTTTGCAGTACTCTTACCTGCTGTGATATCAGCTTTGCCTGCCTTGACTGTTTTCTCTCAACATTCCTAAATTGTGTTGGCACCTGTCCTAACAACCTTGTCAGATTCTCAATCTGCTTTGATTGCTTTTTGACCCGGCTGAGTACGAGTGCAGTCATGGCTTCTTGGTTCGAGATTGAAGGTGTCGTCGCTGCCTCTGCTGTCGCTTCTGTAGCGACGGCTGGTTCTTGCTCTAGTGGCTGCATTTCTAATGCGCTTTCGACCAGTGTCGAATTGTCTATCTCAGACATTATTTCACAGGGATCTCAAGTAACTAATGTCATTATTGATTGGAAAAATCTGACAAAGTGATCTACTAGTTGTACTATCAAGCAATTTAGCTGCGCACTAATCTTGAATCAATTGCGAACGATATGAAATGTCTAACCTTCCAAAGACTCTGCGCCGGTAGAGTTTCCTCCTTCTTCCATTGGCCTCGGATATGGGATAATTCCGCCGGTGGTTCCCAGCTCTAGCTCGTTGATCTCGTCTAGGTCCCCAAGGTCATTCATTTTGATTAGATTATTCAAAGTCACAGTATACAATACATCCTGTATGTAGAATGATCTTGACCCTTGGACTCCGTAGCTGTAGTAGTAGTCCTGAGTATCATTGAAGTGTTCGACTTTTCCCTTTAGACTGAAGCCGTCTTCTGGATCTACCTCAAACACGTAAAATCCGCGCCATACTTTTGGTTGGATGTAACTTCCGTCTGGCGCGTAGGTCTCACGGTATTCTGGCATGATAGACACTGGAATGGATAGTACATTCGTGGCTCTGTCAAATAGCAAGGCTTTGTGGTCATAGAGCACTTCTGAATCTGTTCCGCTTCCACCTATTTCATAGACGTCGACGACCTTGGGATCGCTGACGTCAGAAACATCGAACAGGGCCAGCTTGACTCCAAGTATCTCTACTCCTCCATACTGGTTCTCCTTTGTTTCCTTCCCTATCCCGATTACGTGATCTTCGTCATATGGGTGCAAGTAATTGGAGTATCCGGGTAGTTTCAATTTCCCAAGCACTTGTGGCTCGTCTTCTGAGAGGTCAATGACAAAGAAGGGGTCTATCCTCTGGAATGTGACTAAGTATAACCTGTCGCCCATAAAGCGCGCAGAATAGATTGACTCGTCCTTTGCAATCTTTTCGAGTTTGCCGACTATCTCCATGTCCCTATCAAGGACGTATACGTTGTTGTGCAAGACCGAGCCTCCAAACTGAGACCAGTATTCAGAAGTGGTTGCCACCCTGAACCTATCACCGCTTTCATCCATTGAAAACTGGTTGAGCAGCCTTCCAGGTACTTCGCCCCTGGCGCCATATTCGATAAGGCCATCGTCGTTGATGGAAATTCTATGGATCACTGTCTTTTGGCGTTCCTGTTGGATCTCTGCGTCGTAATCGTTAATGGCTTGTTGGATGTCTTTGAATAGTTCATTTCTGTCGCTTTCGGACATTTTGTTATAGGTGTCCTGAAGCAACTTCGACACCCTATCCCATTTTTCAGACGGAGTCAGCGAGTCGTCAGCTTCAATCTCATTTACCTCCTCCCTTACGTTTTCCGGCAAAAGTGGTAGAATGACCTCAAAGAACCTGTCCTTGTTTTGGGTCTCTTCGTAGTAGTGATACGGCATGTTCTTCTCGTACGCAATGTAGATGTTGTCCTCTGACACGTAAAGTGTGGAAGAAGGATTCATCATGAATGTCTGTGACTCTACAGAGTCACCTGCATCTTCACCCTCTATGTCTATTGAAGTCACTGTGTTGAAGGAATAGTAAAGCTCGGGGTTATCGAAGTAGTAGATATCTGGTCGGACTATGGTCGTAGAGGATTCCATTACTTTCGGAACCACGGGGTAGCGGTAGTCATAGAGCTGGCTTGCGGTAATCAAATAGACATGGTTGCCTATCATGCGGGCGTTGTTGTAGCTCCCGCTGATTTCATAGTCGTGGACAATCTCTGGATCCTCCTTGTCAGACACATCCATGACAAGCGCGTGTGTCTTTTGAGAGTAGATTGGGCTGGGCCTGTAGTCGTATTCTTGAATTACATATTCTTCCCCGTATTCCTGATAAAATATGACAAGAGTATTGTTGTTGAGGAACATGTTTTGCAGATACTGGCCCTCTTGGATGTCCAGTGCAACTTTTACCAGGACTTCTGCGTCTTCAGCTGGATAGGCGTTTACAATCGTCAGTTTGTCGCCTGACAAAATATAGACGTACTTACCGTCGTTCTTTAGAAAGTCTGGCTCGTCTACGCCCTGAACCTGTACGTTGGTTGTAGAATAGTCTGTGCTAGTCCGAGCAAAATCAACTCCAGCCTCTGCGTCGTCTGCTGACGGCATCGGAGAAGATAGAACTCCCTGCCTGACTTCTGGGCCTGCGCTGTCTGTGAGAACCATCGCGAAGTCTTCTCCGATCAGACCGGACATCTGACCTCGGTTCTGATCGAGGTTAAGGAGAAATGCCTTCAACTCGGCGACTGAAGAAAACTTTTTGAGTTCCTGGCTAGCAGTCAGGAAAAACGGCGTTGGAGTAGTTCCGTTTGGCCCTACGAATACCGAGGGACCGTCTACATCAGGAGGGGGCGGAGATATGGAACTCCCAAGTGAACCTAACACGAAAACAAATCCGAAAGCGGCTGCTATCCCTGCGCCAGCCATTCCATACATCGAATATTTTGTCATTTTCCTTCCAAGCGCCTTTATTGCCTCTATTATGCAGGGCAGTAGTCTTAATTCTATAGTTTAGAACGGTTGTTCTTACCTTTGGTTACGGTCAAATCGCGTTCCAAATGGCGTTCCAGGACGAAGGCTACAATGTCAACCACACTTCCTTTAATGTCGATTTCCGTTCACTTGTCTCGTGTTCCCATGTTTAGGTATTGAAATCGCTGAAAAATTCGCCCGCTCGAGCACGGCTATTCGTCTTTTGCCTGACTAGAAGTGTGTTCTGAAACGGCGAACGGCGTTCGTAAGCCCGTTCTGAAACCTAGGCTTACCTATCGCAGTCTACTTAGGATAGACGAAAATGTCTGAACAAAAGACAACCAACAAACGAACGCTTGCACTGATTGCGGGAATTCTCGCTATCGGCATGGTTGGCGCCAGCATTGCTGGAGGCCAACTGCTAAGTGCTTCAGCACAACAGAACTCAGACGATCCTATGCCGGTGGACATTGGCTGTCCAACTGGCGCCGAAGTCTGCGATGTCGAAGATACTGTCCAGTCCGTAGTATCTACCTCTGGCACTGCCACGGTAAAAGTTGACCCTGACAAAGTCACTGTAACCATTGGAGTAGAAACCCAAGGCTTGACTGCAGAGGAAGCAGCGACAAAGAATGCAGAACTGATGGACAAGGTGATAGCGGCACTCAAGGAACTTGGCGTAACTGACGACCAGATAAGTACAAGCTGGTACAACGTATATCCAATCTATGACTACAGGTCTCCTCCATGCATAGAGATCTACCCACAACCGCCAGACTGTGCTCCAAAAAGTGAGATCAGTGGTTACAGGGCATCTAACAGCTTGAGTGTAACACTAGATGCGGACGAGGACGTAGGCAAGGTAATCGATAGCGCAGCCAAGGCCGGCGCAAACAACGTAAACAGCGTGTACTTCTTTGTGTCTGATGAAAGACAGCAAGAGATACGAGAAGGCCTGATAAAACAAGCAATAGAGAACGCAAGGAGCCGCGCGGATAAGGCCGCCGATGCTGTGAGTATGAATATCACTGGTGTCAAGTCGATAAACCTCAATGATGTCTACTTCCCAGTGTTCTACAAGGATTTCGCAGCGGAATCAACTGGCGCCTCGACTCCGATACTGCCGGGTCAGCAACAGGTTACCATGACCGTCCAGATCACATTCCTCATGAGCTGAGCGGGATCTTTCCCCCTCTTTTTTATTCAAATGCTTTTGTAGAGCGAAATTTTTTTCTTTAGAATTACGATTTCATCGTTTCTTGATTTGATTTCCCTCTCAAGCCTCACGATTACTTCTAGCAGTTCCGCCTTACTCTTGCCTGCGTGCCTCGTGTATAGTAGAGTCATGTCGAACGTATTCGAATCTGAAGATAAGTGATCGACAAGTTTCAAATTTACAACTTGCTCTAAACTAGTTGATAGAAAATACTTCGTCAAGTTGTTTGGAGTCAGGTTCGGTGCCTCAATATTAGTCGTCATCACAGGTTGTCCTTATTGGAACTTGTCGACTCGGTATCGGGTACTATAGATCTACAACATAGACCTTGGACACCCGAATTCGCTAGACTGTTTTGCCAGGATGTCTGATAGCCACCTATGATTGCTCAATGTGACATTAGAACTGGCCGACTCGGCAGGATGTCTACCACTGTCTTGAAACAGTTGATATAGTTACAACGACGATATTCTATTACTTGATTGACGTCTTTTTCGATGGGTTGTGTCAGCCTGTAAATCCAGGCGGGATCGCATGTTACGCCTTTCTAATCAGGCGAAACGGAAAGATTGAACACAGCGAATATGGTCTAGCTGCTGAACCGTTTTCAAAGGACTCTACAAATAACGTGGCAGAGTATACAGCTCTCATAAAGGCACTTGAACGGCTTTCTCTTGACCGGGTGAACGATTCGATAAGAATTGCCAGTGATTCCAAACTTGTTGTCAGTCAACTAAATGGGCATTTTAAGGTAAAGTCAAGGAGGATAATTCCGCTTTACAAGCGCGCACTGTCACTGAAGAACTCTTTCTTTGATATCCAAATCAGGTGGGTGCCAAGAGAGGAAAATCAGGAGGCGGATGCTTTGACTAACAAAGCATACAAAGAGGCGCTAAAGAGCCGGACCAGTATGAGAAAAAAAGTTGTGCCATAGCGGGGAGCTGAGACGACGGACAATGAACCGCTGCCCAGATATCGTGCTTAAGTCCAGTCTCTCATGAACTTACCAATTCTGCACTCCCAAAGAGCACCGAGAACTGCTGGCACCAGACAAGAACAGTATCGTACTTTGAAAGATCCGTTCCATCCGGAATATCATAATTCTGGTTTCCCATGTTCGCCTTTAGCCGGCCCAAATTGACATATTCTGTTGCTCCCTTGTCTGTTGACAAGTATACGTATAGGTCTGGCCCGTTCGTTGACCTGAATTCCTCTAAACGCAGGATATTTCCGGTGTCTGCAGGAATCACGGTCGCAGTACCTTTGGCGTCATGGATGCCATCTCCAACACCCACAAACATCCCTGCTACTTTTGTTACCATTTCAGAAGGTTTTTCGGCCATGCTGTCGCCATCCTTGTCCATCGTGGTATCGCTTGATGCAATCGGTGCCGCTTCATCAATTGTCGTGTTTATGAAGAGAGGTCCTGCGGCATATACTGCCGCGGGTATCGCAATTGCCGAGATAATTATTGCTGCGATGATTGTTTTTTTCACAGTGGGCATGTCTGCGCTGCATTTAAAATGATTTTATCCAGATCTTGTCCAGATCTGTTCCAACCGAACTAGATGGAATCGTTCATGGCTACGAATCTGGACTTCTGCTTTTCAATTAGTGGCATGACTTTTTCCATTATCAAGCTGTCAAAATTCTTTTGTTCGATGTCTATAGTCATCAGAAGATATGTAGTTTGGTTTATCGGTATTGTGGCCCTGTGAAGTCTTTCGTATCTGCCGAAGGCATAATGCATCTTGCCGATTTTGCCTTCAAACTTGCCCCTAGTTTTTTGCCTAGCTATTGCGCTCGAGGCATATTCTTCATTTTCCTCCTCAGTAAGGAGTAGCTGCAGCCCAGGCCTCTTATGCTGTGCGATAATTACCCCATTCTTGTTTACAATTCCTGCCCAACGTATAGAACTATTAATGTCAAGCACGTGTTGACAGAACGAATTCAGGTACTCGTAGTCTATTGCCAAGCCATGTCACCTTTGCGTATGCATAATATGCGTTATCTAATAAAGTCTATTTCCTTATTAGCCACCATGTGCCATTAAGGACAAGATGTCTGAATACGAGTCCGGAACGTTCCGGTGCAGCGATTGCGCACAGGAATTTCTTACAAAGGCCGAAGCCGACAGGCATCACAGGGAACATCATTCAGAAGTCAGTGTGGGAGAATAGTGGCGCACCGACACAAGAAAACTGACTGACGAGTCAGTTATGCTTATTAGGGTCTTACGATAATCTGCAACATGTCTTATGCCCGTAGTAATCCATTTGATCACAACTAACTGTTCTGCTATTAGCCCTGCGGAGGTAACCCGATCTAATGCCTAAGGTCACAGGGATGTACAAGGCGGAAGTAAGAGACAAGATACTCCAGGCGGCGATCCTAAGCTTCTCCCAGACGGGCTTTGACAGGACAAAGATGGAAGATATCGCCAAAAGACTAGGACTCAGCAAGGGCACCATCTATCTTTATTTTGCAAGCAAGGAAGATCTTTTTCTAGGAATCTGTGATTATTATCTAAAACTCATGAAAGAGCGACAAGACTCGACAGTATTTTCCAGGAGAGAGGACCTGCTTCTCGACGCGGAAAGGTTCTACGACGAGTTTCAAGAATTGGAGCAGGGAAATGACAAGGTAATGCTTGAGATGGTCGTCGAATCAAGCCGCAATAGCAAGCTCCGCAAGGGGATGTACGAACATAGGCTAAAGGTCTACGACGCCGTGGTTGACCATCTGAACAAGCACATCGAAAAGGGGATAATCCGAAAAGATGTTGATGCCAGCGGGCTTGCGTCTGCATTTGTTGCACTATACGACGGCTTGACAGCGAGTAAGATGCTTGGAATCGGCGAAGCGAACAACAAAAAGGCGTGGGTCGCGATGGTAAGGGCCGTCATTGACAGCATTACCAAGACCTAGTCGTTCATCGTTATCTTTGTCATTCTTGCTTCGTCAGAATTAACCGGCGCGTCCATTGAATCCGTCTTGAGTGCAGCAATCTTGTCTACTGCTTCCATGCCAGAGGTGACCTTGCCAAATACAGTATACTGGCCATCCAAAAAGTTCGAGTCCTTTAACACGATGAAGAATTGAGAGCCTGCGCTATTTGGATCCTGAGACCTTGCCATCGACAGCGCTCCTCTTGAGTGCCTATTCTTGTTAAACTCTGCCTTGACATTCCATCCCGGTCCGCCGGTACCCCATTTACTTCTGTTCGCGTCGTTTTTCGTATTTGGATCTCCTCCTTGAATAACAAACCCGGGGACAATCCTGTGAAATACAAGGTTGTCGTAAAAACCGCTGCTTGCCAGCTTTTTGAAGTTCTCGACGGTCTTGGGCGCGTCGCCAGAAAAGAACTCACACATAATGTCGCCAAATTTTGTCTGTATCTTGCAGGTTGTAGCCATAACTCAGGTTGGCTAATCCGGGATATTTGAACCAAACAGCGTCAATTCATTGCTCCGCAAGGGAATTCAAGTAGAGCGTGCTCTTTATCGCACCATATAGTGTTACATATTGTATGCCCAATTCTGTGGTCTTGTACGCCTGGCGGCTCCCTTCAATAGTCTCCGTAAGGAGTTTTTTTGAAACGAGTATCGTAGAGTACTTCGTGAATTGGGATGTGGTCAGGTTGGCTTTTTCAAGAAGTCGCGTCTTGCCAATTCCGCCATTGGCGGCCTCCAAGATCGTCGAAATAATGTCGAGGCTGCTCCTCTTTTTCAACCACATTTCCCTAGACGCTGTACGATAAAAGCAATTCTGTAATATTGGCAGGATGGTTCGTCCTGAGGATTTCTTTGGATTCAGGCGCCTTATCATTGCTGCCAAGTCTAGGGCCACGACATCAAAACACTCTGAACGTTGGCTGAAAAGATTGATTTTCAAGACAAGCTTGTCTGTGAAAACCTGTATGAGAGGACATATTACTTGCACATTATTACAAGGAACGCGTCTCAATTACAATTGCATGAAGATTCTGATAGCAGAGGACGAATCCTCGATATCGATGCAATATAATCTAGTGCTTAGGGAGAGGGGTCATGACGTGACCATAACCGAAGACGGAGTGGAATGTCTATCAGAATACGTTAAAGGCATGGGCGACTTGAAAGAATCCCAACTGGGCGCCGCGTATGACAAGAATCCGCCTTTTGACTTGGTGATACTAGACTACAGGATGCCAAAAATGGACGGCCTAGAGGCAGCCAAACAAATCCTTGAGCATTGCCCTAGTCAACGGCTAATGTTTGCTTCTGCGTATACGGCACAAACACTAATGGAAGCCGTTAAAAGCTTACACAAAGTGGTGGAACTTCTTCAAAAACCGTTTGATCTGGAGTATTTTGTTGACTCTGTCGAAGACAAGGTCCTGTACGAACAGCTTGAAAGGCTGAACGTCCGAGTGAGGGCACTAAAAGATTATAACATAACCCATTCTCAGCTTTTGGGCCTCCTTACAGGAGTGCAGAAACTGCACGAAATGGTACTGAGAGATTGAGCAACACCGATCGAACGCGGCCGTAACGAAATTCTGACCTGATATTCTGGGTATGATATGTATGACACTGTAGATTAACCGAAGAAGCCAAAGCTCAGGGGTTCTATACCCAAGGTGTACTGAAGAATTGTGAATCAGGCTCTGTCATGCAGCGGCATTTCACCACTATGCCGCGCGGCACCTTACTTGTTTCGTTCTTGCCAGAGCCGAAGCAGTTTTCTTTCATCTACCGTAAAGAAGGACCTATGCCAAAATAGAGCGCTCGCGATAGCAATATCGCCGAGATTGTATAGTGGATTCCAAACCCACACAAAGTCTGAAAGCGATTCAAATGAAGTCGAATAAGCAAACCCGATATCGCCAATAATGAAAACGATATTAGCGAGAACTATGAGCATCCATGGAGTGAACGTCAAACGACCCTCCCTAAAACGGCTAAACGCCGCTACAGCTGGAATTATGAGCAGCATGTCTGCAACGGGATAGGCACTTGCAACAACATACGAGATGACGCCATCTTGTCCTGTCAAGTCTGCGCTCAAATAAATCGAATATAGAATGTTAGCTACCAGGACAAAGCCGATCGACGTGGTTAGAAGAATTGGGAGATATGTCGCCTTCGATGTTCCAGCGAAATACTTCACAATGCCATACATGAAATAGAAGAATGGGACATAGCCCGATAGCCAAAACGCGTCAGCTAATGAAGGAAATGGAGTTTCTATTCCTAGGCCTGCCTCATAATACGCCCAGATTGCTTCAGCTGCGAACCAAAGTCCAAGTGCGATACCTAATGATACATACATTCGGGGTAATATCCCCGTAAATTTCTGTCTGATAATTACGCCTACGGACATAAGAAAAGCCGATCCAGAAGCCGATACAGATACCGCATTTAGGACCAGAGCACTCCCATCCATCGGTTGTACAATAATTGTGATCACAGCGCAGGCGATCGCAGCAAAGGTAACAGTGAGCATCAACTTTCTTTTTGATTGTAGAAGCATTTTTTGTGGCTCAGGAGTTGGTGCTTCTGGGCTAGTTTCTTTGGCCATGTTTCGAATCTTAGGCCTTTGAAAACAACGACACGAGAACCCTTCCTCTATTGGTGGACAGTATCTTCCCTGAAATCCCTACTTCCTGTAAAGACACTTTGGTTTGCTTGGCGAAGTCATCGAGTATCCTCATGTAAACAAGCTCTGCAGATTTGCCAAGCATCCCCTCAGTGATATTACAAAACTTGTTGATATCAAAATCAGTAGGTGTAAAACCCATTCCTTCAGACTTGAATTGAGCTAGAAGAGCGGCCTTGGTATTCTCTCCAAAAATTGACAACGAATCGAATACACATTGCAAAAGGGTCATCTTTTGCATAAACAAGAGACAGGCGCATTTTGTATATTAGAAACTGTATGTTTTAGAAGATACATTACGATCCTAGGTTCTTGATACGTCCCATTAATTCCCTGATCATCTTTTGTTGGTGGAATATCAGGGCAATCGCGACAACTTCGAACGAATCCTTTGCTAGGATTGCAGAGTCCAGCACTTTTGGATCTAGCTCTGACATCATTTGTTCGAATAACCTTCTGTTCTCTTCCTTCAATGCGTAGCCGAACACTTGTTGATCCTTAATCTCTTGGTCAATGCTCATGTTACGCGCTGGAGGAAGCGTGCTATAACTGAGCTGGCACCTAGGGATGATGGGCCATCGATAGCAGTGCGGGTTACACTGTGTCCGAATTAATATGCATGCGTGATTCCTTTGTGCGCCTTAAGATCGGAAAACGAACCAAATCGCTCGCTACATTTGTCACACTGCCAGAAACCGGGGCAGTGCGGCGATCTACTCCCGTGAAGGTCAGCCGGAACAAAGTACAGCTCATACTTTGGCTTAGTGCCGCTGTGTCTTTTGTTCATCTGGCACTTAACCCCATACTCGCCTTGGAGAAGGTGTTACACGGTCTCATGGGGAATCAATTTCCGACTTCAGTGCAATAGCCCGTGACTTTATTCTATCTAACATGCGCAGTGCAGGATTATAGCCGAAAAAGCGCGCCAAGGTTTCTAGGACCGGCCTCATTTCCAAGTGATTCTGGCCGGTGTACATTGCACCCTTTGCTTCAAGATCCTCAATGACAGCATTCCGAATCCCAGTTCCAAGCAGCAGTAGGATTTCTTCAAACGCCATCCTAGAAACCCTGTCGTCCTGTGAATTTTCTGGCATCAGTTCTTGTGGGTTTGATTTAGGTAAGGAAAACGCATCTTTCATGATCAAATCACTATTACGCCCCATATGGGTTACTTTATTCACCAAGGCATCATCCCGAAGCTGGTCTGGGCTTGCAGACCGGCGAGCCCAGACGTGGGAGAAAGGCCGCCGCTTCCAAGCATATCTAAGAATCCATGTGCCTGAGGGGATGTTAAGACGAGAACTGACAGGGCCATGACTAACAGAATCGTAACGGCTGCAATCATTCCGCGGTGACGTTGTGCCATTGAATAGCTTATGGAACCTGGAGTACCTAAAAAGACGTATGCATGGAGATACTGTCTTTGTGGATATGTGTCATGATTCTATAATCTCTCCAAAACTTAGAGGTTTACTGCACGCATCAACACCAGAATTCCCTTATCTCAACATTATTCCTCCTTTCGGTTCAGCTATACCTGGAAAAAGTTGAATCCGTCATTGGTGACAAATTTTCTGGATCTCTTGAACCTAAAGAAATAGTACTGTTTCAAAGGGCTTACTAGTCGGCCCAATTTCACGCGCACAGGCAAGAGCAAAAGCTAGAGGAGCGGATGTCAATAACAGTAAAAAGCTATAAGCACCCTTTCACTGTGGGTTTCCACGGCTAATTCTCGGAGATTGTAGTCAAAATAAAGCCTATGCCGCAGATTCCTGATTGTGAGAAACAAATCGCTACGGCGATATTCAAGGCTAATAAGAAGCCCAACATAACGTTAGATTAGTACAGTCACGATTTCTTTGAAGACTAATGCCAATATTTCCACATACCGTACTATGTGGTTTCAAACGTAACTTTATTCTAGTATTCAACACCACTATTTTTTAATTGTATGGCATTCTACCCCATCGCATATGCCAAGTCAGAATTTGCTGATGCAAAATTATAGAACATTCTCCTGCAAGTTTTCTATATGCAACAATTGCTATTGGTGTGCGACCGTTCTTTCGGGTGCGACTCCAGCCACATGCCCGTCATGTCGCGGAAAGGTCAACTCAATGCCCATCTCCGCCCAGGGTTCAGTGGAGGTCCTTCAGGTATGAATATCGAAGACTTTGAAACACCATTGGTTGAAGCGAGGACTTGTGGGGATAAGAACAGGAGAGTTGCGTACAAGTTCATGGATGCATTTCACACCCTCTGCCTTGACAAGAAAGACATCCTCTTGGCCGAAATTGAGGCTAGCGAGACCCTCCTGCGCGCGTGCAATGAAGAGAAGGACAGAGAGGCTGTCCAAAAAGAGATATCCGAGCTAAAGATGGCGCTGGACCTTATGCCCTGAACGCTAGAGAAAGTAGTCTTTGTTTTGCAAAATGTACGGAAACACTTTCCTATTTATTATGGAATCTGCCTCAGCATCGACATCAAATGACAGGAGGAGCAAGAACTTGTTCTTCCCGCTCGACTTTATCGGTACAGTTGCACGCACGAGCATTGTGTATCTGCTTATGGAAAACTTGAGTTCTCCAATTTTGGCTTCAAAAGCCTCGCGGGTGGCTGCCCTGATAGCGGCCTGAACGGAATACCTTGCTGTTTCTT
>Ga0070694_100000866_pt1 | contig 17050 bp, 12 predicted proteins | sample KBSK1251metaG_FD_65470 | JGI IMG/M metagenome (GOLD analysis project Ga0070694, IMG submission 65470) | Corn, switchgrass and miscanthus rhizosphere microbial communities from Kellogg Biological Station, Michigan, USA - KBS K1-25-1 metaG | ecosystem: Host-associated > Plants > Roots >... | reverse complement strand
CCGCAGACCCGCAAGTGATAAGTCGCGTCAACTTCACAACGCATGAGACCGAATTGATTGTAACGCCATCCCCGGACACGGAAGCGGACGCAGACGCGCCCGCTTATGGCTACCGAATGTTGAGATCAACCAGACCTATCCCCGAACCTAACCCTGATGTAATTCAGGAAGGCGACGAGTATTACATAGACCACGAATGGCATCTTTCTAAAGACCATATGATCGGAAGAATGCCTGACGGAAGTTTGCCTTATCGCCGCCGCATGAGAGAAAACGAAATGACTACGCAACTCGACTTAGAAGCGATTGAGAAACGCGCCAACGCGGCCACGGTTGGGCCGTGGGAATACAGCATCCGAGATGCCGTGCTTTATACCGACACGCCACAGGGTATTTTGCCGTGGCAAGGTATATGGGCGCCCAATTACGGGCCGTCTGTGGCTGATGGAAACTTCATCGCCCATGCCCGCACCGACATACCCGCCCTGATTGCCGAAGTGAAGCGGTTGCGGGCCGCTCCGCCAGCGTCACCCCAGCCCCAGGCCGGGCGGCAGGTGACTAGCGATAAGGGAGAGTGACTATGGACGAGCAACAGCAACAAGACGCCCTGAACCGCATGCGCGAACTCAGCGTCCCCGAAAGCGAACGCCCGCGAGTGGGCGAGAACACGCCCGTCGGGTGTGCTATGATGGTGTTCTGCGCGGTACTCGTTGTGGGAATATCGTTGTTACTGGCCTACGGCTGGCAGACGGGGATGATGGGGCCGTAGACTTGTCCGATGAAACCGCACGGGTACTGCGAAGGCAAGCGCAGGTATAAAAAGATCGACGACGCCTATCGGGGGCTTTATCATTTGTGGCGCACGAAACAGGAACCCCTTGACGATTTACACGTCTACGAATGCCCCAATTCAACTAAGGGACGGAAACACTATCATTTTGGACACAAATCAAGATACAGGGAAATTCCTAAACGTTGAACCATCCCCTGGTCGCGCTGAACAAATTTGAAATAAGGGAGTCGCTCAACTGATTAGCGCACAGGAAGCACATACTCGCCCGCCCGTTCAAGGGAAGCACGCCGCCGCTAAACGCGCCTATGTCAAAGTCGGCGGTTCCTGAGAATATCGTGGCCGGGATGGATGTGGTGTTGGAAGTCTTGACGTTGTTTACAAACACCGCTATCTGAGTGGAAGGGATAAAGCGTCCCACCACAAAGTACCACGCGCCTGTTGTAAGATTGGTTCCGTTAGAAACGTTTATGGCAGTGGATACGCCGTCAGTGGATACCGCAAAGTTTGCCTGACTGGATGCGAACTGTAGCCAGTACGAGCGCTGATTACCAGCCGCCAGAAACTTTCCCATGAGCGCGTACTGAGTGGCAATGCTATCTGACCAGAACCACCCGCCCATAGTCAGGCCACGCACGGCGCTGGCGTTGTGGGCTTCGTTTCCAATAATGTCCAGGTCGGCGGCATCAGTCAGGGCCAGATAATCCCCGGCTCCATCAAAGTCAATGTAAGGGACTGAGTTGTTATAGGCGTTGTAAGTTGGGTTTCCCGTATAAGTTATTCGCCGCGCTTGTCCGGAAACATCGTAGGCGTCCCCGCTACTCACATCTACGCTAGACATGGGCCAGAAGCCCACCAGACCGGGCAGGGCCAGGAAAGACGATACTATGGGCGTAAACGGAGTTTCCAGCGTTGCCAGGCGCTCCTGAACGCGGTGGACGTGCGGGAGTAGCTTATCCGCCGGAGACGGTTGCCAGATGCGTGCGCCCTGGCTGGATGGTCGGTTGCGGGTGTAGTCGGTCATGGGATAACGTCTTCCCCGCGCAAATAAGCCGAGACCTTCTCGCCCCCGCCTGCGGTGTAATCAATCACCAAGCTGTCAGCGCGGGCGTCAAAACTGCGGCCCACCACTTGCGCGGTCAGGTAGTCGCCATAGCCCCATTCCACGTCAAACCTAGCCTGTGCGGTGGGGTTAATGCGCCCGCTGTAGTTGGGGCGGGGCGTGCCGGCCCTAAGCGCGGTGTCCACTTCATCGGCCAGAGAAACCGGGTCTGAGACGTTTGAGAAGTTCCCAAACGCTTCCCGGCGGTTGTAAGGTGACTCGCCGATCCGGGTGGCGTCTGCGCCACTGACGTATATGCGTAACTCGCCTTCGCCTTTCCCGCCCACCCGCGCATAATTTACTTCATTCGTCCAGTCTTCGTCAATCGTAACGTCATCTAAGTTCCCGTAATCCAGGCCGAGTAGGACGGGCTGGTTGCTGGTAAACCTGTGGTCAATCCCGCGCTGATTGAGATACGTCCTAAGCTCCAGTTGATAACTTCCATTGAGCGGGGGTTGTGTGCAGACAATATCCCACGCCAGATAAGTCCCGGCCACAATGCTGGCCTGACAAATCTCGTTGAACACGGGCAGTAGCACGCGATTAGAGAATGACTTGGAAATGTTCGGCCCGCCGGACTGGTCAGCCTGGATGGACAAGAAGTCGCTCAGGTCTCGGTCAGCGTCCGTTGCCAGTGCGCCAATGTTCTCGCGGGCGATGGCCTTTATCATGTCGTCGGAAAAGTCAGACTTTGACGAATACGCGGTATCCGCCGCGTAAGCGACAATTCGCCCACGCTGGCCCTGTGGGTCTGAGATAAGATAGTTGGGATCGTAGGCGGTGAGTGTCCACGCGCGTTGACCGTCAATCACGCTAAAGGTGCGCTGGCGCAAATACCATATCTTAGAGAACAAAAGATACGGTTGCCCATTCTGGGGATGCCGCCAGATTTCAATGACCCCGTCTTTCTTGAGATAGTCGATTGGATAATCACCGGGGATTGAGAAGGTGGCGCTTCCCACGCTTCCAACCGTTTGCGCGACCTGTAGGCCATACAAAGCGCCTACATCCGGCATCGGGTTTCCAAAGGCGTCATTGATGCGGATAAAGTAGACGGTATCCGGTGCGCCAATCACGCCGCTTCCCGGTGTTCCAGAGCCACCGCCGGGGGTTGGGGGGACAACCACATCCGGCCCGATCAATAGATACCAGACGAACATGGCTGAAGGGTCAGGGTCTTCCATGACAAAGGAGACTGACCCGCTGGCAATGGTGTCAATATCCATCACGCCGACAACCGTGCCGCCAGTGGCGATGTTCACATACACCGCATCAAAGTCAATGGCCGTCACCACATGCGAACTCGCGCCATTATCAATGTCAATGATGCCCGCCGCCCCGCGTAGCGACGTGCCACTAAACCCACCCATGCTCCAGCTATCGTTGTCGGTGGGTGTGTCGGATGTGCTTTCGGTGCGATTGGCAGAGAGAAGCAGGCCCGCTATGGCGGTGTAACCGGGCGTGAGAACAGTGATAGGCGTGGTATCTGTGCGGGTGGAAAGAGACCCCAGCGCGTACGACCCGCCTTTGATGGCGAGATAGTTGAAGAAGGGCGCGGTTGCGCCGGGGACTTCGGTAAAGTTCAGGGTAAATCCATCGGCGTCTAGCGATGTCAGAACCGCGTGAGTGTTGAGCGCCGAAGTTCCTGAATTTGTGAGCGCCAGGCATTCACCCGTGCGGGCGTAAGATATAGTTTGCGCGGGCGTGACCGCGTTGTTGCTTCCCCCGCACCAGACCGCCTGCTCACTGGCAGAGATGGCCGCGCCAATGGACAGGATGGAGTCTACGCCCGTCACAGGCGGCGTGCTGGCGTTCTGGGTTGCGAAGAGATATACCATATCGGGCTGGAATCCCAGCCCTGTAATGGACTTCGGTATGGCGGTGAGCGGGACGGTATCCTGACCTGTCTTAGCGTTTACAAAATCATCCCCGCCAATCGCGGTATAGAAGATGCGGTAGGACGTAGCGAAGGCGTTGTCCACAACCAAAGTAAATCCATCGGCGTCCATTGATTGCAAATCCAACTCGCCGTCTACGGTTGTGGTGTCGAGCAGTAAGCTCACACAGGCATTGGGCGTGTTGCGGGTGGCCGTCTGGGTTGGGTTGACGCCGTTCACCGAGATAGTGCTGGTGGCCCTGCGATCCGTAGGCGTGACCGCCACGCCAGTCCCGCGCCTTGATGTTCCATCACCCGCGCTATCTATGGCTTCGGTGCGTCCATTCCACCAGAATATAACGGCGATAGGCATAAAGCCTAGCCCGGTTACGGTGATCGTGCTTCCCACTGTCCCGGTTCCGGTCAGGAATGAATTGGTTGCCCCCGTAGCGGTGACGGCTTCAAACGCGCCGATAGTGGGCGTGGTCGCGCTTCTGGCCGTGCCAATAAAGTCAGTCGTGACCTGGCTGATGGCCGCGCCCGCGTTGGTACAGGGAGAAGTAGCTGGAACCGCAAAGCCTAGCCCGGTGGTGTCGGTGGTGGACGGTGCGCTGAACTGCGGGTCAAGGCTAAACGACGATGCGTTGCCGCCAATCGCAGGCACGCCGTTATTCCACCAGTCGTTGTTTTTGATTGTCCAGGCCGATGAGTTGTTAAGCGTCGTCATCGTGCCGTCAATAATGTTGTTGATGACTTCGCACCCCGACGGCAAGTTCCCGCCCGCGCCAATGGCTTCGATCCTGACCCCGCGCTCATTCGAGTGGCCGCTGTTGTGCCAAAACTTGACATTCTTGTATGTGCTGGCCGCGCCCGCTGTGTCGAAGAAGCACGAGAAATTATCGCGCATGCCCGCGCAGATGTTGTTATAAATCCAGAGATTATTTACGCCGTAGGACGTGTGGAGCGCCGTTCCTTCTACTGAGAACTTGAAGCCGTCAGTGTTGCGGCCACTACGCTGGTAAGTGGCGTCGTTGAAGAGTAGAACGCACCGCCTGACCAGTGTGCCGTGACACTTATCCATGTAGACGGTGACACTAAAGCCGTTCTCGAAAACCGAGTCTTCTACCGTGAAACCACTGCCACCGCCCGCCGCCGCGTCCTGTGATCCAGAGCGGAGCGTGATAATGGTCTCGCCCCAGCCATCATGCCCATAGCTATTCTGAACCGTCCATCCGAACGGAAGCGTGTTGTCGCTGTAGCTAAAGGACGATAGCCCGCCCGCCCAGCCACCGCCGCCCAAAGCCTGCCCGACGTTGCTCAGGGCGTAGTTGTACCACTCGCAACTAATCCAGGTGATGTTGTCGCCACCGCCACCAAACGCGCGTTCATTGACATCGTGAACGGTGATATTCCTAAAGGTAAGGTGATTGGCTTTCGGAGTGGTGCTACTTTCAATCTCAAGCCCACGCCCTAGCGCTGAACCTTGTGCATTGTTGCGGATGGTGAACCCGCCAATGTCGGCATAGGCGCAATTGTGAGTGAAGGAAAGTATGGCGTCAGTGCTACCGAACGTCCCGCCTGTCCCGTCAAATATAGGTGACTCGGCGGTGAAGTTTGTTACCGTGATTAGATTTCCAACGCTCCCGGTGAGGGTTACGTCATGTTCGCCCGTGATAAAGAACGTCCCGCCCGCCGAGCGTATCTCAAGCCTGTCCCCCGCCACCATCACGCTCCCGGCGTGGGCCATCGTCTTCCAAGCGGTTCCGGCGGTAGTGCCTAACCCGGTATTGGCGTCGTTGCCATCGGCCCGCATGTAATAGGTGGTCATGCGTCCGACAACTCAAACTGGCATTGCGCGATAACGGCCTTGAAGCGCACACCCTTAGCGATCTGGTAGGTGCTTTCCAGCTCGTCCACCATCTCAACCATAGCGAACACATCCCCCATTGAAATAATATATACCAGCGCCGTGCCATCGTGGGAGTGCGTCATACGATAGATTGTGTCGGGGGCGGGCAGATTATCCATTAGTGATAAAGGGAATTGTCAAATGACTGGTACAACACTTTCCAGTTAGCTATCAGGCGGGTATTGCTGTCGGTTGTGCCCGCTATGAAGGCGCTCACCGAATTAGTTCCAGGGGTCAGGCGGAAGGTTGCCAGAGACGAACCGGGGATAATGGTGTTGATAATGTTTCCCCGAAAGGTGGAGACAAAGGAAATGTTACCTGGGCCAAGCGTGAGCGTGGCCTTCTCGCCCGTGTTCAAGGTGAGATCGAAGTAAAGCGTGTCTCCGGTTGTTTTGTTCTGGATGCGGTAGACCTTCCCCGGCCCCGTGAATTGAAACACGGGATAGGTGTCGGCCAGCCCGTCATTCGTGAGCGCATTGGGAACGCCCACATCCAGTGATGTGGAGTCAATATCGTAGACTGTGTACAGCGCGTCCTTGCCGGGCGCATAGGCCATATTCACAATCCCAACCGCACTTAGCCCCGTGTCGGCGTCCACATCGTAATAGACCCAGGCCGAACCATTCCAGAGCAAGGCCCCGCCCGTTGCCGTCAACTCGCCACCCGTCACGAACGAACCACCGACCAGGATGGTATTGTCGCCTAAGAGTGCCGCTGTTACTGGCGTTGTTCCTAGCCCATCTCCAAGCGCCGACCAGGTGACGCCATTCCAGACCGCGATATGACTGGCGCTAATGCTTTCAATCGTTGTCCATGCGCCTACGGCATACAGGCTTCCGCCCGCGTCTACGATCAATTTAGTGGTGATGTCGGCGGTCGTGCCAATCGTGGTAAGTGATGTGCCATCCCACTGGTAGACGCTGTTGGCGGATAGGTATACTTTCCCGTTTGGAGCAAAGGCGGCATCGCGTCCGGTGTTAGCCAGACCCGCTCCAAGTGGCGTCCAGACGCCGCCAGAATACTTAGCAACGTTGACCGCCGCAACCGCGTTGAGTGTCGTAAACCCGCCCAATGCATAAATGGTATCATCCGGGCCTACGGCCACATTCTTGACAAAATCTATCCCGCCCGTAGTGACGCCGAGTGATGTCCAGGTGGCAGAAACCAGGCTATAGCGCTTGACTTCCCCCGCGCCCACCGCGCCTACTGCCGCAATCACATCCCCATTCGCCATAAACGCAATACCGTTGACCTGCCCGCCGGGGTTGCCAAGCGACTCCAGCGATTGTGTGGCGAAGTTGTAGGCGGCGATGCGGGTGTTGGGGGTAGTGAACTCACCCGCAATATACAGGCGCTTGTCTACGGTATTGAAACGGATGCTGGTAATTTCATCATTGAATGAATTGACAACTGTAGACCACGTTCCATTCGAGTCCTTCTCAATCACTGAGATAAACCCAAGTACACCTGTAATGGTATCCTTGTAATCCAACTCCGCCCCATCTGTGCCTTCCCTGCCCAACACATAGGGCAGGTATATCCTGAATGTCAGTGTCGCCGGGTCTTGGTAGTAATTGTTCCAGTTCCCCGCCAGTGACGACGGTTCAAGCGAACACGGGATCTCGGCCACTTCGCCCCTATCGCGGCCACAATCATCCAGGGCTTGAATGCGAAGCATCAGCGGTTGTGTGATAATGCCCGCGTTCGGCCTGAGTACATCTACCAGTGCGCTTCTGAGTGAGCGCATATAGGCGTCACTATCGGCCTGGAATACGCCCGCAATATCGAAGGTGCGTTCGGTATAGACCGTGCGCTGGAAGTCGGAACCGCCGACATAGACGTTAGGGGTGGAGAGATTGGCGAAGCCGCCTAGTCCCAAGCCCACCAGCGCGATAACACTGAAACCGTAATCAGATAAAAACACTTCTTCACCGCCTGAACGAGTGCCCTGTACCCGGATGCTGGTCGATGCGTGCGGGGTGCCCGTCCACAAATACGCCTGCTGGTTTCTAATAAACCCTAACTGGTCGCCGTCAATATAGGACGTGAGTGTGTCGGATTCCACCTGTAGCCCGTCCAGATAGAACGGGAGCAAATGCGTCCCACCATTCTTAGTAATATAAATGCGGCGACTGGTAGTCACGGTTTCGGGATAATTCACACTCACGCGCTGATAGCGTCCAGTGCCCCGGAACTCATAGGCGGTTCCGAGCAGGTTGCCGCTGGTGTCGGCAAAGTAAATTTTGAACTGCCGCCCCGCCGGGAACTTGCCGTAAACCGAAGCGAAATAGAGTCCGCCCGAAGCCAGCGAGACCGTGCCATAGTACACTCCCGAAGTTGTGGACGCGCTGGGCGTGACTTCGAGTGAGTAGGTGCCAAACCTTTGACTGAGCGCGGATTGGGAGATGCTCCCGCCTACCGCCGTCCATCCCGTTGTGTTGGTCTCCAGGCTTGGATTAGAAACCAAGTTTACGCCCGCGAGTGGCTTATAGAAACTCACACGCAGGTTCTCCAGCGGGTAGCCGGAGACCAGCGGCGGGATTTCGCGGTACTCCCGGCGTTGGGTTGGCCGCATCATATCTGGCCCCCGTAAAGGGTCTGCATGGTGGCGAACTCACCGATGACGCTAGACATAGGCTTAGGTGTACTCACGTTCAGATTGAATTGGCGGGCGTCGGTGTTGCTGTAGGCGTACTGAGCGCCAATCGCGCCCGCGCTCATGGGTGGCCTGACCATCGCGCCCGCCGTGATGCTTACCGCCGCGTCTACGCTTCCCATGCCCGCCAGAATGCCTTGCGCGATGCCTTCTGAGAATGGCTTACCGATCATCTTCATAGCCAATCGGGAAGGCGAGTGAATACCGAGCAGGGCCTGGGCCGCGTCAATGGCGTCCTGTAGCACGCCTAGCATGGCATTGAGAACATCAGCCGCCCCGGATTGGATGCTGGATACAATGCCGTCCATGATGGCCGTGCCTAAGTCGGCAAAGCCTTGTAGTGTGGTCTGTGCGCCCGCTATCGCGCTTTCTAATCCGCCCAATATCAAGTTTCCTACGGCGGTCAGACCGATATTGATAATGTCTTGCACCATCGAGAAGGTTCCCGTCCAAGAAGCAATGAATGTTTCCAGGTCGGTTCCCACAAGACTCAGTATAGAATCCATTATGGTTGTGAACGTGCTATTGAGAATTTCCAAAGCGCCTTCTGTATCCCCATTTAGTAACTCCATGCCTGCCGCAACCAATCCTGTTAGCGCAGTTATAGCTACCCCGACCGTTGTGACAATAAACTCCCATATCACACTCACTACCGCCATAATTTCGTCACCGTGTGCCGTCCAAAATTCAGCAATGGAGTTGAGAGTGCTACTTACATTGGCAATGATGACGGGCGCAAATTCGTTGAATTTTGCTATGACAAAATCTACCATCCCTTGAACGGTTGCGATAATCATAGGCATAGAGTCTAGGAAGGAGTTGGCGAGATTGGTAGCAGCATCTATCACGGGCTGTATTGCCGTCTGGCCTGCGGCCATAATTCCGGGTAACTCGTCTCTAAACCACAGCGCCGCGTTAGCGATAGCATCAATAACTTCAGGGGGTAAAATTCCCGCAAATCCTTCTCGAATATCGTCCGCCACTACGCCGAAGTCGCCGCCTGTATCAATAAAGTCAGTAATCATGTTTCCGATTACTGTTGCGACTTCTGTGACAATCGGAACCAGTGGCATTAGCCCGGTCAGTATTCCATTCAGTGCGGGCAGGAACGCGCCGACAATCGTTTCCCCGGCGTCGGCAACCGTCTCTTGGAATATCGCCCATTGGCCTGCGGTCGTATCAGCCAGAGCTTGGGCCGCTCCGCCCGTTGCCGTACCGACCCCATCCATAAGCAGGGAATAAGCCCCGGCGGTATCTCCCGCCTTGACCATCGCCTTGATTTGATTTTCCTGGTCTTCACTAAATAATACGCCCGCCTTACGCAGTGCCCCTAGTGTTGCCACCGGGTCTTCTTGCGCCCGCGCCATAACCTGCGCGGCTTTGGCGTTGTCGCCCATCACCGCGCCTAAATCTAGAGTAGATTGGATAAACGACGGCATCTCGTCGGCAGAGATAGTCCCCATGCGTAGACCAATTTCTTCTATTGCCAGAACCGCGTCATCACTGCCACCCGCTAAGTTCTTGAACTGGTCGGCCAGAGCTTGCGCGTCGTCTACCGTAATCCCCGCCGCCCCGCCTGTGCTTTCAATGACCTGTCCCAAACGCGCTACCGTCTGTTCGGCTTCCAGTGCCCCCGCGAAAGAGTCGGCAAAGAATGAGCCTAATGCGTCTGCGGCGGCTGATGCCGCGCTTACCGCGATATTGCCAAATGTGTCTAATACGCCCCCGATCCCGCTCAGGGTGCTTTCAAAGGCATCGGCCCCTTCTGCAACTAATTTAAGTCCGGCTTCCTGTAGGTCTGCCATGTGGGTTATCGTTTTCGGCGGGTGCTGGGTTTACTCTTACGCTTGGCTTCTCGGACTTGTTCCTGAGTGAGTACTGCGGCTAGGTAGGCGTCTATGCGATAACTTGCAACAATCGCGCTCTGCTCTTCACCATCGAGTTCGGTGAACTCTTCTAAATACCTGTAACCAGCCCACCTAGCCGCCAGTCTCCATTCCAGTTCCGGCGCGTAAGCCACGCCCGCGCGCGGGATGCGGTGCCTGAATAGATCAACGCCCTTGAACGTCGGCGCGAAACGTGTCTATCGCTTCCGCGATAGCTCCTTCGGTTGGCTGGGACTTGCGGATAATGGTGTCCCGCAATAGCTCCAGGTCGGTCTTGGTCTCACACAGAATGCGGGTCACATACAAAACCTTATCATTCCGGGGCAGGCTAATGCCACTATCGGCCAGGGCATCGCGCAGTTCCTTTACGCGCTCATGGTCAACTTCCACTTGAACACCCAGAATGATGGCCGTCTCCAAAGCCTTGTTATTGCGGGCGATGTTGTACAGGCGCACGGCTTCCAGGTATTCGGGCGCGTTGGGATTGGGTTCGGCCTTGACGTTATCGCCGTAGTGAACGTCTACCAGCGGCGGGGTAGGTGGAACCACGCTTTGCGCGGCGTCGCTCAGTAGGAAGTGAGAGACCCGCCGATAGCGAACACTTACGCCGCTATCGGGCAGGGTCAATTCATTCCATGCGCTGTTACTGGTTCCGTTTCCGTTATGGCCGTTGTGGTTTTCTTCCATGTTTATCCTTAGAACTTGTTAGCGATTCCGAGCAGGAGAGTGCCATCTGAGCCATCGCCCGCCAGACACGCCAGGGCCACGTTGTTGGTATCGGTGGCGATGTTGACGGTTGGAGACGCGATGCGGCCAATCTTATCCATCGCGGCGGGGAAGTTCAGCAGGCGCTGGCTTCCGCCGTCGTTGCGTACCCAATTTGCACCACCGTTCCAGGTCGTCCACAGGTAAGCGATGGGCGAGTTGTCGGCGTGGCTGAAATATCCGACTTCATCCGAAGCGAAGTAGATGTCGTTGATATTCCCGGCCCCCGCGCCCGTGAAGGGCACCAGCGTCCAGGTCTCGCCGCCGTTCAAGGTGTAGAAGAGTCGGGCGCTTTGTGACGTTCCCACCCACCAATGTCGGGCAGACTTCACATACAAGGCCGTAATGTTCAGGGCGATGGCGCTGGGTTCGGTCACGGTTGCGCCCCAGGTCACGCCGCGATTGGTAGAAACCACTACATCCGAGTTCGCGCCCACTGCCACGATGGTCTCTCCGCCGTCGCCGTGAATGCGAAGCAGGTCGTTGGTCGTGGCATCGCCCGCGCTGATGACCACCGCGCCGCTAGGCACACTGTCCACGCGGTAGATGTATCCACCGACGCCGCAGATAAAGAGCGTGGTGCCGAGAACATACATATCCAGCGGGGTATTCGCGGCCACGATACCGGTTGTGACTTTGGTAAAGGTTCCGGGCACTCCGGTGTTGCCGTTGATGGTCGCCCAATAGTAGGAGTCATCACCCAGGATAACCAGCTTATCGCCTACGATGTCAATGGCGAGTGGGGCTTCGCTTGCGCCGAACCCGGTGATGTTGGTCTGGAACCAGGTTGAACCGCCATCGAGTGTGTAAATCAGTTCGGCGGGAAGGCCCGGAGAACCAGCGCCAGATGTGGTGGACACCGCGTAAATCCGGCGCGTGCCGTCATCACTTGGCCCGCAGTCGCCGCAGGATATGGACGAACCGTAGACCACGTCAATCACTTCCCGGCTGATTTCGGTGGATGCCTTTGCGCCAAAGCCGAGCTTGCCGATGGCATAGATAAACTCCATCGTCTCAGAGATGGCGTCTTCCAGTTGGTTGTCGTCTTCCCAGGCCGTGCGGTCTCCGCCGTCCACTTCGGTGGCTTCGGCGTAGGAATAGATTTCCACCAGATCGCCCCAACCATTCAGGAAGTCATCCGGCGTCTGGCACTCACCGCCCAACAAATAAATGTTGTGCGGGCAGGTCAGGTCGCCCAACTGGAACGGCAGGGTATTGCGGTTCTCAAGGACGTGTAGGGTCGCCGTCGGGAAGTCGGGGGCGGTGACTTTGCGGCCCACGTTTCGGAAGTTCTTGTAGCGCAGGGGGTCGCCCACGCGAATCGGGTCAATGCTACCCCGGATAGGGCGCGTGACGCCATCGATTATCATGTACTGAGTCTGGACGCCCGAATAACTTACAGGGTCATTGGGGAAAGGGCCACCGAATTGCATCCAGATACGTCGGTTCTGTTGGGTGGCAACTGTTGCTTTGGAAGGCTTCGGCATTGCTCACATACTCCTATGTCTAAAGTTGTGCTATACTCAAGTTGTCTAAGCGATTCGAAAAGTCGGCGGTTTGTTTATCATGTGCTCCTAGTTGGCCGGATTGCTTAGACACAATTCCGACTTCGCCAAATGGGAGCACTCCTTTTAAGGATAGGACATGACTAAACAAATTCCACTGACTCAGGGCAAGTTTGCAATTGTTGACGATGAAGACTACGAGCGAGTGTCTAAGTTCAAATGGCGCGCCCACAGGGGACACACTACTTGGTATGGGGCCAGAACACGCGGCGTAATTTTCGGGAGAACAAACATACTTCTTCACAGGTTCATAATGGACACGCCGCCCGGTAAGCAAGTTGACCACATAGACGGCGATGGATTGAATTGCACTCGAAAGAATATGCGCGAGTGCTTGCCAAAAGAAAACGCCCGAAACTTGCGAACTCCCAAAAACAGCACCACCGGATACAAAGGGGTAAGCAAACGCATTCGGGGATGGCGCGCCCAGATAGTTGTCAACGATAAACAAATATATCTGGGAACCTTTGATAGTCCCGAAAGTGCGGCTAAGGCATACAACGAAGCGGCAAAAAAGTATCATGGTGATTTCGCCAGACTCAATGATCTGTCAGGCCGGGAGTAAGTCTTGAATTTCTTACAGCCTGCCAAGCAAAAACCTGACCACGCTTAGACCCGAACGGATTTGAAAGGTCTGCTTCGCTTATTGAAAATCTTTCTTCATTGGCCCCGCCTACACGAGCCAAGTCGAAAGACCATTCGTGAACCAGATTGTTAGCCGACTCACAAGCACAAACAGGCTTGACCATTTCAGCGCAAGCCAGCCTTGCAACAACGGTTTGCCATTTATGGGCCACGTTCCCATTTTCTAGCGGGTATCCGGAGTAGTATCTGACAAGCGCTCTATCCGGCTCACGACACGCCGCCCATCCAATGCCCTGCCAAAATCCAGTAGATGAGTTATACAAGGCTTCGCCTACCGTCACCCGTCCCATCGTCGCGTCTCTAAATCCGGCCCTAGCAATCGCTACCCCGTAAGCGGCGGGGTCTGTACTTGAGTCGGGAATATATGAAGGCCCGGAACCGCCACAACATGAATTGCAACTGCAATACCATGCGCCATGACAAGGTTCGGTTTCCCATATCACATTGGCCTGCGCGGTGGCAAGCGTGGTGCCGGTTGGGTCAGTGGTGCGGGTGTAGACCAGCAAGGACGTGACGAAATTAGTCAGCGTCTGCGGGTCAAGCGGTTGCGATAGTACGCCTTCGTACAGGATAGGCTTCGCCAACAGCCAGTACCTTCCGACAATGGTGGCCGTTCCCGCGCTGATGCTCACTCGCACTGGCCTGATGCGCCAGCGCTCACTAATGGGTTCACCGTCTAACCGATCCGCCGCCGCAAAGTACACCGCGATTTTATTGGGGTCGGTTTCAGTCGTGGCGATGGTGATGGTAAAGGTATCGTTCAGGCCGTCGCCGTCACTGTCGGAATAAACAAGCCCGCCCAAAGGCGCGGTGGTCACAGTTCCGACCGACGTTAGGCTTTCCACGCCAATCGCCTGAATGTATCCGCTCCCAAAAGGAAGCGCGACGCTGATAAAGCGCCCGCTGGTATCCCAATTCGCAAACCTAGTTCGGGTCGGGTCATAGTAGCGCGGCCACAAGACCGTCTCTTCGCGGTACTCCGGCGCAATGGCGAAGCCTAAGTAATCGCGCAGTTTCTTTTCGGCGGTTTCGATGGCGTTCGTAATGTCATCACGGCCCAAATAATCCGCGCCTTGCCATCCATAGCGCTTAATATACGCTAAGCAAATAGACCCAGGCTTATCGTTAGGATAGCGCGGCTCTACGTTTCCGGTACTGAGACCCCAGAAATAAAAGGGATGCAATCCGACAATGCGCCGGAAGTCTTCCAATGAAAGCAAGTTGGTCATGCAAACACTTCAATAGAACCGCATTCGATGTTTACAAAAGCCGTAACAGGACTGTCTTCATCCAGAGAAACAAAGTTGGGTATCCATTTTTGGATTACACGACATCCCGTCATTATGCTCATTCGTTTACCTTGCTTGTAATCAGTCGGGTTCATGCACAATCCACCGCGCACTTCCAAATCAAAACACTTAGGCGTGTCCAGTATCCATTTTGCTTGCGGTAAATATCCATACACGATTACTCTTGGATTCTTTCCGCTATTCCAAAGAGTTCTATAAACTCCAGAATAAAGCAAAAATTCAGGATGGTAGCCAGAGTGCATCCATAAACGTCCCTGTGCGCTTGTCCAGACTATATCCGACTCTAAAACTCTCACGCGATAACCTTATGAATAATCACTACCGCGCCCGCGATACCTAAAGCACTCAGCGCGTATTCTTGCCAGGTTTGCAACGATAGCAAAAGCGCAACAGGCCAGGATAACCAGAAGCTGAGACACAACACGCAATGCAGTCCGCGCCCGATCCAGGTCTTCTGGCCCACCCGTTCCCTGATACGCGAAAACACATCCGCCGGGCCGTCTTCCATCGCTATCATGCGCGAGACCCGGTAGGTTGCCAGCGCCGCCAATATCACCCACATTTATTCCTGCTCCGGCAAGTCTTTCAAAACGCTTTCCTTTTCTTTCTTGGCCTTCGTGCGCCTGACCTTGACCCGGCCTTCCGGCGTCTCCACTTCCTTTTCCAGAACTAAGGTAGTGGACAACTCAGACTCCGCCGATACTTCGCCAGTCTGCCCGCGTGTTTCAAAGTTCTCAGGCGTGAGTGGGCGCGTGCCGTAATTCTCAGGCTCAGGCTCAACTCTCCCGCCGCCTTCATTCTCACGCGCGGCTTCGTGAACGTCCACCATCACCGGGACGCTCACCCGCTTCCAGTCGCCGGTGCTTTCCAGCTTGGCAACATCGTCGGGGTGGGCGTTGATGTAGCGCTCTAAGGCGTTATTGCCGCCGCGATACTGTCGCCCAGCCACGCCGTAATAAGTCACCGCGCCTTGCCGTTCCCCGGTGAACTCCATGCGAACCGGAGTCACGCCACTGCTATCGGGTGCGCCTTGAGTAATCATGGTTCCGTCTCCATTCAGCCGCCCGTGTTTGGTTGTAATGTGAAGGGTTAGGCCCTGCGTATCCGGGGCAGTTCCGTCCCAGGCCGCGCGAGCCGCCAGTAATGCATCGCCATTTCCACCGCAACATCCTGACATTGGTTTAGTTCCTTTCGAGTATTCCTGATAGCGCTCACGCAAGCGCGACAACACCGGGCCAGCGTTGCCGTTGGCGGCGAAGGCTTCCTTTGTGCGCGTGCCCGTATCCCGCCTGACCATCACCGTTTGTTGATGGATGCGCTTGCCATGAATGCCGAGCGTGGCCGCGTGAGCAAAGAACTCCCAGTCTTCCCAGAATGGGAGCGCGGGGTCAAAGCCAATCCGCTTCGCGTCTACCGTTGCCATCAGCACGCTCACAATGTGCTTGCCGTCCATGTGTTCAAAGTCCACCCACGCACGCGGGTCATATTCAGGCGACTCCTGTTGCTTCTGTGAGTATCCGGTAAGTGACACCCAATCGCCATAGACATAGCGCCCGCCGTGTTTGGCATAGGCTTTGCAGAGATTAGCAAGCGCATCGGGTACAAGGTAATCGTCGGCGTCAAGGAAAAATACAAGGGGCGCGCGGGCCTGCTCTAATCCGTAATTACGCGCTTGACCCGTCCCATTTCCAGAACCATGCGGATACACTCGCGCAAATGGATATGGCTTTGTATATTCCAGAATGATAGGCGTCTCTCTTTCGAGCATATCATCCACCACAATCACTTCCCATTCCCGCATGGTCTGGCCCAATAAAGAGTCGAGCGCCTGCGGCAGGTACTTGGCATGTCCCGGCCCCACCGGGATAATAACGCTCACCTTCGGCGTGCTGTAACTGCGGGGCCGTGCCACTTCCTTCGATGGCGCGGCGAGTGGATAATCCTTATCCCGCATCCAGGGCAGGTAGTCGTCAATCGGGCGGTACTTGTTCGTCCGGCCCGCGCTTCCGGGGTGGGAGCGATACAGGAACCAGGGGCTATCCGTCACGCGCTTGGCTGTAAATCCAACCGATAGCCCGCGCGTCCAGAACTCGGTGTCTTCTCCGGGCTTATACTCCTGCTTGTACCCGCCCGCGCGTTCCCACATCGAGCGCCGGAACATCGCCGCCGATGGCACGCAGTTGGACGGTGGCACATGCGGTGTGGTCTGACTTTCCCATGAGAACTCAGGCGGCCAGCCCGTGCGCTGGGTGGTGCCGTCTTCGTTGACCACTAGCAAGCCCGTGTAAACAATTCCCAGCCCGCGATCCCGCAACATCTCAGTTCGGCAGACTTCCACATAACGCGGGTGTAGTTGGTCGTCGGCGTCCAGACAAATAATAAACGGCTGGGTGGACGCGCCAATCCCGCGATTCCTAGCGTATGCCACGCCCTGATTATCCTGCCTAATGTATCTCACGCCCTGGGGCTTGTAGCGGGCGGCGATGCGCGGGGTGTCGTCGGTACTGCCATCGTCCACTACAATAATCTCATCCACCTTGTAAGAC
>Ga0070694_100000863_pt1 | contig 17081 bp, 16 predicted proteins | sample KBSK1251metaG_FD_65470 | JGI IMG/M metagenome (GOLD analysis project Ga0070694, IMG submission 65470) | Corn, switchgrass and miscanthus rhizosphere microbial communities from Kellogg Biological Station, Michigan, USA - KBS K1-25-1 metaG | ecosystem: Host-associated > Plants > Roots >... | reverse complement strand
GCGGGCATGCGGCTCTACCAGACGGTGGTGGAGGCGAGCGAGGAGAGCTGGGACGCGATCCTCGCGGTCAACGTCAAGGGCTACGCGTTCTGCGCGAAGGCGGCCATCCCCCTGATGCGCCAGGTGGGCGGCGGCAGCATCGTGAACGTGGCGTCGATCCGCTCGATCGTGGCGGGCGGCAACATGGTGCAGTACGACACCACCAAGGCCGCGGTGGCCGGCCTCACCCGCGCGATGGCGCAGGACCACGCGGCCGACGGCATCCGGGTCAACGCGGTTTGTCCGGGGCCGATCTTCACCCGCTTCCACGAGCGGCGGGCCGAGGCCGCCGGGCGGACCCACGACGACTTCCGCGCCGAGTTCGGCCGCGGCACCATGCTGGGGCGGGCGGGCACGCCCGGCGAGGTCGCGGCCTGCATCCTCTTCCTCGCCTCGGACGACGCCTCCTACGTCACCGGCGCCTCGCTCTACGTCGACGGCGGGCACACCGCGCGCTGACTATCGCCCGCGGCCCAGCAGGTCCCGCAGGCCGCGCACGATCACCCACCCCAGGAGCAGGTCCATCATCACCGCCGCGAGGCCGAAGGCGGCGCGGCCCGACCACTCGCTCGGCGGCCCGGAGATCGACACGAACGGGATCGAGATGCTCCCGCCGAAGTGGCGCGGGCCGGGGCCGAACGCGACCCAGTCGAAGATGGCCGCCATCGAGCCCACCACGCCCGCGCCCAGCAGGAAGGTCCGCCAGGTGGTGCGTGCGGCGGCCTCGGGCGTCTGGGCCGGCGGGGTGGTGAGCAGGAGGATCCCGACCAGGAAGAACGCGAGGCCGGCCGCTCCCACCACCCAGTGCGGGGCCTGGAACTTCGACTCGGCCGCAGGGATGATGCGCAGGGCCACCAGCAGGATGACGAGCCCGACCACGCCGAAGAGCGCGCCGAGCCACGTCATCGCCCGGGGCGAGAGCGTCTGGGGCGGCATCCGGGGCGGGCCCTAGGGGCTCTGGATCTCGCGCACCGCGCCGGGCAGGCCGGTGGAGCCGGTGTTGAGCCCGGCCTTGCGGAGCATGCGGCTGCCCGCCTCGTGGCCGAACAGGTCCGGCCCCATCGCGGTGAGGCCGCCGTCCACCACGATGACCTGGCCGGTGATGAAGCGCGAGTCGTCGCTGGCCAGGAAGAGCGCGGTGTCGGCGATGTGCTCGGGCAGGCCCAGGTCCGGCCACGGCTGCTTCTGCCGCGCGAGGCGATCCCACGCCTCCTCGCGACGCCCCATGGCGAGCGGGGTCTTGATCATGCCGGGGGCGATCGCGTTCACCCGGATGCGATGCGCGGCCAGCTCGGCCGAGACCGACCGGCTCAGGTTGGCCACCGCCGCCTTCGCCGCGGAGTAGGCGTGGGGCCCGGCGCCGCCGCCGATGCCCGCGATCGACGCGGTGTTGATGATGCTGCCGCCGCGGCCCTGGGCCTTCATGCGGGCCGCGCCGTGCTTGATCCCGAGGAACACGCCCCGCACGAGCACCGCGAAGGTGAAGTCCCACTCCTCGACGGTGGTCTCGCCGATGGGCCCGAAGGCGCCGCCGACCCCCGCGTTGTTGAAGAGGCAGTCGAGCCCGCCGAACCGCTCCCCGGCGAGCGTCACCAGGGCCGCCACGTCCCGCTCCGCGGAGACGTCGGCCCGGAGCGAGGCCAGCCGGTCCGCGGCGCCCTGCGCGCGGGCGAGCGCGAGGGTCTCGGTGAGGCTCGCCTCGTTGAGATCGCCGACGACCACCCGCGCGCCTTCACGCAGGAACGTCAGCGCGCTGGCGCGCCCGATGCCGCTGCCGCCCCCGGTGACGAGGGCCACCTTGCCGTCGAGCCGTCCGCTCACGAGCCGTCTCCGCTAGCCGCGCGGCTTCACCCAGGTCTCGGACCACGCGAGCGTGGCGCTGCTGCCCTGGCGGTCGCCCCGCATCTCGGGCCACACCTGGCCGGACGCCACCTTGCCGTTGACCTCGAGCTGGGCCGCGCGGGCCGGGAAGAACGTGCTGAACACGCCGATCGGCCGGTCGTTGAAGCCGGGAGGGGCGTTGAGCACGAAGGGCTCGATGCAGTCGTACCAGGACAGGGTGACGCGGGCGTCGACGGCGGTGACCGTCTCGGTGGCGGTGGACCACGGGCCCCCGTGCCGGTCGAAGCGCGCCGCGATCACCGGGAGCGACGTGTCCGCGAAGGCGGGGAAGAGCAGCTTCTCGATGGTCGTCTGCAGCCACCGCGCCACCGCGATGTTGTCGCTGTAGATGCGCACCCGCCCGTCGGTCAGCGTGGACTGGAGAAAGAGCGCGTGGCCTCCGCCGGCCGGGCACCAGAGGACCCGCCAGTGGCTGGCGCGGTCGGAGAGCGTGGTGCCGCCGTCCGGGCTCAGGCGGATGAAGGAGTTCTCGCCGGTCATCAGGACCTGGTTCGGATCCACTGGCGGCATCGGGGTCGTCTCCCTTGAGAGGTTTGGGTGCGCGATCGCTCCCGGCGCGGTACATTCACCCGGCAGCCGGTCCCGACGAAGATACGAGGGAAGCCCGCTCCGAGCAAGCGGGGAGAGGAGAGCGACGATGGCCCCACGCGGCCTGTTCCTGGTCCGGATGGACGTGGCCCACGATCACGAAGCCCGGTTCAACGAGGTCTACGACAAGGAACACGTGCCCCTGCTCGGGGCGGTGCCCGGGGTGATCCGGGCCAGCCGCTACCGGCAGCCGTCGCCCACCGAGCCCCGCTACCTAGCCGCCTACGAGCTCGAGAACCTCGCGGTGCTCCAGAGCCCCGAGTGGAAAGCGGCCGGGGAGGCCGGCCGCTGGCCCAAGGACATCCGGCCCCACACCATGAATCGGCATCTCACTGCCTACGAGTGGGTGGGGAGCAGCCCGGGGCTCGGCTACCGGACCCCGTACGTCTTCTGGGTCATGATGGACATCGAGCCGCACCGCGAGGCGCTCTTCAACGAGCTCTACGACGTCGAGCACGTGCCGCTGCTGCTGAAGCTGCCCGGCTGCGCGAACGTCGCACGCTACCGGACCGACACCCCGGGGGAGCCGCGCTACCTCGCGGCCTACGAGGTCGAGCGGACCGACCTGCCCATGTCCAAGCTCTGGAACGACACCTCGGACATCGGCCGCTGGAAGCCCGAGGTGCGGCCCTACACCTACAACAAGCGGTACATCGTGAGCGAGCGCCTCTGATGTCGACCGACATCGCGCTGACCGGGCTGGCCCTGCCGCTCGCGGAGTTCCCGGCGATCGCGCGCGAGGCGGAGAGCCGGGGCTACCGCACCGCCTGGGTCGGCGAGGCCTCCGGCGCCGAGGCCATCGTGCTCTCGACCCTCATCGCCACCCACACCGCCACGATCGGGATCGCCAACGGGGTCATCCCGGTGCAGACCCGCACCCCGATCGTCTACGGGCAGGCCGCGGCCACGCTCGCGCATCTCGCGCCCGGACGGTTCGGGCTGGGCCTCGGGCTCTCGAGCGAGATCATCGTGGGCCAGTGGCACGGGCTGCCCTTCACGCCCTCGATCCAGCAGATGCGGGAAGCGGTGCAGATCATCCGGACCGCGGCCGCGGGCGAGCGGGTGAACTTCGAGGGCAAGTTCTACCGGCTGAAGAACTTCCGCCTCGCCATCCCGGCGCCGCCGACGCCGCCCCGCATCTACCTGGCCGCGCTCGGGCCGCGCATGTGCGAGCTCGCGGGTGAGGTGGCGGACGGCGTCCTACTCAACTGGATCCCGCCCTCCGCGATGGGCACGTCGCTCGCGCACGTCGAGGCCGGCGCCAAGCGCGCGGGCCGCCGCCTCGCCGACCTCGACATCGCGGTGTACGTGCGGACCTGCGTCACCGACGAGCGCGACGCCGTGCGCGAGTCGCTGGCCCGGGACATCACCGGCTACGCGATCGTGAGCGTGTACGCCCGGTTCTTCGAGGAGTGCGGCTACGCGCCCGAGGTGGCCGCGGTGAACGCGGCCTGGAAGGCGGGTGATCGGGCCGCCGCGGTGAAGGGGATCTCCGAGCGCCTGCTCGACGGCCTGGGCGCGGTGGGGCCGGCCGACCACTGCCGGGAGCAGCTCGCCGCGTTCGCCCGCACCGGGGCGACGCCGGTGGTGCTGCCCTTCGCGCCGGCCGGCCCGACCGCGCGCGCCTCCATGCTGCGGACGTTCCGCAGCTTTCCCTGAGCAGTTACCGGGCCGCCGCTGTGACGAGCGGCTCGTACGCGCAGCCGGGATCCTCGGCGAGCGAGTCTCCGGTGAGGGCGTAGGCCCGGGCCCGGCTGCCCCCGCAGCGCTCGCGCCACTCGCAGCGCCCGCAGCGCCCGCCGAGCCGCGTGGGATCCCGCAGCGCGACGAACAGGGGGTCTTCGCGGTATACCGCGACCAGATCGTCCCGGCGCACGTTGCCGGTCGGCAGGGGCAGGAAGCCGCTCGGGCAGATGTTGCCGACGTGGTCGACGAAGACGAAACCGTTGCCGTCGGTGACCGCACGCGCCGCCCGCATCACCCGCGGTGACCCCGGCAGCGTCGCGGCCGCGGGCCGGAGTGCGCGCGCGCCCACCACGCGGTGGTAGTGGGGCGCCTCGGTGGTCTTGATGCCGAACGGGACCCGTCGCTGCAGGTCGGCCGCCCAGCCGAGGACGCGCTCGATGCCGTCGGCCGGCAGGGCCTGATCGGCCTGGGCGCGACCCACCGGGATCAGGAAGAAGAGCGCCCACAGGGCCACCCCCCATGCCGCGACCTGCCCGGCGAGCGCGGGCAGATCCGCCACCGTCTGGAGGCACACCGTGGTGTTGATCTGGAGCGGCAGGCCCAGGACGCGCGCCTGCTCGATGATCCGCATGGTGTGGCGGTGGGAGCCCCGGACGCGACGGAACGCGTCGTGGGCGTCGGCGGTCGCGCCGTCCAGGCTCACCGCGAGCCTTGCGAGCCCCGCGTCCCGCAGCGCGCGCAGCCGCTCCGCGGTCGCGGCTCCGGTGCCGCTCGGGGTGAGCGACATCGTGAGGCCGAGGCCGGAGCCGTGGGCCACCAGCTCGGCCACGTCCGGCCGCCGGAGCGGATCGCCGCCGGTGAGCACGACGAGCGGCGGCGGGTCGCCGAAGGCGGCGATGCGCTCGAGCAGCGCGCGTCCCTCCTCGGTGCCGAGCTCCCGCGGATCGCGGCGCGGGATCGCCTCGGCCCGGCAGTGAACGCACGCCAGCGCGCACGCGCGCGTGGTCTCCCAGATCGCGATGAACGGGCTCCGGTCGAACGCGCCCGGCATGTCACGCATGGTCCCCGCCTCCTCGCGAGCAGCGTAGCGCCGGGCCGGCCCAGACCACTATGACCCCCGTCATAGACCGGCTCCGCGGCCGCCCGCCCGCTAGCGCGGCGCGGCGGCGGGCGGCATCCGGACCCGCCGCCACATGTTCAGCACGAAGAGCGCGGTGCCGACGAGCTGTCCGAGCCCGCCCAGCGCGATGAGCCCGCGCAGGGCGAGCGGAGCGCCGATCGCCACCAGCACCTCGGCGCCGGCGCGCACCGCGGTGGCGACGGTCATCGTCCAGTAGACGGCCTCGGCGAGGCCCGGCCGGTAGGAGGTATCGTCACGCGCCGGGCGCGGGAACATCCAGGTGGCCACTCCCATCACCATCATCAGCATGAAGCCGACGAGCAGCAGGTGGGCGTGGGCGGTGACGAGGAGGCGGGGCGGGTAGTGGTCCAGCCAGAACTGGGCCACCACGATGTACGCGCCGATCGCGAGCCCGGCCATCAGGAAGACGAAGCTGGTCTTGATGTACCGCCGGACCTGCGGCGTCACGTGGGCAGGATAGCACGGGCTTGATACACTCCCTGGGTCTGGAGGGCGATCCACATGTGCGTCGCGCGACGATCCGGCTGGGCCCTCGGCCTCATCCTGGCCGTCGCCATCGGCACGCCCGCCGTCGGCGCGCGCGCGCAGTCGGGCGAGGCGCCGGCGGAGGGCGGCGGCCCGATCCCGCTCGCCGAGGTCGCGGCGCGCGCGGCCGAGATCCGGAGCCTCCTCGAGACGCAGGACGCGGCGATCAGGCCCAGCCGGGAGATCCAGGCCATCCTGGAGCGACTGCCCAAGCTGGCCGACGACCTGCGCGCGCGGCTCGACGAGACCGCGGCCCGGCTCGAGTCGAATCCGCCCCTGCCGGTGATCGAGCAGCTCGGCAGCGTCTGGGAGGCGACGCGCGCGAAGCTCACGATCCTGGCCAGCGCCTTCGGGGTCGGCGCCGGGCTCGGGCTGCAGAACCTGGTGAACAACTTCGCCTCCGGGCTCATCCTGCTCTTCGAGCAGCCGATCCACCTGGGCGACGTGGTGCAGATCGCGGGGATCGGGGGTGAGGTGCGCCACATCGGCGCGCGGGCGACGCTCGTGCGCACCGCGGACGGGGCGGAGGTGTTCGTGCCCAACTCGGTGCTGATCGCGCAGGCGGTCACCAACTGGACGTACTCGGACCTGCGGCGGCGGATCGTCCTGCCGGTGCGGGTGGCCTACGGCGCGGTGCCCCGGCGGGTGAGCGAGCTCCTCACCGCGATCGCGACCCGGCACCCGCAGGTCAGCGCCGATCCCGCTCCCGCCGCGGTGTTCATGCGCTTCGGGGAGAACTCGCTCGACTTCGAGCTGCGCGCGTGGACCGATCGCTTCGGCGACGCGGAGGGCATCCAGAGTCAGCTCGCGGACTCGGTCTACGCCGGGCTCAACGAGGCCCGGATCGAGCTCCCGGTGCCCCGGCGCGACGTGCGGCTGCGGACCGTCGCGGCTCCCGAGCCCGGAAAGGACTGACGCCCATGGCGATCTCGCCCCTCGCGGGCCACCCCGCGCCCCCGGCCATGCTGGTGGACCCCGCCCGGCTCGAGCGTGAGTACTACGCGCGCCGGCCCGACGTCGACGACCCGACCCAGCTCGTCGCCTTCGGCACCAGCGGCCACCGCGGCTCGCCGCTGCGCGGCTCGTTCACCGAGGCCCACATCCTGGCCGTCACCCAGGCGATCTGCGACTACCGGCGCGGGCACGGGATCGACGGGCCCCTCTACATGGGCAAGGACACCCACGCGGTGTCGCGCCCCGCCGAGCGAACCGCGCTCGAGGTGCTGGCCGCCAACTCGGTCGAGACCATCGTCCAGCGCGACGACGGCGTGACGCCGACCCCGGTGATCTCCCACGCGATCCTGGTGTACAACCACGGCCGCGCCGCGCACCCGGCCGACGGCATCGTGGTCACGCCCTCGCACAACCCGCCGGAGGACGGCGGCTTCAAGTACAACCCGCCCAGCGGCGGGCCGGCCGACACGGACGTGACCGGCTGGGTCGAGCGCCGGGCCAACCAGCTCCTGCGCGAGGGGCTCGCGGGGGTGAAGCGCGTGCCCTTCGAGACCGCGGCCAAGGCGCCGACCACCCACGCGGACGATCTCCTGATGCCCTACGTGCGCGATCTCCGGAGCGTGGTGGATCTGGACGCGGTGCGGGCGGCCGGGCTTCACATCGCAGTGGATCCCCTCGGCGGGGCGTCGGTGCCGTACTGGGAGCCGATCAATGCCCTCTACGGCCTCGACATCACGGTGGTGAACCCGGTCGTCGATCCCACCTTCGCGTTCATGACCGTCGATCACGACGGCAAGATCCGCATGGACTGCTCGAGCCCCTACGCGATGGCGCGGCTCGTCGGCCTGCGAGAGCAGTATCGGCTGGCCTTCGGCAACGATCCGGACGCGGACCGGCACGGCATCGTCACGCCCGCGGCCGGGCTCCTGAACCCCAACCACTACCTGGCCGTCGCGGTCGACTACCTGCTGACCCATCGCCCGCGGTGGTCGGCCGGGGCCGCGGTGGGCAAGACCCTCGTCTCCAGCGCCCTGATCGACCGGGTGACCGCCGCGCGCGGGCGCCGGCTCTTCGAGGCGCCGGTCGGGCTCAAGTGGTTCGTGCCGGGCCTGCTGGACGGCTCCCTCTGCTTCGCCGGCGAGGAGAGCGCGGGGGCGACCTTCCGGCGTCACGACGGACGGGTGTGGACCACCGACAAGGACGGCCTGATCCTGAACCTGCTGGCCGCCGAGATCACCGCGCGCACCGGCCGCGATCCCGGCGAGCACTACCGGACGCTCACCGCCCAGCTCGGCACGCCGTGGTACACGCGCATCGACGCCCCGGCCACGCCCGCCGAGAAGGCCCGGCTCGGCAAGCTCTCCCCCGAAGCGGTCAAGGAGTCGCGGCTGGCCGGCGAGCCGATCACCGACAAGCTCACGCGCGCCCCCGGCAACGGCGCGCCGATCGGGGGGCTCAAGGTGGTGGCCGCGAGCGGCTGGTTCGCGGCCCGGCCGTCCGGCACCGAGGACATCTACAAGATCTACGCCGAGAGCTTCCGGGATCAGGCCCACCTGGACGCCATCGTCGGCGAGGCGCAGGCCATCGTCGGCAACGCCCTGCGCGCGCCCGCCTAGGGCCGAGAAGGGATTCCCATGGAGACCCGCGACCTGTTCCTGGAGCAGCACGCCGCGATGCACATGGCCGCCGTCGGCGGCAACAAGATGTCGGCCGCCGAGCGGACCTTCGCCGGCCTCACCGACGAGCAGATGCGCGTGCGCCCGCGCGAGGACCTGAACTCCCTCGCCTGGCTCATGTGGCACATCGCCCGCGCCGAGGACATCCTCGTCGGCCAGGTGGTGGCCGGCGGCCCTCAGCTCTGGGACGAGGGATGGAAGAAGCGGCTCGGGGTGGCGCGCCCCGACTTCGGCATCGGCATGACGAGCCCGGAGGTGACCGAGCTCACGCGGCAGATCGACGTCGGCGTGCTCCGCGAGTACCGCGATGCGGTGGGGCGCCGCACGCGCGAGATCATCTCGGGCTTCAAGCCGGAGGACTGGGACGGCGCGGTGAAGGCCGACGCGGTCGAGCGGGCCGCCGCCGCCGGCGCCTTCGGAGCCCGGACCGAGGCGCTGTCCAAGGGGTTCCCGGGCCGCCCGCGCACCGCGGTGCTGAGCGGGATCGCGCTCTTCCACGCCGCCGGCCACATGGGCGAGGGGGTGACCGTCCGGGCCGCGGGCGGCTTCGGCACCGGGATCTGACCGCTCCCGGGTCTAGCGGCCCGCGCGGGGCGGGTGCGCGCGGACGGCCGCCTCGTCGACCTCGGTGCCCCAGCCGGGGCCGGTGGGCAGGCGGAGGTGGCCGTCCGCGATGTCGGGCTTCACGGTCACCAGGTCGCCCTGCCACGGCACCATGTCGGGGTCGATCTCCATGATGCGCAGGTTGGGGACCACCGCCGAGAAGTGGGCGTTCATCATGGTGGCGAGGTGGCCGTAGAAGTTGTGCGGGGCCACGTTGACCTCGTAGGCGTCGGCCATCGCCGCGATCTTGAGCGACTCGGCGACCCCGTTCCACGGGGTGTCGATGATCGCCACGTCCACCGCCTGCTGCTCGAAGAACGGCCGGTAGTCCCGCCGGCCGAAGAGGCACTCGCACGAGGCGACCGGGATCGTGGTGCGGCTGCGCACGTAGGCGAGCGCCTTCGCGTCGCGGGTGTCCATCTCGACCCACATGAGATCGAAGGGCTCCATCGCGCGGGCGACCTTGAGGAACCCTTCGGTCTTGTAGTTGAAGTTGAGGTCGACCAGGATGTCCATGCCGGAGCCGGCGCCCTGCCGGAATGCGGCGAGCTGGGCCGCGATGGCGTCGAGCAAATGGCGGTCCGGGTTCAGCTCCGGGAAGCCCTCGCCGCGCGCGAAGCCCGGCACGTGGGCGCGCGGGTTGTCGCCCAGCAGCAGCACGTTGGTCTTGAGCGCGGTGTAGCCCTTCGCGACGACCTCGCGGCCGACCGCCACGATGTCGTCGAGGCTGCGCACCGGCGGCAGCCCCATCTCGCGCGCCCGGCTCACCCGGTAGGTGGCGCAGTGCGACCAGTAGAGGCGGATGCGGTCGCGCACCGGCCCGCCGAGGAGCCGGTAGACCGGGATCCCGAGGGCGCGCGCGTTGACGTCGAGCAGCGCGTTCTCGATGGCCCCGATGGCCTGCTGGATCACCCCGCCCGCGGCCTGCCGCCGGAGCGCGTACATCAGCGCCACGTGGGCCTCCCAGGGGCGGGGATCCTTGCCCACGAGGGCCGGGGCGAGCTCCGCGATCACCGCGGAGACGCCCGGCCCCCCGAAGGACTCGTTGTACTCGCTCCAGCCCACGATTCCCTCGTCGGTGCTGATCTTGAGGAAATCGAGGTTGCGCCAGCCCGCATCGGCGTGCAGCGACTCGATCCGCGTGATCTTCATCGCCGCCTCCGCGCGGCCCGCCCTAGTAGCGGTAGGTGTCGGGCTTGTAGGGTCCGGTCTTGGCCACCCCGATGTAGCGGGCCTGGGTATCGCTCAGCTCGGTGAGGTGCGCGTTCAGCTTCTTGAGCTGGAGACGCGCCACCTTCTCGTCGAGGTGCTTGGGGAGCACGTAGACCCCGACCGGGTACTTGTCGGGGTTGGTGAAGAGCTCGATCTGGGCGATGACCTGGTTGGCGAACGACGAGCTCATCACGTAGCTCGGGTGCCCGGTGCCGCAGCCCAGGTTGACCAGCCGCCCCTCGGCGAGCAGGATGATGCGCTTGCCGTCCGGAAAGATGATGTGGTCGACCTGCGGCTTGATGTTCTCCCACTTGTACTGGCGCAGCGACGCGATGTCGATCTCGCTGTCGAAGTGGCCGATGTTGCACACGATCGCGTTGTTCTTCATCCGCTTCATGTGGTCGTGGCCGATCACGTGGAAGTTGCCGGTCGCGGTCACGAAGATGTCGGCCTGGGCGGCCGCCTCCTCCATGGTGACGACCCGGTAGCCCTCCATCGCGGCCTGGAGCGCGCAGATGGGGTCGATCTCGGTGATCCACACCTGGGCCGACAGCGCGCGGAGGGCCTGGGCCGAGCCCTTGCCCACGTCGCCGTAGCCGCACACCACCGCGACCTTGCCCGCCACCATCACGTCGGTGGCCCGCTTGATGCCGTCGACGAGCGACTCCCGGCAGCCGTAGAGGTTGTCGAACTTGCTCTTGGTGACCGAGTCGTTGACGTTGATGGCGGGGAACTTGAGGCGCCCCTCCTTGGCCATCTGGTAGAGGCGCTTGACCCCGGTGGTGGTCTCCTCGCTCACCCCGCGGATCTTGCCGAGGCGGGCGGAGTACCAGGTCGGATCCTTGGCGAGCCGGGCCCGGATCGCGGCGAAGAGGGCGGTCTCCTCCTCGTTGGTTGGGCGCGCCACCGCCGAGGCGTCCTTCTCCGCGACCGCCCCCAGGTGCAGCAGCAGGGTCGCGTCACCGCCGTCGTCGAGGATCATGTTGGCGTGGCCGCCCTGGGGCCACTCGAAGATGCGGTGGGTGTAGTCCCAGTACTCGTCGAGCGACTCGCCCTTGCGCGCGAACACCGCGGTGCCGGCGGCCGCGATGGCCGCCGCGGCGTGGTCCTGGGTCGAGAAGATGTTGCAGGAGGCCCACCGCACGTCCGCCCCGAGGGCCTGGAGGGTCTCGATGAGGACCGCGGTCTGGATGGTCATGTGCAGCGACCCGGCGACGCGGGCGCCCTTCAGGGGCTGCTGGCTCGCGAACTCCTCGCGGATCGCCATGAGCCCCGGCATCTCGGTCTCGGCGATCTGCATTTCCTTGCGGCCCCAGTCGGCGAGGCTCAGATCGGTGACGACGTGGTCCTGGGGGTGGGTCGACTTGGTGCTGGCGCTCATCTCGCGCCCTCCTTTAGGTTCTGGGAGTGTGCGAGCGCCGTTGTCTCGAGCCGACCGAGCGGCCGGCCGCTCCGAGCCTGGCGGGAACGCTCCCGTCGCAACGCTCCTCGGAGCCTGGTGACCTCGGACAGTATACATGATAGCGGCGGGACTCCGAACGGGACCAGCCGGGCCAAGTGCGCCCGGCGAGTTCCCGCGAAAATCCGCCGCTCCCCGACGCGATCCACCCCAATGCGGCGGGGGAAGTGATTGACAGGTCGTTCACCCACAACCTACCGTAGTCGCCGACCGAGGGCTTGAGCCTCGGGCTGAGAGGAGACCCCGCAGCGATGGCGCGCAGGTGGGACCACACGGACTCTATCTGCTCGCCCGAGATGCCTCGACGGGCCTTCATGACGGCCATCGCGGCCGGCCTCCTCGCCGCGCCGCTCGCCACCGAGGCGCAGCGGGCCGTCCCTCGCGTAGGCCTTCTCGACTACGCTCCCTTCTGGGAGCCGTTCCGCCAGGGTCTTGGTGAGCTCGGTTATGTCGAGGGCCAGAGCATCATTCTCGAGTATCGCCCGACGGAGGGAAGGCAGGATCGCCTGCCCGAGATGGCGCTCGAGATCATCCGCCAGAAGGTCGATGTCATCGTGGCTTATGGTACGCCGGGAACGCAGGCCGCCAAGCGAGCGACGTCGACGATCCCCATCGTCATGGTGGGAACCGGCGACCCTCTGAAGACGGGCCTGGTGCGAACCCTCGCGCATCCGGGCGGGAACGTCACCGGCAACACCATCATGGCGATCCAGATCACCACCAAGCGGTTGCAGCTCTTGAAGGAGGCCGTTCCCAGGCTGTCGCGGGTAGCCTTGCTCTGGAATCCGGGCAATGCCGCCAATGCGGTCCAGTTCGAAGAGATGAAGTCGGCCACGCGAACGCTGGGCGTGACCTTGGTCTCTCTCGAGGCTCGCAGTCCCGAAGAGCTCGAGACCGCCCTCGCTGCGATGGGTCAGACCCGTGCCCACGGGCTCATGGTGACCGCCGACGCCATGCTCACGCTTCACCTGACTCGGATCGTAGACGCGGCGCGGGGGAGCGGGCTCCCGACGATGTATCAGCTGAAGGAGAATGTCGACGCGGGCGCCCTCATGTCTTACGGCCCGAGCCTTCCCGAGCTTTTTCGACGTGCGGCCGTCTACGTGGACCGGATTCTCAAGGGTGCCAAACCCGCCGACCTTCCCGTCGAGCAGCCGAGCAAGTTCGAGCTCGCGATCAATCTCAAGACCGCCAAGGCACTCGGTCTCTCGATCCCGCCGTCGCTCCTGCAGCGCGCGGACCAGGTGATCGAATAGCTCCGAAAATCCGCCACCCCGCACCTATACATGATACAAGGGCAGCCGAGGAGGAACCCCATGCTCACCGCGGCGGACTTCATTCGCGCGAATCTCAAGCGCCTGCACGCCGGGCTCGACAAGGTGATGGCCGAGCTCACGCCGGACCAGCTCCACGCCGTCCCGGGCGGGCATCCGAAGGCCAACACCATCGGGTGGGGGGTGTGGCACTACACGCGCACCGAGGACAACATCGTGCGCTGGGTGATCCAGGAGCGGAAGCCGCCGGTCTGGGTGGAGGGCGGATACGGAGAGAAGCTCGGGCTGCCCCCGGCGGCGCAGGGGACCGGCATGCCCCCCGCGGAGGCGCAGGCCCTCCGGATCAAGGACGTCCCGCTGTTCCGGGAGTACATGGCCCGGGTGTGGGCGGGCACCGACGAGCTGATCGCGGGCGCGCCGCCGGCCCTGCTCGACAAGATCATCACCGTCAAGCCGCTCGGCGACATGTCGGTGGTCCAGTGCCTCGGGCAGGTGGGGCTCACCCACGGCATGACCCATCTGGGCGAGATCGAGCTGGCCCGCACCCTGATCGGCGCCTGAGTCGATGCGCTTCGGCTGGCTGACCCTGTCGCACTCGCCGTCGGCCGACGGCGACCACGCGGCGATCGAGGAGCAGCTCGCCCAGGCCGTTCACGCCGAGGCGGTGGGGTTCGACTCGGTGTGGCTCACCGAGCACAACTTCACCGGCGAGGCGGTCTACTGCGATCCGATCCCGTTCGCGGGCGCGCTCGCCGCGCGTACCTCGCGGGTGCGCATCGGGTTCGCGGTGATCCAGCTCGCGCTGCGGCACCCGGTCCGCCTCGCGGTGCAGCTCGCCCTCCTCGACAACCTGAGCCGGGGCCGCCTCGACGTCGGGGTCGGCCGCGGCACGCTCTACAACGAGTACGAGTTCGTGGGCTACGGGCTCCGCAGCGACGACAGCCGCGAGCGGAGCGCGGAGGTGCTCGAGGTGCTGATCCGGGCCTGGACCGAGGAGCCGTTCGCCCACCGGGGGAAATTCTTCCAGGCGAGCTTCCCCGCGCTCCGGCCCCGCGTGTACCAGCGTCCCCACCCGCCGATCTGGCGCAGCGTGGTGACCCCCGCCTCGTTCGCGGACTGCGGGCGCCAGGGCGTGCCCATCCTCACCTCGCGGATCCCGCTCGGCGCGATCTCGGAGCGCCTGCGGCTCTACGAGGAGGGCCTGATGGCCGGCGGGCACCCCGCCCCGACGCGCGAGCGCCTCCGGCGCGACGCGGCGGTGTGGCGGCACGTCCACGTCGCCCCCAGCCAGGCCCAGGCCGAGGACGAGCTGGCCGGCACGCTCGCGCACACCCGCCGGCACATGCTCGAGGCGCGCGCGGCCCACAACCCGGGCGACTACCGGGTGGACCCGGCGGTGGTGAATCCCTTCAACGACCCGCGGGTGTCGGAGGAGGACGCGGTGCGCTTCTCGCTCGCCACCGGCGCGCTCTATGGCACGCCGGCGCGCGTCGCCGAGCAGGTGGCGGAGCTGCGCGACGCGGGCGTCCACCACGTGCTGGCCCAGATGAGCTTCGGCTACCTGGGGCACGCGCGCATCATGGACTCGATGGGGCGATTCGGCCTCGAGGTGATGCCCGCGTTCCGCTAGCCCGCCGTCCGGCGCGTCTTCTCATGCGCCTCTCACCGTCCTCTCATCGGGCGATGGTATCCAGAGCGTATGAGAGCTCCCCGGGGCCCCTTCGCCCTGCTCGCCCTGCTCGCGCTGGTCGCCCTCGCCGGGGTCGGGGTCGCCGGCAGCGGCCGGCCCGCCGCGACCGACTCCTATCAGGCCATCGCGCTCTACGCCGAGGCGATGTCCCTCATCCACGACCGGTACGTGGACGAGCTGCCGTGGACGAAGCTGGTGCAGGACGGCATTCGCGGGGCGGTCCAGGGCCTCGACCCGGACAGCACCGTCGTCGCCGCGAGCGGCGCCCACCCGGTGACGGCGGGCGCGGGCGACGTCGGGCTCGCCCTCACCCGACGCAACGGGGGGCTGAGCGTGGTCGTGGCCAGCGACGGGATGCCGGCCGAGACCGCGGGCATCCGGACCGGTGACCGCATCCTCACGCTCGACGGCGAGCCGGTCCGGGACATGGCGCCCGACGCGGCCGCCGGGCGCCTGCGCGGCCAGCCCGGCAGCACGGTCGCGCTCACGGTCATCCGGAACGGCTGGGCCGAGGCCAAGCCGTTCACGTTGGCCCGGGTCAAGCCGCCCCGGCTGGACATGAGCGAGCGCGGCCTCGGCAACGGCATCCTCTACGTGCGGCTTCCGCGTCTCGACGACGCGACCGCGGGGGCGCTCGCGCACGTGCTGCAGGTGACGCCGGCGGAGCAGGCCACCGGGCTCGTGCTCGACCTCCGCGACACCCTGGGCGGCCGGATCGAGGCGGTGCCGGCGATCGCGTCCCTCTTCCTCGATCCGGGCTGCGTGGTGGCCCGCGTCGAGAGCCGGGCCGCGGGCGGCCCGGCCCCGCTCACGACCACCGCCGCGGCGATCCGGTGGACGCGGCCGCTCGCGATCCTGGTGAGCCGGGGCACCGCGTCGGCCGCCGAGGTCCTCGCGGGGGCGATGCAGGACAGCCGGCGCGCGGTCATCGTGGGCGGCCCCACGTTCGGTGACGCGACGACCCAGGCCGCCATCCCGCTCGCGGACGGCTCCACGCTCGCGCTCACGACGGCCCGGTACCTGACACCCGGGCGTCACCCGATCACCGGGCACGGCATCGCGCCCGACGTGATCGCGACGGCGCCGGGCGCCGGCGCGGACTCCGAGCTGGAGCTGGCCTTCGAGGTGGTGAAGGCGGCGAGCATCCTCGAGCACGGCTCGGCCGGCGGGACCGGGCCGACCCCGGTCCAGGCCGCGTTCGGCCGCTGCGAGGCGCCGGCCGCCTGAACGAGGATTCGTCTCCCAGGAGGCGTGCGATGGGCATCATCCGGGTCGGTCTGGCGGTGCTGGCGGCGACGTGGATCGGGGCGAGTGGAGCGGGAGCGGCGGAGCAGGTCTACACCGCGAAGCTCGACGGCCCGTCCGAGGTTCCCAGGACCCCCAGCAAGGCGACCGCGGAGGCGACCTTCACCGTCTCCCCGGACGGCGGCCGGATCGCGTACACGATCACGGTGCACGATCTCGGCGACATCACGATGGCGCACATCCACCTGGGGACCGCCGGCAAGAACGGCCCGGTGGTCGTCTGGCTCTACCCGCCCTCGGGGAAGCCCAAGCTGATTCCAGGCCAGGACAACGGTGAGCTCGCCGCGGGGGAGATCACCGCGGCGAGCCTGCGGGGGCCGGAGAAGGACAAGCCGCTCAGCGTGCTCGTCAAGGCGATCCAGGCCGGCGACGCCTACGTGAACATCCATACCGCCCTGCACAAGGCGGGCGAGGTGCGCGGACAGATCAAGTAGCCCGTCGCGGGGCCGGCCCGGCCCAGCCGGGGGCTCCACCGCGCGCGGGCACGGGCACGGCGGTGGTACGATGCCGCCACCATGGCGCCCCTCCGCCCCTGGCATCGCCTCAGCGTCCGGCTCGCGGTCCTGTTCGCCTCGGTGACCCTGGTCGCGGTCGCCGTGGTCGGGCTGCTCGTGTACGAGTGGCAGCGGCGCGAGGTCGAGGAAGCGGTCGGCAGCCAGCTGCTCAACATCGTGCGGACCGCGTCCCTGCTGGTGGACCCCGGCCTCCACGCCCGCGCCTACCGCGACCGGGATCCGGCGACCGAGGCCTACCGGCGCGTCCAGAAGGTCCTCGACACGATCCGGGAGGCCGACGTGCTGACCACGCCGGTCTACACCCTGGCCGGCTTCGACGCGGGCCGACGGCAGGCGCGGCTCGTGGTGAGCAGCGATCCCGCGCGCCGCCCCGGGGAGGTGGTCGCCCTCGCCGCCAAGGTGATCGAGCCGATGTCGTGGACGTTCCAGGACGGCTTCGCGCGCGCGACCCCGATCTACCGGGATCCCGACGGCACCTGGATCAGCGCCTTTTCCACCGTCTCCGTCGACGC
>Ga0070694_100000857_pt1 | contig 17150 bp, 8 predicted proteins | sample KBSK1251metaG_FD_65470 | JGI IMG/M metagenome (GOLD analysis project Ga0070694, IMG submission 65470) | Corn, switchgrass and miscanthus rhizosphere microbial communities from Kellogg Biological Station, Michigan, USA - KBS K1-25-1 metaG | ecosystem: Host-associated > Plants > Roots >... | reverse complement strand
ATGGTGATTTGGCGCTGGGGATTTCGAGCCAGACGTAAAGCAGCGGTTGCACCGGCGATGCCGCAACCGATGATTAAGACTTCCGTCTCCATTGATCAGTCTTCTCGTCCGATCTCTAGCATCCGCTCAACAGAACGCAACGCGCGTTTGCGAATGTCTTCGGGAATGAAGATCTCAAACTGCTCTTTCTGCAACGACTCGAGCGTGTCTTCGAGCGTGATCTGGTTCATGTGCGGGCAACGCACGCTGCAAAGTCGCAACATCTCTTTCTCGGGATTCGCCGACGCGATGTTGTCGCCCATCGAACATTCCGTCAATAGCAGATAACGCGGCGCATTCGTCTTCTCGACGTAACGAATCATCGCCGTCGTGCTGCCTGAATAATCAGATGCCGCGACGACTTCCGGACTACACTCCGGGTGGGCAAGGATCACGACGTCAGGAAACTGTTTCCGCACGTTCTGAATATCTTCAACACTAAACTTCTCATGCACCTCACAACGACCGGGCCAACCGATCATCTGGTAATTCAGCTCGTTCGGAAAGTGCATGCGCGGTTCGCGTGTCGGATAGATGATCTCTTTGCCAGTCTCGCGCGCGACGTTGCCGGCGAGGTATTCATCGGGAATAAAGATCACTTTGTCGGTCTTCAATGAGTTAACCACTGCAACTGCGTTTGACGACGTGCAGCAGATGTCTGACTCCGCTTTCACGTCAGCGTAAGTGTTTATGTAAGTGACAACCGGCACGCCCGGAAATCTTTTCTTCAACTCACGCACGTCTTCAGCAGTGATGCTGGCCGCGAGTGAACATCCGGCTTTCTCGGAAGGAATCAGGACTTTCTTTGTCGGATTCAGAATTTTCGCTGTCTCCGCCATGAACTTCACACCGCAAAAGACAATGATGGCTTTGTCAGTTTCAGCGGCTTTGCGACTGAGTTCGAGCGAGTCGCCGACAAAATCGGGAATCGAGTGGAAGAGCGCCGGCTCCATGTAGTTGTGACCGAGTATGACGGCGTTCTTTTCTTTCTTGAGTCGATTGATCTCGACCGCCAGCTCCGCCTTGAGACGCAGTTCAAAATCGGGAACCGTGTCGCGCAACAACCGGCTCAACTTCTCGTACATCTCTTCAGTGGTCGTCTCAGTAATCATCTTTCAAACTTTCGTCATGCTACAAATTCGAGGCTGACATCAAACACCTGCGGGGAGTGTGTCAGAGCGCCGACGGAAATGAAGTCAACGCCCGTTCTTGCAACTTCGAGAACAGTATCGAGCGTAACGTTGCCAGACGCCTCGAGTTTGGCCCTTCCATCACAAATGGCGACTGCTTCGCGCATCGTCGCGATCGACATGTTGTCGAGCAGGATTCGTTCGACGCCGAGCCCGAGCGCTTCACGCACATTGTCCAGCGAACGCGTTTCGACTTCGATTTCCAGAGTCGTTCCGGCAGCACGCACGCGCTGGACCGCCGCCCTTATCGAGCCGGCAAAATCGATGTGATTGTCCTTTATTAAGATCATGTCGAAAAGGCCGGTGCGATGGTTTTGTCCACCGCCGAGACGAACGGCGAGTTTGTCTGTAATCCGCAGGCCGGGCGCAGTTTTACGCGTGTCGAGAATTACGGCTTTAGTTCCGGAGACGGCGTCAACAAATTTACGCGTCAGAGTCGCAATCCCTGACATCCGGCCGAGGAAGTTCAACGCCGTGCGTTCGCCTGTTAACAACGCACGCGCTGAGCCCTCGAGGTTGGCGAGGACTATTCCTCGTGTAACTTTCGATCCGTCTTCGACCTCAGCGACAAAGTTAATTTGTTGGCTCAGCGCGAGCATCACCTGCCGCGCGATCTCCAGACCAGCGACGACACCATCCTGCTTCGCGATGATGCGCCCGCGCAACGAAGCATCCGCAGGCACGATCGTGTCGGTGGTTACATCGCCTGGTCCAATATCTTCTTCAAGCGCACGGATAATGGAACGGGAAATCTCGGCGGGCAGGTCAGGAGTCATTCTTTGCAAACTGTATCTTGCAACATAAAAAGCTTTCACGCAAAGACGCGAAGGTTAACGCAAAGACGCTGAGTTTTCTTTTGCGCCTTTGCGTATCCTTTGCGGCTTTGCGTGAAACTTATCGCACAGTAATCAAAACATCACGCCCCTCTTGCGCCTCATTCCCCGAATAATCAGCCGCGATGATCCGCAACACGTAATCCCCTTTCGACAATTGCGACGTATCCCAAACGCCTTGCGCCGCACGTCCGTCACGCACCGTGTTCGTCACCTCATACAAAAACCGCGTGGTCTTACTCCCGTAAACAGTAATCCCGCTTTCATCCGCATACGCGATCTTTGTCGCCTCTCGATCCGCCGGCAAACGATTGAAAAGGAGATCGATGTGCGGCTGATCGAAACCCGTGGCCGGAGTTCCATCAGCCTTGAGCACCTGGTATCCGAGTTTGTACAAACCCAATCGCCGCCGATCCGGGTTCATGTTCGTGCGATCGAAAGCATCAACCACGATGCGAACTGGTCCACTCACCAGCAATCGTTCACCTTGCTTCTGCGTAAATCGTTTGCCTGATGAGTCAAAAAGTTGAATTCCATCCTTCTCGATCGTCGGAGCGATAGTGTCGTTGAACCCAACAGGCGACAAGGAAAGCGGATTGATCTCGCCGCCGGGTGGACCAATGTTCATGTGCACATGCCACATCTTGTTAATCGTGCCGACCGCATCACCGGGCTTGAAGCGCGCGCCCCGCCTGACGCGCACACGCACGAGCTTGCCTGTGCTGTCGTTCACCGGAATAAAACGGGAGTCGTCAAACATCTTCCCGTCTTTGTCGCGGCCAACGCGTATATGAATGTAAGAGACGATACCAATTCGGAATCCCTCGTTGAGCGACTCAAATCCCCAGTTTGCGAGCGGACTCGTAACCTTCTCCGATCGCACGGCACGAGCGGTGTCACCATAAGCGCCGAACACGTCGAGTCCGCTGTGAAGGTGATGGCGGCTATCAGTCGAATCGAAACTCCCGCGCACTTCACCCATCGTTGCCACCACTTCATGCGGAGTCTCTTGCGGAGCCACCGGCCAGATCAATTCCTTTTCACGCAAGGTCTCATTCGTCAGTTTCGGCAGCGGATCGTTGGCGGTCACCGCGGTTTGCGTCGGCGTGGGATCGAGTTTGCGAATGAGATAGTTGCCGCTATCAGCGACATACAACCTTGCTGGTCCACGACCATTCGGGTCGATTGCGATACCGGTTGGCTGGTTGAAACGAGTGTCATCAGCGATAACGTGAGTGGCGCCGTCAGGAGCGATCTGGACCACGCGCGAACGGTCGAGCTCGGTGACGTAAAGAAAATTATCATGCGTGATCGCGACGCCGATCGGACTCGAGAGATCCGTCACGGGTAAAGTCGTAACGTTGCCTTCTGGCGTGATCTTTCGAAGCCGATCGTTTCCCGTATCGGCGACGATGAGCGAGTTGTCATTGGCGACTGCGATCCCGCTTGGCGTGTCGAAGAGTGCTGTATTGCGATCGCCATCCGCGTAACCGGGGCTTCCCTGGCCCGCGACCGTGCTGACCTGCCCATCGGGCGTGATCTTGCGTATCCGATCGTTGTAAGTGTCTGCCACATAGATGTTGCCATGTGCATCGACGGCAACGCCGATTGGACCATTAAACTGTGCCTTCCGTTCTGGACCATCCGCGTACCCGGGTTCGCCATTGCCCGCTATCGTTGAAGACTCACCATCGACTGGCACGCGCCGAATGCAATTGTTTCCCGTATCTGCGACGATGAGATCGCCATTAAGCGCAATAGCAAGCCCCGATGGAGAATTGAATAACGCCTTGTCGAGAACTCCATTTCCAAAGCCTTCAACGCCACCTGCGATACTTGTGATCCTGCCGTCGGGCGCGATTCGCTGAATGCGATTCCGGTCGCCCGCATCGGTCATGTAGATCGATCCGTCAGCACCAACCGCGATGCCAAACGGATCTGAAAGATCCAGCGGCGATCCATCGCCGGCGACGTTGGTGACATACGCTTTCCAACCGATCGGCGTCGGCAGAGGCTTGCGTGTGAAGCGGTAGACAACGAAGGCCGCCACCCCGCCCAGCACGATCAGCAGTATGAGAGCGACGACGAGTTTGCGCATTTAATCGAGGAAGGTTTCGGGCTGGGCGAGCATCTCTTCTATCCGAGCAATGTAGCGTCCAACGTGCAGGCCGTCCATAAGTGAATGATGGACCTCGACTGAAAACGGCAAGAGTGTGCGCCCGTTCTCAGTTTCAAACTTGCCAAAGGAGATCTTCGGCACTGAATCCTGGCGCCCCCAACGCCGCGCGTGCGAGAAACTAGTGAACGAAATCCAGGGCAATGTAGTGCAATGTATTCGCGCGTCGTCTTCGTGTTTTGGCCTGAAAGCCCAGTCGCCTTTTTTTATTTCTTCGACTGCCTTCGTCGCGCCTTCCATGAATTGCGCGAAGTTCTCGGCGTAATCCCAGTAAACGAGCGTGAAGGTGTCGTTCGGGAGCATGATGGTGGTGCCGCCGTTGATCACGTCATGGACCAAAACCTGTCCGTCGCGCAGACGATACCGAAACGGCTCGATCTCGTTGGCGGCGCGCAAGGCTAAGTAGTGATACGTTAGCCAAACGTTCGTCCCTTTTCGTTTCTTGAGTTCAGCTAACAGCTTAGTGATATCGAGTCGCGTGCAGACGTTGAAGTATGGCTTATCAAAAGGTAGATAAAACTCGAAGACAGCACGTCGCGGCCAGGTGGCCAAATCAATGTAATGGGGCATGGCGAAAGGATTGTACCTAATCTGGTGGTATTCGATCACTCCTCGCTCTGCTAGAATTCCGGCGGCAAAGACCACCCGATAAAGGATGCCCCTGATGACACAACGAGTTCCTTCGCTTGCGAGATCGATCGCAACCGGAGCAATCGGTTTCGTTCTGGTCAGTCTCTGCGTATTCGCCACCGTCGCGTTCGCCGAACGATGGATGTATCGAACGTTCAGTGTGGTCGGCGCATACCTCGTCTGGACCGCGTTGTTCATACTGCTCGGCGGCGCGGTGTTTGGATCACTTGTGGCCGGTCGCTGGCGATTCCCGAAATTCTATCTGCTGTTTGGTCTCGCATTCTTCGCGTATGCAGTTGGTTGGATAATCGCGTATTTCGTATTGCGCGACACACTCGGAGAAGTTGTCGGCTCACTCGCAGGTTCAATTCTGATGGCAATCGTGTTTGCTGCGGGATTTGGCGCGCTCAGATCTACTGTAAAACTTTCTGCTGTGCTCTTCGTATCAAACTTTCTCGGATACTTTTTAGGAGCTGCGATTCTTGATTCCCTCCGGAGTTCGACGGGAATGTTGTTGTTTGGCGTCGTCTACGGACTGCTTTTCGGCGCGGGAATCGGAGCGGTGCTTCAGATGGTCCAACGAGAGCAGCAGCATGAAGTCGGGTGAACTTCTAACGCGCAGTACGGTCTGGATTGCAATTATTGCCTACACGCTTGGGTCCGTGATCTTCGCGACACGCAGACACGATCTCTGGGCCCGATGGGCATGGACCACCGGCTGCGCTGCTCTGCTTGCGCACTTCGCCTGCGCGTTCAATTACTATCACGCATGGAGTCAGGCATCCGCTTACACTGAAACCGCACGCCAAACCGCGGAAGTGGTTGGCGTCAACTGGGGTGGTGGTCTTTTCATCAACTACACAGTGGCGCTGCTTTGGCTTGTTGACGTCGCGTGGTGGTGGTTTGCGGGAGTGAGTTCGTATCGTCGTCGTCCGTGGTTACTGACGATTGCCTGGCACAGCTTCCTAATCTTCATCATCTTCAACGCCACCGTTGTTTTTAAAGACGGATTGACGCGTTGGATCGGACTCCTCATCTGTCTAACGTTATGTTTGAGCTGGTTAATTATTAACCGCCGGCGTTCATTATCAACCGTACATTAATTCCTTTGTGACTTTTTGTGGCTACTGAAATACGCCAACCTCCTGTCGCCCTTCCGTTCTATTACGGCTGGGTACATGTCTTTATCGCGGCGCTCGCGATGGTCGGAACGCTACCCGGCCGAACACAGGGCCTCGGACTCATAACCGAACCACTTCTCCGAGATCTGCAAATCGATCGCATCCACTTCGCGCGCATAAATCTTTGGGCCACGTTGATCGGCGCGCTCTTCTCGATCGGTGTGGGACGTTTGATCGATCGTTTCGGAAGCAGGATCGTCTTGACCGTCGTCACGATCGCGTTGGCATTTGTTGTCCTGGGAATGAGTGCAACCAGCAGTATCGCTGCAATTGCAATCCTGATTACTCTCACGCGTGGGTTCGGACAGAGCGCGCTCTCAGTCGTCAGCATCACGATGGTCGGGCAGTGGTTTGTGCGCCGCCTAAACCTCGCGATGGCCGTCTACACCATTGCATTGAGCATCGGTTTCATGCTGGCGTTTCCACTGATCGGCGGGATCGTGCTGGCGAATGGGTGGCGCACTGCGTGGTGGATCATCGGGCTTACCCTTCTGATCGGGCTCGCGCCGCTTGCGTTATTACTCGTGCGTCGCTCGCCTGAGGCTTGTTCTATCGAGCCTGACGGCGAAGCAACTCATCTCAGTCCCGAATTACAGACCGACTACACACTCAGCGACGCTTTATCAACGCCGAGCTTTTGGGTCTTTGGAATCTCCAGTGCCGTTTACGGCCTCATCGCATCCGGTATCGCACTATTCAATGAATCAATACTCGCAGAGCGCCGCTTCGATGCATCAACCTACTATCGTAGTCTCGTTATCGTCGCACTGACTTCGCTTGTCGGTAACTTCCTCGGCGGCTGGATAGCTTCAAAGTGGAAGATGAATCGGCTGCTTGCATTCGCGATGGTCCTGCTCGCGGGCTCGCTCGCCGCCCTGCCGCACGTTTCGACTCAAACACACGTCACCATCTACGCGGCGGTGATGGGACTAGCCGGCGGGTTCGTGATCGTGATCTTTTTTAGTTACTGGAGTGCGGCTTACGGACGAAAACATCTCGGCAAAATTCAGGGCGCCGCACAGGCGCTGACTGTAGTTGCCTCGGCACTCGGTCCACTCGTCCTCGCCGAAACCGTCAGCCGCACTGGTTCGTACGCGTCGATATTCTACCTGCTGACTGTTGTAGTGATCGTGCTCGCGCTGCTCGCGTGGTTCGTAAAAACTCCCGCTACCGAGCGCGCGACTTGATCACTTGTCCCAGTATGTCCGGCTTCGTGCTGTCGCGCTCGAGATGTGGATATCGCTCGCCACCGTGGTAGTTCACTTTATACGTCTCCTGAAAACTACCGTTTTCGACGACGAACTCAATCGGCGCAGTGCTCGTCCTGGACGACGCGATAGCTTCGTGGACCACGTCAGTGGACCACGTGCGTCCGTTTACAGAAATGATTTTCATTCCGGGCGCGATTCCGGCTTTGAACGCTGCGAGATCGGGATTCACGTCCATCACGCTCCCGTCTTCCTTCAACAACATGCCGACTGAATACGACAGGTCCACGCTCTTGCGCGCGTGATCGGCGATGCGAACCTCCGTGTTGGGTTTGTCTGTATAAACAAGCTTCCAACCGCCGTTCGTGATGGCGGCCAGAGGCGCGTGTGGAGCGACCGCGTTTACTCGCGCGTTCAGGAAACTGCGCCAATCGTATGGTGTGACTTCGTTGAGCGTGTTTATTATGTCGTCGAACGTGTAAGGCTTGACCATGGGTGCGGTGTCCTGGCCGCCATGGAATCGCTTGCAGAAGTCGTCGAGCGAGAGTTTTCCGTTACTGCGAGTTCTGATCAGCAGATCGGCGTCGAGCCAGATCAGTGAGCCTTCGTCGTAATAATCAACACGACGACGATAATTCATCCACGCTCGCGGAGAGGGATACGACCATTGAACGTCTATCGCAGTATCGACCAACGGTCGCCATTGCCGGCCTGACTGGTTTTCCATTTCAGCAGCCACCGCAGCCATCGCTTCGCGAAAGTCTTCAGCACTCCAGAGTCCGCTGCGGGCCGGCAACACTTTACCAAGATATTGTGTGAGGCCTTCGTAAACCCACAACAACTCGCCCTTCATCGGCTGATCGAAATCAGGTGTCGCCAGGCCCGCCGGACGGCGATACTTGCCATTCCACGAGTGCGCGTACTCGTGGCCCATCAACTCCGCGAAGTCGAGTAGTTCGAGTTCCTCGGTGAATGCTTTTTCGCCGACTCCGTCCTCGCTGGATTCGTGATGCTCGAGTCCTTCGCTGCCGCCGTGGTCGCTCAGTGTTACGAGAAACTGGTAGCTGCGGTAATGGCGCGCGCCAAACAACGCGTAAGCTTCCTGGACCATCGATCGCAAGCCTGTCAACGTCTCGGGCTTTAGCTCGAGTGCCGCAGTCGTGTCGGCCATGATGTCAAGCTCGTGCATCGGGCCATTGGAGCTGAGCGAGAGTTTGCGGAAGTTTGAGCCGATGATTACAGGTGAATCCACCAGTTGCGTGAGCGAGACTTCTTTGAACTGAAGCTCGTCATTGCGCTCACCAGCGACTGGCAAGGCAGATGCAAAGTGCCATCCCGCCGGCAACTTCAAGGATGCTTTGACGCTGATGGCATCGCTACTCATCCCTTGCACGTAAACAAGCAAACGATTCCACTTGATGCGCGCGAGCTTCGCACTCGCGGTTGATTCCGGTTGCGAAAGGTCGTCGAACGTGACGTCGAGAACAGTAACTCCTGGCGGGATGTCGCAATGAAAGGCAAACATCTCTACGTCATCGCGTCGCCAGGCAATCGATTTGCCACCGGCACTCAACTTTAGTCCAACCAGATCGTTGATGGGACCGGTCGGAGAGTGCTCGCCGGGAATCCACTTCGGATAGAACAGTGTCAGTGGTCCTGGTCTCACGGGAATCGCGAGTTTGCTGTGGATCATATTCCGCGCGGCGTCAGTCGCATCGACGCTCAGCGTCATTGCCTGGGCCAACGCAGAAACACTTGTGAAAAACAGGAGTATGCCAATACAAAGGATTCGCATGATCTTCATACCCGTATTGAACCAAGAACCGTGCCCCGGTCACAAATCACGCAGGCTCGCAATGGATAGTGGGACCCTTCGCACAAAAGAAAGATGCCACGGGCTTGTACCGTGGAATTTCACGATGGTTGCTATGCTAATGTCTCAAGCATTAAGACTGGATGCCACGGCCTTGTGCCGTGGAGGCTCACGTTCATAGCCAAATAGCAGCAAACGTGAAACTCCACTGGGCAAGGCCCGTGGACCCCGAACGCTTTGAAAAGTCTTGAAGATCTATCTGATGAGGGTATTGAGCGGCTATAGCCGAAGAAGCCGCATGCCGTGATGCGGAACTAGATTCTGGAACAGCGTCAATGCGTGACGCTGACGATGTATTTAAAGATGTTAGAGCCGGATCTTGTGATCCTAACGCCAGGAAATGAAAAGGGCTTTGGGATCGCAAAACGCGATCTCAAAGCCCTTCTCGTTAGCATACGACCCACTTCCTCTACGGCACAATCCGAATCGTGCCGCCGTTGCTGATCTGGTTGTGGGCAATGATGAATACTGAATACGTGCCGGGTGTCAGCGTAGGCATCCGGAAGACCACTTGCGTGAACTCGGAGTCGCGAAGTGGGCGAACGCTTTCGGCAGGCACCTGTGCGAAGAAATTGTTGTTAAATATAAATCTCACATTCACCGCAGTCGGTGACTCACCAGGATTCAGTTGCAGATTCTGCGCAAACAACATCACACGCGTGTTCGGAGGAACAGCCGCAAACCAATCCGGCATGAGCAGACGGAAAGGATCTCTTGTTAAAAGCACCGCATCCAAAGCCGCCGCCTGACCGGGAATGGGACCAGACTCCTCGAGCAACATGCCAAGCACGTCGTCATCAACGATAGAGCCGACTCCCTGACTAAAGATTACTCCCGCTCCGGAAACGTTCGAGAGGGTAACCCGGAAGGTCTCAATCGCCTCCGCATTCGGGTCGCCGCAGATCGTTACCGGGATCGTGAATGTCGTACTGCCAGGTTGGAATGAAAACGCACCGGACTTGCTTACGTAATCAACGCCATCGTTGTTATTACACTTGACGCCGCCGAATGCACTGAAGTTCCCCGTCGCAAAATTGCCGCTAACCGCGCGTCCGGTCGCCGCTGAAAGATTGAGGGTAAACACCATGTCTATCGTGCTACCCGCATTGCCTTCAATAACCGACGGACTGTTGATCGTCAGCAAAGGAGTAGTCGAGCGGTCCTGAACAGTGACAATCATTGTGCTGGGTGATCCCAAAGATTCAAGAGTCGAAGGATTGCGCAACGTGACGGTGAAGAATTCATCCGTTTCAGTCGTCGCATCGTCGCTAATCGGAATCTGGAAAGTCTTGCTTGTCTCGCCGCCCGTGAAATTCAACGTGCCTGACGTGGCTGTATAGTCCTCACCTGCTTTTGCGCTCCCATCAGTGGTTGCATACTCAACCGTCAGATTACCCGTGGAACCGCCGGTGCGCAGAACGGTTACCGTCAACGCGCCGATATCTTCGATTACGGCAATCGAACTCACAGTGAATTGCACGCTACCGGCCGCACCGGCGGAGTCAATCGCCGAAAACTCCGATGTGTTTCCATTTGGATCAGTTGCCGTTGCAGTGATGACTCGGCCACTCGGCAAGCCTATGGGGAACGTCACGTTGATAGTGGCGTCGCCATTCGCATCCGTGTTCACTGAGGCGGAGTCTAATGATTGCGCTCCTTCTCCATTACCTGAAGGATCCACGGCCGCATTCGAATAGAAATCGATCTGGAAAGTGGTCAGCGGTATCGACTTCAAACTTCCCTGAATGGTCGTACTGTTCGCTGACGACAGCACGGTTGTTATCACGGGAAAGTTCTGAAGATTGTTTGCGCCAGCGTCGGAATCATTAACGTCATTGGGCGTGACACCGGTAGTGCCATTCACAAGCAGATCTATTCCCAGACCGTTGTTTGAGAAAATGGAATTGCGGCGGATGGTATTGCCCGCGCCACCAGACAGCGTGATTCCGGGTCCAAGATTAAAGGCGATCGTGTTACCCGCCCCACTCGCGATACCGCCGATGGTGTTGTTTACTGCGTCGGAAATCGCGATGCCTTGCTGCGTATTCGGCACTGCCGCAGTTCCAGCCGCATTGAGTCCGATGAAGTTTCCCTGGATAACATTTCCGACCAGGCCGCTCGAGAAGACTCCGAGTTGGATACCGATCGAATTCCCCGAAATGACGTTTCGTGCAGCGGCGTCAGTGCCGCCGATGATGTTATTGCTGCTGAAAATACGGATGCCGGAAACTAAGCCACCGACTGCACGAGTGCCGGTAACGTCAGTGCCGATATAGTTACCCCGCACGATAACGCCTTCTGAGTTGTTGAAGTTGTTGATTAGCGCAACGTTTGCATTTCCGGAGGCGCCATTTCCAGAGATGATGTTTCGCGCTCCCGGCTCGGTTCCGCCGATCACAGCACCATCAGCGGCAGAGACACCGTTGCCACTGTTACCTATAGCTAAACTACCGCTGATGTCTGTTCCGATGTAATTGCCCTGCACTTTACTTCCGGCGCCGCGAATGTTTACACCATCGCTGAGATTGCCTGAGATGATGTTCCTTGCCTCCGGTATGAGGCCACCGACAAGCACGTTTGTGGCAAAGGCAGAAATACCGCCCGAGTTGGAAACCTTGATTGTGCCGGTGACATCTGTTCCGATCAGGTTACCTTGAATCATAGTGCCGTTGCCGTTGGTCGAGATTGCGATTTGATTGCCGGAAATGACATTACCGGCTCCAGCGACAGTGCCGCCGATGATGTTGTTCGTAAACTGCGGACTGAAGATTCCCACGCCCTGGCCCTGGCTCGGCACTCCACCGTTCGAACTGGTAAGTGCTGCCGTTCCGGTGGCATTCGTTCCTATAAAGTTTCCCTGGATGATGTTGCCGCTACCATTGATCTCGATACCCGCGCCGCTCGAGTTCCCCGAGATGAGGTTGCGCGCGGCGCTAGTGGTACCGCCGATCACGTTGTTGGATGAACTGACGAGCAAAATGCCACGGGAATTTGCGCCGGCGGTCGTTCCGTCTGCAGCGACGCCGATGTAATTCGCCTGAATCACATTGTTGTCGCAACTGTTCAATGAAATGCCGGCGTCACGGAACCGGATAATGGCCAATCCACGCACCGCGCTGCCACCCGCCTTGATGACCAGACCACTGCCGTTATTGAGTGCGAAACCATCGAGCTCAATTAGCGGCGCGCCTGCGTATCCGGGTTGAGTGGTCGCGTCGATAACCACACGCTCCGTTATCTCGGGCAGTAGGGTCAACAAACTAATCGTCTTCACTCCCGGCCCGGGAATGTTGAAACTGATCGTGTCTGTGCCAGGCGTGGCGTTCGCGTTCACGATCGCGTCGCGCAACGATCCGCTGCCGTGGTTGTTCGCGTTCGTCACTACAAAGTTCTGACGATTCGCGGTGAAGTTTGCAGTTTGATTAGCGAGCAGGTTGTTGAAGGTTTGACTCGCTGGACCAAACGTGAAACCAAGTGCGGTTGGAGTTACGGTGTAGTTACCATTCATGATGAGGTCGAATGAGTAATTTCCGTTATTGTCGGTGGTCCTTATACCAGACTGAGATCCGCTCAGCGTGACCGTGACACCGGCCAAGCCGACACCATTCTCAGTGATTTGGCCGCCAACGTTGAAGAAATTCGAGTCGCTGGTGTTCGCGGTAAAGTTCAAAACCTGATCACTGCTGAGATTGTTGAAAGTCTGGCTCGCCGGCGACATGGTGAAGTGAGCCGCGGCTGCGCTCACCGTGTAGTTTCCGCCTTCACGCAATCTTACGAACTGGTAAGTACCGTCGCTTTCCGTAAACACACTAGTCAGCGAACCGTTGTCATTTAAAACGACTTCGGCGCCACCGAGAGGAGTGACGCCGTTACTCAGCACCTGCCCGGTGATGTTGAACGACATTCCGAGTTTTGTAATGAACGCGTCGTTACCGCCACGATTGAAAGGTTGATAGACGCCGTTAGTTACCGGGTAGCCCTGAGACGAGGTGAATCCGGTGATGTAAGCGTTACCGGAAGCATCAACCCCTATTCCAGTTGCTTGAGAGCTTATATTGCCGAAGATGTCGTTGTTGACAGGACCGCCAATTAAAGTTGAGTAAATCAAAGCATTGCCGGCCGGATTGATTTTAGTGACAAACGCGTCAAAACCGCTGAACGGCGTTGGTGAAGCGAGATACAACGTTGAAGGTCTCTGAGGGTCAATGACCAGTGCCGCTGCCTGAGGCGAGTTAAGGCCCTTGTTCACTGCAATCCATGTTTGGCCGTTGTCAGTGCTTTTGGAAAGACCAGGCGGTATATTTGTGAAGAAATTCTGTGTCAACAAATAAACTGTTGCTGCGTTTACGGGATCGAAGACGATCTTTCCTGCCCGGTTGGGTATCGCAGTCCAGTTAGTGCCGCCATTGATACTCTTAAATAAACCGTTCGCGGCATCAGCGTAGACGAGACCCGCTGTAAGTGGACTCACAGACACACTGCGGCCGAATCCACCGGTTTGACTCGTGCTGGGGCCTTGCCAATTATCCCCGCCGTCCGTGCTCTTCCAAACTCCGCCCGTGTTTGTCCCGTCCGTCGCATATATCGTCACGTGGTTCAGTGGGTCGATAGCCAACGACGTGGGAGACAACACCGGCACATTCGGAATCATCGCCCAGTTATCTCCTCCATTATTAGTCTTGTAGATGTGAGTGCCGGGAACACAACAGAAATCCACACCCAGATACAACGTGTTCGGGTTAACCGGATCGATAGCGAGACTGAGAAGTGACGTGTGAACGATTCCGTTGTTCTGGAAAAACCAACTACTTCCGCCATTGTTAGTTTTATAGATACCAGCATTGCCGCCGAAGCCGTTGGTCGCCACATAAAGTGTATCCGGCGTCGATGGATTGATAACGATTGCGACCACGCTGAAGTTATTAAGACCGTTGTTGACGGCAAACCAGGTTCGGCCACCATTCGTAGTTTTGAAAACGCCGTTCTGCGTTCCAGCGTAGATTGTTGAAGGCTGCCCAGGATGGATCACCATGCAGGTGATCGAAGAGCTTGAGAATCCGAAATTGTCGTTGGTCCAATTTGCGGCGCCATCGATGCTTTTGTACATCGGGCTCTTGGTGCGCAGCGTGCCCACAATAAGCGGAAAATCAAGAGAGGTCGTCGATCCGGTTATGTAGACGTTGTTTGCTGAGTCAACAGCTATGCCGCGGCCCGATTCAGATCCTGTTCCGCCTAGAAAGGTAGAGTAAACAAGTGCTGAGCCTTGACTGTTTATCTTGGTGACGAAGATCTCGGTCGAAAAATTGCCGTTGAAGTTGCCTTGAATAGGATTGAGCGTGGGGAAGTCTCCCGAACCAGTGGAGCCGGTGACGTAAGCGTTTCCGGAAGAATCGGCCGCAATTGCGAGACCAGTCTCAGAACCATTAGCACCACCGAGGTACGTCGAGTAAGTCAGTGCGCCATCGGTCGTGAGTTTGGTGACGAAAGCATCCGAGTTGAAGCCGTTGAGTGCCGGCTGAAATGCGTTTGCAGTAAGAAAGTCGGTTGAACTGGTCGTTCCCGTTACATAGACGTTGCCGGAGCTATCCGTCGCAATGCCATTTGCTGTATCGCACTGGCCGCCACGGAGGTACGTGGAAAAAACATATGACGGGACAGAGGGATTCAACTTCGTCACGAATGCGTTGGCGGAGCAACCGTCGTTAGTAGCGGGAGGTCCTTGTACGGCGTTCGCAACCGGAAAATTCAAAGAGTTCGTTTGGCCCGCGACATAGATATTTCCGTTTCCGTCGACTGCAATGCCGTTACCATTGTCGTCGCTACTCCCTCCGAGAAGAGTCGAAAACAACAGGCCGGAGCCCGACGAATTCAACTTAGTAACAAAGGCGTCAACGGAAAAAAACGATGAACTTGTTCCGGCATAAAGAACCGATGGATCAGTAGGATTCCGGATGAGCGCACGAACAGACAAACTCCATAAGCCAGCATTGGCGCTGGTCCAGTTATCTCCTCCATTTGTACTTTTGAGAACACCCGAGCCGTCGAAACCCGCGTAAACTGCCGAAGGGGTCGCAACCATCGCATTGACGGTTTGAAAGTTCGGCAAACCGTTCGTAAGCGGAGTCCACGAAGCGGCGCCGTTAGAACTCTTATTGATTCCCCCTGAACTATGGCCTGTATAAATCGTTGCGGTATTGGAGGGATCGATCGCAATCGTATTTATGTTTAGCGGGTTAGGGCCGCCCATCCCTGTGTTCATCGCGGTCCAAACTCCACCACCGTTCGTCGTCTTAAAGAGACCGTTGAAAAATGTGCCGGCGTAGATCGTCAACGGCGCCGTTGGATCGATCGCCAGCGCACGAATGCCGGGAGTGCCGGATACGTTGAAGTTGTTTTGTGTGATCCAGGTGCTGCCGCTATCCGTGCTCTTGTACACCCCACTGCTCGAACCAAGATACATCGTTGAAGTCGTTACCGGATCGAATACGATCGTATTTACAACCGGGAAGCTTGTCGGTGATGTATTGACCTGACTCCAGTTGTTGCCGCTATCATTCGACTTAAAGAGAATATTAAAAAGGGCGACGTAAACAACTGAAGAGTTAGTGGGATCAACCACCATCGCGCTGACCGAAGTCGGAGATGACAATCCGGTTGCGGGTGACTTGGTCCATGTCGCACCCGCATCGGTACTACGAAAAATTCCGTTCGTGGTCGCTGCATAGACTGTGCCTGGCGCGTTCGGACCGGTCGCCAGGAAATTAACGTTACCAACCAGCCCCGTATTCTGATTGCTCCAATTGACGGCCGCATCAACGGTTTTAGAAAAGTTGCTGGTTGTCTTTAGACCGTTAACGATGGGAAAGTCTGACGCGGTTGAAGTTCCGGTGATGACCGCATTTCCGGACGAGTCCACGGCAATGGCGGAACCGCCTACGCTGCCGTTATCGGCGCCGATATACGTCGAGTAGACGAGCGTGCTCCCCGTCGGATCGAGTTTAGTAACGAACGCTCCGCCACGAGTTGCTGTTGTTTTGAAAGCTCCCGGCGTGGTGGGAAAGCTGGTGAAGTCGGTCGTGCCGGTAACGTATGCGTTTCCCTGGGAATCGACTGCGATCCCGTTGGCGATATCACCGCTGTTGGATCCGAGCAGAGTTGAGTACGAGAGTACCGGATCGATGATCAGCGACTTGCTGGAGTCGAATCGATTGAGTTTGAACCTGACTTCGTTTCCATTGATGACGTACGTGCCTTTTACTTCACGGCGACTACCATTCTCATCGAGCTGGTAGATCACAGGCTTGTTCAAACTAACGTCGCCGAACTTCAAATTGAGCAGTAATCTTCCGTCCTTATCAAGACGAAGTTTATCCGCGCCTTCAACAATGAATCTGATCAGTTTTGGATTCGCGCCCGCAGCCACAACGAAGTCGTATTCGAGCTCTCGCTGTTTGCCGTAATAGACCACGTCGATGCCCGGATAGACGTCCTTTAAATAGACCTTTCGGTAAGTGGAAATATTGCGGCGCCACTTCGCGGGGTCGTTGCCGACGAAGTAGTTCACTTTGCCGGGCAGCTCGTCTTGACCTTCCACTTGAGGCGTGGAATTAGCGCCAAGCATCTTCAATCGCAGCACCGAACCTTCGCGCACGTTTGCATCCGCTTCTGATGCTTTCGGCTTATCCGGTTGCTGTGCGCGTGGCTTGTCGACTCTGAGAACAGCTTCGGTCGCAGTCAGAAAAAGATCGTAACCAGCTCCGTGCGAAAGGAACTTCACTGATTGATCTATCTGGCCTTTATTAAGCTCAAAGCTGAGCGGCAGTTTGGCGAAGTTGCCCGCAATTCTGGCCTTTGCCGGATCGCTCTGCGGCGTCTCTGAGACATTCGCTGTTGGGAGTTCATTTTCGGACTTGTGCGCCGCAACAAAAATCACGCTGGCGAAAGTTGCAAGCAACGCTACGAGCACAATCCGACTGGTGTGCGACGAGAGAGGTGTAAATGAAATCATAGCTAAAAGTAG
>Ga0070694_100000856_pt1 | contig 17152 bp, 20 predicted proteins | sample KBSK1251metaG_FD_65470 | JGI IMG/M metagenome (GOLD analysis project Ga0070694, IMG submission 65470) | Corn, switchgrass and miscanthus rhizosphere microbial communities from Kellogg Biological Station, Michigan, USA - KBS K1-25-1 metaG | ecosystem: Host-associated > Plants > Roots >... | reverse complement strand
ACCGGGATCAGCCGGCGGCCGCTGCCGATGCGGCCCTCGAGGAGACGGTAGTTCCGCACGATCGCTCCGAGGTCGACCGACGCGAACGTCGGCCTCACGAGCGCACCGGGGCAGGTTCTCTCGTCACGGGCGAAGGATGTCAGAGCCGGAACCGCGCGAGAAGCTTCGTCTTCCGTCTCCCGCCTGCCGCCTCCGGTCTCAGAACGGTTCGAGCGCCGGCCCCGCGTAGTCCGCGAAAGTCATGTGGTCCGGCAGGAACACCAGCGGGAAGTCGCCCGTGGGCCCGTTGCGCTGCTTCGCCACGATGACGTCGGCGATGCCCTTGCGCTCGGTGTCCTTGTCGTACATCTCCTCCCGGTAGAGGAAGACCACGAGGTCGGCGTCCTGCTCGAGCGATCCGCTCTCGCGGAGGTCCGCGAGCTGCGGGCGGCGCTGCTCGCCGGTCCGCCGCTCCGGCTGCCGGGACAACTGGGAGAGCGCGATGATCGGGACGCGCAGCTCCTTCGCGAGCAGCTTCAGCCCGCGGGAGATCTGCGACACCTCCTGGGTCCGGTTGTCGAACCGCCCGTGCCCCATCATCAGCTGGAGGTAGTCGACGACGAGGAGGTCGAGGCCGTGCTCGCGCTTCAGGCGCTGGGCCTTCGCCCGCATCTCCGGGACCGAGAGCGCCGAGCCGTCGTCCACGAAGAACCGCGCGCCGGCCACCTTCGACTGCGCGATCACGAGACGCGTGATGGCCTCGCTCGACGCGTAACCGTCGCGGACCTTCTTCGCGTTCACGTCCGCCTCCGAGCAGAGGACGCGGAAGCCGATCTGCTCCTTGGACATCTCGAGCGAAAAGAAGCCGACCGACCGCCCCTCGCGAATGGATACTTGCTGCGCCACGTTCAGTGCGAGCGACGTCTTCCCGACGGCCGGACGCGCCGCCAGGATGATGAGGTCAGTCTCCTGGAGGCCGGAGGTCATGCGGTCGAGCTCGCGGAATCCGGTCGCGAGCCCCGAGACCGCCCCGCTCCTCTCCTTGGCCTCGTCGATGACGTCCAGGGTGTGGCGGGTGATCTCCCCCATCTTCTCGAAGCCGCCCGAAACCGCACCCTCGGCGATCTCGAAGATCTCGCCGGTGACGTCTCCCAGGAGCTTCTGTGCGTCTTTCTCCTGCGCCAGCCCCTCGCGGACCATCTTCTGGCCCGCGCGGATGAGGCGCCGCATCGTCGACTTCTCCTTGACGATCCGCGCGTAGTGCTCGACGTTCGCAACGTCGGGCACCCCGTCGAGGAGCGACGACAGATAGGTCGCGCCGCCCGCCTTGTCGACGGCTCCCGCGCGGGACAGCTCCTCGCGCAGCGTCAGCACGTCGATTTCCGCGGAGCGCTGCGCGAGCTCCGTCATCGCCCGGTAGATCCGGCGGTGCGTGTCGGGGAAGAAGTCGTCTTCCTTGAGGATCGGGAAGACGAAGGCGAGCGAGTTCGGATCGAGGAGGATCGCTCCGAGAACGGACCTCTCCGCTTCGAGGTTCTGCGGGAGCCCCTTTTCCGTCGTGGTCTCTTCGAGCATCGGGGAAGTGGAGCGCATTCTTCTCGCGCTCTCGAGAGCTGTCAACGCTCGGAGAATTTCCGCATCCATCCAGCGGGGACCTCCCGGCGGCGGGCGCTGCGAAAAAAAATTCTTTTCCGCAGAGCCGCTCTTTTCCGCAACGAGGGTCCCTCGCGGGAGGGACAGATGATGTCCGAGAGGTCGGAGAACCGGTTCTCAGTTCTCCGTTCTCCGCCGACAGCGGCGCCTCTTCACCAGACGAACGCCTTGCTCGCCGCGCGGATGAGTCCGACGACCGTCGGCCAGCCCACGATCTCGTCGACTTTCCCGCGAACGGCCTCGACGCCGCCCTCGGAGTCGACCGCCGAGGCGGAGCAGGCGAGGTATCGCACGCGTCCGGTCCCGCGGGCGGACGCGAAGAGCCCCGCGGCGGTCTCCTCCTCTTCGGAATCCCCGATCTCGCCCGAAACGAGAAGATCGAGCGCGGCCGCGAACCAGACGAGCGTCACCGAGACGTCGAGCGAGGCCGCAGACGCCGCCATCGCCGCGGCCTCACGCAGGCTCCGGGCCTCCGCCCGGTGGAGCAGGATCACCCAGCTCTCGCGCGGGGCGCCGGTCGTCGCGGTCATCGGAGCCGGATGCGCGCCCGGAGCGCCTCCAGCATCCCGCGGTCCCCGGAGACGCCTCCCGGCGCCTTCTTCCCCTCGAGCGTTCCGTGAAAGTCGCTGCCGGCGGTCACCCCGAGCCCCAACTCCCGCGCCCGGGCGGCGAAACGTTTCTCTTCCGCGGGCCCGTGGTCCGGATGGAAGACCTCGACGGCGTCGAGGCCGTGCGCGGCGAGTCCCGCGATCAGCCCCTCGGCGTCCCGGTACCACACCGAGTGCGCGAGCGAGCAAACGCCGCCCGCCTCGTGGACCGCGGCCAGCACCTCGGGCGCCGCCCACTTCTCGGTCGGCACGTACCAGGGGTGCTCGTCCCCCAGGAAACGGTCGAAGGCCTCGTCGTTCGACGTGGCGTAGCCCGCGCGGATGAGAGCGCGCGCAAGATGCGGCCGCCCCCAGACGCCGTCCCCCACGTCCTCGCGGATGGCGTCGAGGTCGATCGCGAATCCCGCCTCGCGGAGCTTCTGCGCCATCCGCTCTCCGCGGCTCCGCCGGTTTTCCTGGCGCACCGCGAGGTTCTCGTTGAAGGCGAGGTTGTTCTCGTCCACGAAGAGGGCGAGGATGTGGACGTCGTCCTGTCCCGCGAAGCTGGCCGAGATCTCGGCGCCGGGGATGAGCTCGATCCCGACCCGCTTCGCCTCTTCCCGCGCTTCCGGGAGCCCCTGGAGCGTGTCGTGATCGGTCAGCGCGAGCGCGCCGATGCCGGCGGCCGCCATCCGCCGGACGAGCTCCGCCGGGGAATCGAGGCCGTCGGAGACCGTCGAATGGCTGTGGAGGTCGACGCGCAAGCGCTCCGATCTTACGCCGTGTGAAGAGACGGTAGCGCGGTAGCGCGGTAGCCGGTAGCCGAATCGAGACACTCGTGCTCCCGGCTGCCGGCTTCCGGCTTCCGTTCATAGAATCGCGGCGTGGATCGTAACGAGGTGGCGCGCATTCTCGAGGAGATCGCGGGAATGCTGGAGCTCAAGGGGGAGAACCCGTTCAAAGTCCGCGCGTACGACGCCGGAGCGCGGGCGATCCGCGGCTTCACGGGCAACCTCGGGGAAGCGGTCCGCACGCGGGAACTCCTCTCGGTGCCGGGGATCGGGGCCGGCCTGTTCGCGAACATCTCCACGCTCGTGTCCGAGGGCTCGCTCCCCTACTACGACGAGCTTCGGGCCTCGTTCCCGCCGGGCCTTCGCGAGTGCCTGCGCGTTCCGGGCTTCGGCGCGCGCAAGGCGAAGGTCCTCCACCGGGAGCTCGGGATCGACTCCCTCGCGGCCCTCGAGGAGGCGTGCCGGGACGGCAGGGTCGCGAGCGTCAAGGGCTTCGGCCCGAAGACCGAGGAACGAATCCTCCGCGGCATCGAAATGCTGAAGACGACGACCGGGCTCCACCGCTACTCGGCGGTGCGCTGGCGCGCCGACGAGCTCGCCGCGTCCCTCCTGGGAACCGGCCTCGCCTCGCGCGTCGAGGTCGCGGGCAGCGTCCGCCGCCGACGCGAAATCGTCGGCAACGTCGACCTGGTCGCGGCCTCCGACCGGCCCGCCGAGGCCGCGCGCGCCTTCCGCGACGTCGCGGGAGTCTCGGAAGTCGTGGCCGCGGAGGAGGGGAAGATCTCGCTCCGCCTGGGCGAAGGTCTCGTCGCGAGGCTCACCCTCGTCCCCGGGGAGGAGTTCGCGGCCGCGCTCCTCCATTCCACGGGATCGCGCGAGCACCATGCGCAGCTCGCCGAGCGGGCGAAGACACGCCGCCGGACGCTCGACCCGACCGGCATCTTCGCGGGCGGGAGCCGGCCGAAGCGGCTCGCGGCGGCGACCGAGGCCGAAGTTTACGGACATCTCGGTCTCCCGTTCATCGCGCCGGAGCTCCGGGAGGGTAACGGCGAGATCGAGGCGGCGGCGGGCGGCCGGCTGCCGCGGCTCCTCGAGGCTTCTCACATCCGCGGTCTCATCCACGTGCACACCACGGAGTCGGACGGGCGGGCCTCCCTCGAAGACATGGTCGCGGCCGCGCGCGACGCCGGTTACTCGTGGGCGGCGATCACCGACCACAGCCAGAGCGCGGGCTACGCGGGCGGGCTGACGCCGGAGCGTGTCCGGCGCCAGCGGGACGCGATCCGTGCCCTGCAGCCGTCCTTCCCGGACTTCCGGATCTTTCACGGGACCGAGGCGGACATCCTGGCCGACGGCTCGATCGACTACGGCGACGAGTTCCTCGGGTTCTTCGACGTCGTCGTTGCCTCGGTGCACTCGCGCTTCGGGCTGCCGCGGGACGAGCAGACGCGTCGGCTCGTCCGGGCGGTCGAGAACCCGCGCGTCGCGGTGCTCGGGCACCCGACCGGCCGCCTTCTCCTCACGCGCAAGGGCATCGACGCGGACATGGAGGAGGTGCTGAGGGCGGCGGGCCGTTCCGGCTGCGCGGTCGAGATCAACGGGTCCCCGCACCGCCTGGACCTCGACTGGCGCCTCTGCCGGCCGGCGCTCGCCGCCGGCGCGGTCTTCTCGATCGGCCCGGACGCCCACTCGATCCGGGAGCTCGGAAATACCGAATACGCCGTCGGGATCGCGCGCAAGGGCTGGGTCACGCGCGACGACACGCTCGGTGCGAAGACCGCCGACGAGCTGGCGGCGTGGCTGGAAAAGAGGCGGGGGTCGCCGCTCCCGGGCTGAACCGAAAGCCGCTCTCTGCGGCCTCACCGCGTTCGATTTGCGACGGAATTACAGGAATACACGATTGACCCCAACTACCATTGCCGCATGAGTACGAGACCATCGTGAAGCGCCGGACGCTCTTCATCCTTCTCGTTCTCGCCGCCGCGGCCGGCGGCGCTTACTGGTTTCTCCGAGCCCGCGACCGCAATCAGCCGCTCGAATTCGCCGGCACGATCGAGGCGCGCGACGCGGAGGTGGGATCCTTAGTCGGCGGCCGCGTCTCGTCGGTTCTCGTTTCGGAAGGGGACACCGTGAAGGCGGGACAGCCGGTCGTCACGTTCGAGACCGACCTCGGCGCCCTCCAGATCCGCGAACAGCGCGCGGTGGTCGATCAGGCCCGCGCCAATCTCGCGAAGGTGCAGGCGGGACCGCGGCGCGAGGAGATCGCGCGCGCGAGGGCGCAGGTGGAGAACGCGGCGAGGGAGGAGCGGCGGTTGAAGAACCTCCTCGGCCAGGGCCTCATCCCGCGTCAGCAGTACGACGACGCGGCGACGGCCGCGAAGACCGCCGAGGAGACGTACCGGGAGCTCGCGCGCGGCAGCCGCGTCGAGGACGTCCACGCCGCGGAGGGCGCCCTGGACGAGGCCGAGCAGAAGCTCGCCTACCTCCTGCGCCAGAGCCAGGAAACGGTGGTGAAGGCTCCGGCCGACGGCGTCGTCGAGTCGCTCGACCTGCGTCCCGGGGACCTCGTGCCGGCGAACCAGCCGGTCGCCCGGATCCTGGAGCCGGGTCAGCTCTGGGTGCGCGTCTGGGTGCCCGAGCCGCTGCTCGGCCGAGTGCGCGTCGGAGAGGCCGGGACGATCCGGGTCGACACCTTCCCGAAGCGCGAATTCCACGGCAGGGTCGTCGAGATCCGCCAGCAGGGGGAGTACACGCCGCGCAACGTCCAGACCCTGAAACAGCGCATGGATCTCGTCTTCGGCGTCAAGGTGGCGATCGATCCGACGCCGGACCTGAAACCGGGTATGGCCGCGACCGTGCGGCTCGTCGACGGAGACCGATGACCGAGAGCTCCAACGGAATCGAGGTTCACGGAGTCTCCCGGGACTTCGGAAAAGTTCGCGCGCTCGATCGCGTGTCGCTCGCCGTGCCTCGCGGAGAGATCTACGGCCTCCTGGGACCGAACGGCTCCGGAAAGTCCACGATGATCCGGATTCTCTGCGGCCTTCTCGCCCCGACCGAGGGCTCGGCGCGCGTGGACGGTCTCGACGTGGCCACGCAGGGCGAGGAGATCCGCCGGCGGATCGGTTACGTGCCGCAGAAGTTCTCGCTCTACGAGGACCTGACCGCGATGGAGAACCTGACCTTCTTCGCGGAGGTCTACGGCCTCTCGGGGGCCCGGCTCACGCAACGTCGAAACTGGGCGATCGAGCTCACCTCGATCGGGCCGTACGTCGACCGGCTGGCGGCGCAGCTTTCCGGCGGCTGGAAGCAGCGCCTCGCTCTCGCCGCGGCCCTCATGCACGAGCCCCGCGTCCTGTTCTTAGACGAGCCCACCGCCGGCATCGATCCGGTCGCGCGGCGGGAGCTGTGGAACCTGCTGTTCACGCTCGCCGCGGGAGGAGTGACGCTCCTCGTCAGCACGCACTACATGGACGAGGCCGAGCGGTGCGGGCGCGTCGGCTACCTCTATCTGTCGAAGATGCTCGTCGAGGGGGACCCGAAGGACCTGACCCGGATTTCGGAAGTCACCCCGCCGGGGACCCGCCGCGTCGAGGCGGAGTGCGAGGCCGGCGTCGCCGCCGTCATGCAGCACGCGCGCGCCCTCCCCTACGTCGAGGACCTCACGATCTTCGGCAACTCCCTCCACATCCTCATGAAGGCCGAGATTCCGGACGACCGGATCGCCCGCGATCTGGAGGCCGCCGCCGGCGCGCCCGTGAAGGTCCGGCCGATCGACGCATCGCTCGAGGACGTTTTCGTCCGGCTGACGGAGATCGAGAGGGGACGGCGCGGCGAGGCCGGAGTCGAAACGGCAACCGAGCACGCGGGGGCCGCCTGATGCGCGGTTTTCGCGCGGTTCTGCGGAAGGAAGCGAAGCAGATGATCCGGGACCGGGGCACGCTTCAGTTCGCGCTGATGGTGCCGGCTCTGCAGCTCGTCCTGTTCGGCCTGATCGACACGAACGTGCGCCACGTCCCGACGGCCGTCTTCGACCAGAGCCGGACCCAGGAGAGCCGCCAGCTGATCAGCGAGCTCGTCAACACGAGCCTCTTCGACGTCGTCGAGGCCGTCGGCTCCCGGGCCGAGCTCCGCGAGCGGATCGTCGCCGCGCGCGCGTCCGTCGGCGTCGAGATCCCCCCGGACTACGCGCGGAGGCGGCTCGCGAACCGGCCGGCCGACGTCCTCGTGCTGATCGACGGATCCGACTCGTCCATTTCGGCGCAGGCCCTCTCCGCCGCCAATGGCGTCGCCCTGGCGACATCCCTGCAGGAGCTCGGCGCGGGGAGCAACCTCCAGAACCTCTCGATCCGGATCCATCCGGTGCTGCTCTTCAACCCGGACTCGAGGAGCGCAAACCTGCTGATCCCGGGTCTCGTCGCAATTCTGCTCACGTTTTCCGGGACGCTTCTCGCCGCCTTCGCCATCGTGCGGGAGAAGGAGCGCGGAACGCTCGAACAGCTGATGGTGACGCCCGCATCCCCGGTTGCCGTCGTGCTCGGCAAGCTGATTCCGTATCTGGTGCTCGCGTTCCTGCAGCTCATTCTCATCCTGGTCCTGATGACGACGGTCTTCCGGGTGCCGATCCACGGCAGCGTGCCTCTGCTGTTCGCGCTGTCGATCGTCTATCTCTTTGCCCTCCTCTCGCTCGGCCTGCTCGTCTCCTCCTGGTCCGGGACGCAGATGGAGGCGATTCAGCGGACCCAGATGTTCCTGCTCCCGTCGATCATGCTTTCGGGCTACATCTTTCCGCTCTCGTCCCTGCCGGCGCCGTTGCGGGTGTTCGCGCAGCTCCTCCCCGCCACGCACTTCATCAAGATTTCGCGGGGAATCATCATCCGCGGCGCCCAGTTCCTCGACCTCTGGCCGAGCGTCGCCGCCCTGCTCGTGCTCGCGGCGGTGCTCGTCGCCGGGTCCACGCGCGCCTTCCGCAAGACCATCGGCTGAGCCGTTCGCTAGAATGCGTTCGATGGCCCATCCGCCGCTGGACCCCGAGACCGAATTCGGCGTTCCCTCGATCGACGACGTCGGAAAGGTCCGCGAGATCGCCGGTCACGTGCGCGCGATCATCGAAGCGCTCGGCCTCGATCCTTCCGACCCCAATCTCCAGGAGACCGACGAACGCGTTGCGAAGATGTACCTGGAGATGTTCCACGGCCTCTCCGAAGGCGCGGAGCCGCGGGTCACGGTCTTTCCCAACGAAGAGCGGTACACCGCGATGGTCATGGAGAAGGACATCCCGTTCTACTCGATGTGCGCGCACCACTTCGTCCCGTTCTACGGGCACGCGCACGTCGCCTACATCCCGAACGACCGGATCGTCGGTCTCTCGAAGATCCCCCGGATCGTGGAGTTCTATGCCCGCCGGCCGCAGCTCCAGGAGCGGCTGACCGAGCAGGTCGCCGCGTTCATGGCGGAGAAGCTGGCGCCCCAGGGGGTGATGGTGGTCATCGAGGCGCGGCACCTCTGCGTCGAGATGCGCGGGGTCAAGAAGCCGGGCGCGCTGACGGTGACGTCCGCGATCCGCGGCATCTTCTTCAATCGGCCGGTGCGGGAAGAGTTCCTGGACCTCCTCAACCGGCGGGGGTAGGCGTCTCCTTTTCCGCGTAGGCCCGCAGCCGCCGGGCCGCCCCGAGGCCGTCGAGTGTCCGGACGCCGTGCCAGGTGAGGTCGTCTCCCGGGACGAAGAGACGCCGCGACCGTTCTCCGAACTCGGCCGCGATTTCCGCGCCGTGCTTGTCTTCGCGAAACGGGTAGGGCTCGCTCGGAAAGAGATGGACCCACGCCCCCCGGGCGCGCGACTCCTGCGGCGTCGCCGTCGGATAGCGCGTCGGCGCGTCTCCGAAGACGTTGACGCCCCCGGCCAGGCGGAGCAGGTCGGCGAGATAGGTGTCGTCGGAGACCGTCATCCAGGGATCGCGCCAGATCCAGCAGGCGTATCGGAACCGGCCGGGGGCCGGGTCGGCTTCCAGGGCGGCCAGCGCCCCCTCGACCCGGACCGCGAGCTCCTCCGCTTCCGCCTCGTTCCCGAGGCTCCTCCCCCACTGCCGGATCGCCACGGGGACGTCGGCGACGCGCCGCGGAAACGAGACGTCGACCTCGATCCCCTCGGCCCGGAGTGCTTCCACGTCCTCCCGCCGGTTCTCCTCCTCGTTCGCGAAGACGAGGTCGGGCTCGAGGTCCAGGATCCGGGACACGTCCGGGTTCTTGGTCCCCCCGATCCGCGGCAGACCCCAGAGCCCCTGCGGACGGACGCAATAGCGCGTGGCCGCGACGAGCCGCGACCGCCCGCCGATCGCGACGAGCGTCTCGGTGATCGAGGGACAGAGGGACACGACTCGGGCGGGCGGCACGGCGACGAGTCTAACCGTCCAAAGCGGTCGTACACTTTCGACGTGGCGGAGACGGGCGAGTGCGGCTGCGTTCTCGCGGACGAAGAGATCGGGTCCTGCTACTGCGTTCTCGAGCCGCTCGTCCAGGCGGTCGGACGACGCCACGCGCTGCCTGTTCTGAACGTCATCGCGGCGCGAAAGGTCGCGCACTTCAACGAGATCCAGGAGCAACTCGGCGGCATGTCCTCTTCGACTCTCGCCGTGCGCCTCCAGGAGCTTGAGGAGGTCGGCCTCATCCAGCGGAACGTGGTCGAGGAGCAAGGCCACACGCAGTACCGCCTGACCCGCAAAGGAAGTACTCTTCGCGATTCGCTGCGCCGCCTCTTCCCGAAGGAGTGACTACTTCTCGGGCGGAATCACGTCGATGACCTGGAAGAAGCCGGTCAGGCCCACCCGGTCGAGCTCGCGCCGGGGCGCCAGGACGTAAGCGACGATCTTGCCCCGCTGGACGAGAAACTTCATCGCGTCCCAGAAACGATTGCCCTGCTTCTGATTGAGGAGAAAGAGCTCCTCCGCCGTGGTCGCGTTCAGTGCCAGGATCACGGGAACCCGGTGGAAGAGCAGGAAGTGGGTCTTTTCGACGGTGACCCCGTCGCGCGTCCGCGTGAAGATGAGTGCCGTCGAGTCGTGAGGGCTCTCGGCGACCGCGAATCGAGCCGTCTCGCCGAGGGGTCCGAAGAGGTCGGGACTCGCCTCCACGAAGCGGCGCCACCGCAAAACGTCCACCAGCGGTCCGCGATAGGCAAAGCCCAGAATGAAGCGGGGCAGCCGGGCTGGCGAGATCGCGACGGAGGCCACGAGGCCCGCGAGGAGGACGGCCAGAACGACTCCCACCGCCCGGCCAGATCGACGCTGAGGAGTGCTCACTCGACCGCTCGACATATAGAATAGGTTACGGAGGCGCGCCCATGAAGAAGCCGGCTCTCCTTCTCGCCGCGGTCGCGTTGACGGCCGGAGTTTCGGTCGCGTTGGCCGCCAAACCCAAGCCGATGCCCTGCGGGGCCTGGGCGTGCAAGGGGAGCTCGTGCGCGCCCGCGAAGTATGCAAAGGTCCGGAGCCTTCCGATCCTCTTCCCCTTCTACTCCTCCCCGATCTATGGCGCCGCCGCAATCGAAGGCGGACTGGGCTTCGCGGCATTCCTCCTGGGTTCGACGGTGGCGCGCCGACGCCGCATCGCCGGAGAGCTCCGGCCTGTCTCCCCAGCGCCCCGGGAAACCACGTCCGGCCCGTGATTCCGCGTCTCGCAGGCTGCGCCGCGGCGGCGCTTCTTCTGGCCGGCACCGCTCTCGCGCAAGCGCCGCGGCCGAAGGAGTCGCCGACCGACCCCGTGATGTGCGTCGTCTGCGGCGACTACACGTTCGACCGGAAGGACGCGACGCCCGCGGTCTACGAGGGGAAACGGATCTACCTCTGCAGCGTCAACGAGCTGGCCCTCATCAAGAAGGACCCGGCGAAGTACGTGTGGGCGACCGACGTCGTCTCCGGGAAGCGGGTCAACAAGATCCACACCCCCTTCACGGCGGACTACCGCGTCCGCGTCCAAAAGGTCAAAGAACAGGGGAAGATCGAGACCTGGCCCCGCCGGTTCTTCTTCGAGTCGGCGAAGACACGCGAAGAATTCCTTCGCAACCCCGGGAAATACCTCCGGCAGCCGTACGCCGTCTAACGGCCGGCACTTCGGAAAATCGAAGTTCGGTTGACCTTCGGGTCAGTCCCGCGCCAAACTGACTCGGCACGGCTTCTGCAGCCCGGACGCGGGGAGGAGGATCCGATGGACCCGATGACCCTCTGGAAGATCTCCTGGGCGATCGGCGCCGTGGTCGTCCTGATCGTGGCCGCGCTGCTCCTGATCATCATCGCGGCGGCGAGGTCGATCGACAGGAACGCGGCCACGATCTGGACCGTCGGAAAACAGATCGCCGCGAACACGGTCTCGATCTGGATGCTCCAGAAGACGAACGTGGTCGCGGGCGAGATCCTGGAAACGGCGAAGAAGATCGCAGGGGGGGCCGGCTCGATCGATTCCAAGCTGGCCAGCCTCGCGGGCGGAAAGTAGGCCGTGCCGACCGTCCTGGTCGTCACACTCGTCTATCTCGGGATCCTGATCGCCGTCCTCGCGGTCGGCCTCATCCTGATCGCGTGGCGCCTCTGGGCGACGGCGCGCGAGATCCGAAAGATCCGGGACGCGCTCGCCCAGGTGGAGGCCGACACTCGGCCGCTCGGCGAGGTCCTCGGGCAGGTCAACGGCGCCCTCTCGCAGGTCGGCGCCGGGCTCGGTTCGGTGCTGAACTGGCTCGTGCTGGCGGACCAGGCTCTCGGCCGGATTGCCCGCCGCTTCCGGTCGTCCGCGGCGTAGAGGAGGACCGATGCCCACGGCAGTTCTCACCATCTGGTGGATCGCGATCGGGCTCGCTCTCGTCGCGACGCTCATTGCGGTCGTCCTCCTCCTGCGCGTCCTCCACCGCTGCGCCGATATCGTGAACCTGGCGCGCCAAACCACGCCCGCAGCGCAGGGGATCGCCCGAAATACGTCCGCGATCGCGAACCTGGGCGCGGTACTCACTCTCGCCCCCACGTTACTTTCGGTTTGCGGCGAGATCGACGCCGCCGCCAAAACGATCGGTCAGACCCTGGACTCGGTCGCTCCGGGAGAGGCCTGATGGTCCTCTGGACGATCCTGACCGCGGTCCTCTTCCTCGTTCTGCTGGGGTTCCTCGCCTGGGCGCTTCAACAGATCGACGAAGCGCTCCGCGGTATCTCCCGCAGCCTCGAAAAGATCGCGTGGGGCGTCCGCGCGATCGAGGTCGAGACGAACCCCCTGCCTTCCGGCATTTCCGGGGTAGCCACGGCGCTGACCGACATCGGCGGGGGGCTGACCGTCGTGCGCGATCACCTGGGCCGGACCGCCTCGAACCTTCCCGGAGCCGCGCGCGCGCTCGGCCTTATCCCGTAGAAAGGAAGGCGATGGCCGAAAACGAAATCGTCGGACTCCACCCGGGCGGCCCGTCCGTGGAGCTCGATCCGCTTCCGCGATCCCAGACGGCTCCTCTCGAAAAAGTCTATGCATTCTGGCTGGCCGGAATGAGTTGCGACGGCTGCTCGATCTCCGTCACGGGCGCCAGCGACCCGTCCGTCGAAGACCTCCTGGTCGGAAACATCCCGGGAGTTCCGCGGGTGATCCTGTATCACCCGGTGCTCAACTCGGAAGCGGGCGACGAGTTCATCCACAACTTCGAGCTCGCCGCCCAGGGCAAGCTCGACGCCCCCTTCGTCGTAATCCTCGAAGGCTCCGCCGTCGACGACTCCCTGATTGAGGGGCCCGGGTACTGGGTCGGACTGGGGGCGCGTCCGGGGCCGAGCGAGGACGGGCGGGAGGTCATTTCGGTCATGGAGTGGGTCGATCGGATGGCCCCGCGCGCCGCCGCCATGATCGCGATCGGAACCTGCGCGACCTGGGGCGGAATTCCGGCGGCGATCGGCAACCCGACCGGCGCGATGGGACTCATGGATTACCTCGGTAAGGACTACCGGAGCGTGTTCGGGCTCCCGGTCATCAACATCCCGGGCTGCGCTCCAGTGGGAGACAACTTCACCGAGGTCGTCGCGATGGTGCTCCACTTCCTGCAAGGCACCGGACCGCTGCCCGAGTTCGATGAGATCGGGCGTCCTTCGTGGCTGTTCCACCACACGGTGCACAACCGCTGCGTCCGCGGCGGTTACTACGAAGAGGGCATTTTCGCGAAGGAGTACGGCGGCCCGGAGTGTCTGGTCGAGCTCGGCTGCTGGGGGCCGGTCGTTCAGTGCAACATCGTGGAGCGTGGCGCTCTGCGCCACCACGGAGGGTGCATGAACCAGGGAGGAATCTGCATCGGATGCACGATGCCGGGCTTCCCGGACAAGTTCTCGCCGTTCTATCAGACGCCTCCGGGTGCCGCTGTTTCGACCAAGGCAGTCCCGGGTTACTCGACTGTCGTTCGATTCCTGCGGGCCATGACTCAGAGCCACCAGAACCGCGCGTCCCACTGGGACGAGATCGACGACACTCCGAGCGGATGGGCGCTCGAGAGAAAAGGAGACCCGACGTTTTCGAAGTTCGCCGATTTTCTCTACCGCAAGCTGCAATTCTTGAATGCCATCCGGCCGGGGCGGAAGGCGCCCGAGACGAAGTATCGCGACGGATTCCAGACCGGAACCGAGAAGCGAGACCCCTCGGAGACGAAGGACAGCCCCCTCAAGTGGGGACAGGCCCGGCGCCGCGAGAAGATCGAGCGCGAAGGCAAGAGCTTTCCGGCGTAGCCGCCACCATGTGTTTCCGTAACCTGCCGATCGAGTTCGACTCCCGGGGCCAGGCGTTCCTTTCGACTCAGGTCCCGGACCCATTCGCCTACGAGACCCGGGAGATCTCCCGCGACCAGATCAAGGAGCTCGTCGCCCGCAACGGGTACGTCAAGAGCGTCGATTTCGATCCGGTCACCAGGGTGGCCGGCGCGCTGGCCTTCCATGCGACCGTCGATCTCAAGGCGCGGAAAGTCCTCGAGGCCGCGTCCATGGCCACGCTCTTCCGAGGCTACGAGGTGATTCTGAAGGGACGGGATCCGCGCGACGCCATCTTCATCAGCAGCCGCGCTTGCGGCGTCTGCGGAGGGGTCCACGCCACCTGCTCCGCGCTGACGATCGAGATGGCCTTCGGGGTCTGCCCACCGCCGCTCGCGGTCGTGATCCGCAACCTGGCCCTGTCCATGGAGTTCGTTTGGGACAACATCATGATCCTCTCGATGCTCGGGGGCCCCGATTACTCCGAGCAGATGATCAAGCGGACCAATCCGTCGCTGTGGGACCGCGCGACGCAGACCGAGACCCGCCACGGCGATCTGCATGGCTACCGGAAGATGTCCGAAATCTTCCATGACCTGAACCCGCTCATCGGAAAGCTCTACCTCGACGGACTCGAGGTGACGCGCGTGGCCCGGGAGGGTTACGTCACCCTGATGAGCAAGTACCCGCATCCCGAAACCATCGTCCCGGGCGGCGTCAGCCACACCGTCACCATCCAGAGCTTCAACGTCTTCCTGAACCGCCTCATGAAGATGTTCGACTTCGCCAAGAAGACGATCGGGGTCTGGGACGACATCGCGGATTTCTTCTACGACGCGAACCCGGAGTACAAGAAGTGCGGCACCCGACCGCTCAACTTCGCGGACACCGGCATCTGGGACGATCCAACGGCCTACGACGCCACTTATGCAAACTGCAACGAGTGGGGGGAACGCCGCTGGGCGACCCCGGGCGTGATCCTGGACGGCAAGCTGGTGACGTCCAAGCTCCAGCAGATCAACCTCGGGCTCGAGGAGTTCATCGAACACTCCTACTACGAGCCGTGGAGCGGGCACCCGCACAAGACCGATCCGCTGGGCGCGCCGCTATCCCCCCATCACCCCTGGAACAAGGAGACCAAGCCGAAACCGGAAGGGTTGAATTGGCGTGAGAAGTACAGCTGGTCGACCGCGCCGCGGTGGGACCGCGTCGCTGTCGAGACCGGCGTCTTCATCCGGATGTGGAACACGATTCTCGCGGGCAAGCTCCCCCACCGCCGTTTTCTCGACCTGACGCCGAACAGCATGAAGATCCAGGTCCCGAAGTACGTGAATCCCGAGCGCGAGTTCGAGTGGAAGATTCCGGAAACGTGGAACGCCTTCGAGCGCAACCGCGGACGCGCGTACGCGATCGCCTACCAGGCGATGGTGGCCTACGACAACTGGCTGATCGGGATGGACATCCTGAAGACCGGCGACTATCGGACCTCGACGCCCTACAAGGTGCCGCAGGATCACCGGATGGGGGTGGGTTTCTGGGGAGCCGGCCGGGGCTGGTTGACGCACCACCTGGAGCTCGACAAGGGGGCGATCGTCAACTACCAGATCGTCACTCCCTCCACGCTCATGGCCTCGCCCAAGGATCCGTGGGGAAACCCGGGACCCTACGAAGAGGCCGTGCTGGCGACCCCCATCCTCGAGGAGTTCGACAAGCCCGAGGACTACAAGGGAATCGACATCCTCCGCGCCATCCGCAGCTTCGACCCGTGCATGCCCTGCACGACCCACATCTACGCGGGTGACCAGGTCATCTCCCAGGAAGTGAACACCTGTGCCTGCGGAACCGACCCGTAGGGGGATCGAGGGCTCCGAGCCGACCGGCGGAACCTCTCACGGCTCGGACGCGGTGTCCTCTTCCGACTCTCCACGGGTGCTCGTCGGAGGAGTCGGTTATCGATTCCTCCGCGACCTCTCTTTCGGACCGATCGCGATCGAGGCCCTCCGCCGGGAAGAGTGGCGGAGCGGAGTCGACATCGAGGATCTGAGCTACGGCCCGATCGCGATCCTGCACAACCTCGAGGCCCGGCTCCCCTACGACCGGATCGTCCTGATCGCCGGCACAAAGCGCGGAGGCCGGCCCCCGGGACTCGTGACGGAATACCGCTGGGACGGCCGCCTCCCCGAAGACGAGGAAGAGATTCAAGCCCGGATCGCGGAGGCGGGTTCCGGAGTCATCAGCCTGGACAACCTGCTCGTGGTCCTGACCTGGTTCCGGAGACTTCCGAGGGAGCTCGTCATCATCGAGGTCGAAGGATCCGAGGAGGAGTGGGGCGAGGGGTTCAGCCCCGCGGTCGAACGGGCGATCCCCGAGGTCGCGGCGGCGGTCCGACGACACACGGAGCTGCATGCCGCCGCTCGCCGGACGCTCGTCGCCGGCTTCGGCAGCCTCCTGCTGGGCGACGACGGTTTCGGCGTTCGTGTGCTCGAACGGCTCGCGCAAACGGCCCTGCCGCCGGAGGTCGAGCTCCTGGAGGTCGGAACGGGCGGACTCAACCTCGTCCTCACGCTGATGAATCGCTACTCGGATCTCGTGATCGTCGACGCCGTGCGGCAGGGACGGGCGCCCGGGACGCTCTTCACGTTCCATCCGGCCGCGGCGACCGTTCCGCCGGAAACCGGAGTGGATCCGCACTTCGCGGAGCCCACTCGCGCAATGGGGCTCGCGGCCGCGCTCGGCGTCCTTCCGGGCCGGGTCACCGTGGTCGGCTGCGAGCCCGGAAGCTGCGAGCTCGGCATGGAGCTGTCTCCCGCGGTGGGAGGGGCCGTCGACGGCGCGGCCGAGGCGATTCGCGAGATGATCGCCCGGGACGAAAATTCGTGAACGCCATCACACGACTCGACGCGCTGATCGAGGAGCTGGAAGCCTCGCCCGACGACGAGGCGAGCGAGCGGCTGTTCCACGCGCTCGAAACCTTTCTCGAGGTCCAGCGGACCGCGTTCGTGCGTGTTCTCGAAATCCTCCGGGCGAACGGACACCCCGGGGTCATCGAGAAGTTTCTGGAGGATCCTTTGCTCGAAAGCATCCTCCGCGGCTACCGACTGGTCGAGCCGGACGTCGAGGAGAACGTCCGGGCGACCGTGGAGGCGCTCGGTTACGGCGACCGGGTCCGTCTGGTCGGAGTCCAGAGCGGAGTCGCCCGCCTGGAGGCGGAGGGGGATCGGGAATCGTGGATGGAGCTCAAGAACGCGGTCGACCGCGCGATCCGGGCGGCTGTCCCGGGTCTCGTCGGTGTCGCAGTCGCGCGCCGGGACCCGGGGACGGCAAGGGGGATCGACGCGCCCGCGACCACTGCCGCCGGTCTCGGGAGCCTGCCCGTTTTCCGCGGCGCCCCCGAGCC
>Ga0070694_100000853_pt1 | contig 17167 bp, 16 predicted proteins | sample KBSK1251metaG_FD_65470 | JGI IMG/M metagenome (GOLD analysis project Ga0070694, IMG submission 65470) | Corn, switchgrass and miscanthus rhizosphere microbial communities from Kellogg Biological Station, Michigan, USA - KBS K1-25-1 metaG | ecosystem: Host-associated > Plants > Roots >... | reverse complement strand
GAGTGGTGCGGGTGCGTTTTTCTTGTTTCGCCCGTGGAGGCGGACCGAGTAGCCTGCCTGGGCCAGCGCGAGAGCCAGTCCGACTCCCGCGCGACCGGGCCCGATGAGCCCGATCGCGCGGGGAGACTGTTTCGTCACCTATTGCGGACCGTCGGGGGAGCGGCTTGCGTGTTCGCCAACGTGAGCAGCTCCTGCGGCGAGCGCGCCTTATCGGCGAGTGCTAATGCGCGCTTGACCTGCTCGTCATCCGCCACGCGGCGGCGGAATTCCGCCGAGCGGCCGAAGACGTACCGCGCCGCCTCGTATCCCAGATCCTGAGTAATCAGCGTGCGCGCGCCGGCAATCACCGTGTCCGGGATGTCGGCCCCTTTCGCACGGATCCGGCGCACGACCTCTTCCACCATCCCCGGCGTCACGGTGAAGTTCGGCGACGGCAGGCGGTTGCCTTCCTTCAACTCGAGCGCGTAGCCCGCGAGCGCATCGCGATACAACGGCGCCTTGTCGCCTAACGCCCGGATGAACCCACGCTCGGCGGTCGAATACGTATCCGCAACCACGTAGATGTCGGGCCGGATGCCGCCGCCACCGTAGATCGTGCGACCCGCGTCCGTATGGAAGATGGCCGACGAATCCACTTTGACGTCCTGGCCGCGCTGCGCCGCGATCACCTGCGCTTCCTGCTCCGCTTCGTTGCGCGTCATCCGCTGAATGGTCCGGCCACTCGGCGTGTACCACCGCGCGGTCGTGAGCTTCAGGCCGGTCTCCGGCGTGAGGCGCCAGAACGATTGCACGAGCCCCTTGCCGAACGTCGGCGCCCCGATCAGGACGGCGCGGTCGTGATCCTGCAACGCGCCGGCGATGATCTCGGCCGCGCTGGCCGAGCCGCCGTTGACGATCACGACGATCGGCAGCTGCGGCCACAGCTGCGGCTTGGAATCGGTGAATTCGTGCGACGAGCCGGGTGCCCGGCCCCGCGTTTCCACGATGGCTTTGCCGGGATCGAGGAACAGATCGGAAACGGCAACGCCTTGGTCGAGCAGCCCGCCGGGGTTCCCGCGCAAATCGAAAATCAGCGACTTCATCCCCTGCTTGAGCAGCGTGTCGATCGCCTGCGCCACTTCGCGGGCCGAGCTCTCGCTAACCGGGCTCAGCGCGATGTAGCCGACGCGGCTGTCGAGCATCATGGTCAGCCGGGGATCGACGGACCGGATGTGGATCGTCGCGCGGGTGAGCTTGTAGGTCATCGGCTTATCGATGCCGGCGCGGCGAATCTGCAGCTCGGCGGTCGTCCCGGCCGGGCCACGCAGCGCTCTCACGGCCGAGTCCTGTTTCCAGCCTTCCGTCGACTTGCCGTCGAGCGCGACGATGAGGTCGCCAGTCTGGACGCCGGCGCGCTCGGCGGGCGTATCGGGCAGCGGGGCGACGACCGTGATCCAGCCGCCGCGCACGTCGATCTGAATACCGAGTCCCGAGTAGTTGCCCGTCGTCGCCTCGGAGAGCTGGCGGAAATCGTCGGGCTTCAGGAAGACGGAGTACGGATCCTTGAGCTGATCCAGCATGCCGTCGATCGCCATTTGATACAGCTGGCGTTCGTCGAGCGAGTCGACGTAATAGTCGGCAACGTGCGCCAGGACGTCGTCGAACAAACGGGCCTGCTGGTAGACCGTGCCCGCCGGCTCGGTCTCACGCTGCAGGAACCAGCCGCCTGATACCAGCGCGGCGACCACGACGACGGCGGCCACCGATCCCTTATGGCGAATCATCTATGCACCCCTCATGGATAAAGCCGTTATCGCCGCCACTTCCCGCCAGGCGGCCTCCTGGACGGCCTTCTTCGACTGACTGGCATCAATATGAACAATCCCGGGCCCAGATGCGCTACGGTACGCGTCACGAACCCGTGTATGGAACCTGTCATCCTCGCGCTCGATACGGTCTTGCGCCTTGCCGGCGTTCCGCTGGCGTTCCCGCCCAACCGCTACGGGAACGTCCAGCACCATGGTCAGATCGGGGGCCAAGCCTCCCGTAGCGACCCGCAGGGCGGCCTCGACGTCCGCCCGCGGCAGCCCCCGCCCGGCCACCTGGTAGGCCATCGTCGACAGTCCGAACCGGTCGGCGATGACCACCTGCCCATTCTCGAGGGCGGGCCGAATCACGCGCTCCACCAGATCGGCGCGCGCCGCCAAAAACAGGAACAGCTCGGCGGCGTACGCGCGATCATGTCGCGACTTCAAGGCCAGTTTGCGCGCCGCCTCCGCGATCGGAGTGCCGCCCGGCTCGCGGACCGTCAGGACATCACGACCTTCGGTACGCAGGGTTGCGCCGAGCCAACGCACGAGCGTCGATTTGCCCGCGCCCTCCGGACCCTCCACCACGACAAACGTCATCCGAGTGTAATGATGGGGCTCGCTGCGCCCTTTTTGATGCCCTCGTAGATACGGGCATTAATTCTGGCCATTAGTTTTTCGAAATTCGCCTGCGCCGCTACCATCTGTTGATACACCGGATTTCCCTGCACGCTTTGGAGCGCGCGATCGTACTGCTCGACCTGTTCCTTCGACGGCTCCTTGCCCTGTTGCGCGACACGCTCGATCTCTTGCGCGAGCCGCTCCGCCTCGGCGAGGACTTTCTGTACCTCCTGATCGTCTCGCAACGCTTCCGTCGCGCGCCGCAACGCCTTGTATTCGTCCGTCTGGCCGAGTACGCGCCCTAAATCTTCCGCCTTCTCCTCGAGCACTAGTCCTCCTTGGTCGTAAGCGCGTATCTGGGACAGCCGAATAGATCGTCATGAATTTGCACGTTCCACCCGCAGGCGCTGCCGATCGCCCGAACGGCAGCGGCTCGCCGTTCGTCGATCTCGAGCGCCAGCAGACCACCGCGTTCGAGCAGCGCACGAGCCCCCGCATAGAGCGCGCGCGTAGCATCGAGTCCGTCGGTCCCGCTGACCAGCGCCTCGCGCGGCTCGAAGTCACGCACCGACGGATCCAACTCATCAAACTCCGACAACGTCAGGTAGGGCGGATTGCACACGATCGCGCGGAACTGTTCTCCCTTGTCCACCAGCGGCGCGAGCAGGTTCCCGTCGCGAATCTCAACCGGCGTCCGTGGCGCGACGCGTTGCACATTCTCACGCGCGAGTGCCGCCGCCGCGGGCGACTGCTCCACCGCGATGACTGTGTCGAACTGACCTTCGACGGCGAGCGCGAGCGCGATGCACCCCGAGCCCGTCCCGACGTCGGCGACGAGACCGGTCGAGCAGCGCGCGAGAACCAGATCGACCAGTCCTTCGGTCTCAGGCCGGGGAATCAATGCGCGCGGGTCGATTTTCAAATCGAGCGTACGGAATCCTATCGAGGCGACGACGTAGGCCAACGGCACGCCGCGCTTGCGCTGCGCGACGGCTTTCCAAAAGCGCGCCACCACGTCCGGCGCCGCCTCCGACTCGCGGCGGAGCCAGACCTCAGCCGGTTTCAGACCGGCGACCGCTGCCCAGAGCGTCGGGGCCTCGCCGTCCGGCAACTCTCCCGACGCCTTGGCGAGCTCGTCGGTGATCCGCCGCAGCACCCGGATCTCAGACACCCGCCTGCTCCTTCTCGCGCGCTTCCTTCAGTGCGGAGATGAGATCGTCGAGCTTACCGTCCATCACTTCATCGATGTTATGCGTCGTGAAATGGATGCGGTGATCGGTGACGCGGTTCTGGGGGAAATTATACGTGCGGACCTTTTGCGACCGATCCCCCGTCCCGACTTGCGCCCGCCGCTCGCGCGCGCGCTTGGCCTCCTGCTCGGCGACCATCCGGTCGAGCAAACGCGAGCGCAGAATCTCGAGCGCCTTGATCTTGTTCTGGAGCTGGGATTTTTGGTCCTGGCACTTCACTTCGAGACCGGTCGGAAGATGCGTGACGCGCACCGCGCTGTCGGTCGTGTTCACACTCTGACCGCCCGGCCCGCCCGACCGGAAGACATCGATGCGGAGGTCCTTGTCCTCGATTTTCAGGTCGACTTCTTCGGCTTCGGGGAGAACGGCGACCGTCGCGGCGGACGTATGGATCCGGCCCTGCTGTTCGGTCACAGGGACGCGTTGCACGCGGTGGACACCCGATTCATAGCGTAGCGTGCCGTACACCTTGGGACCGCGCGCCGCGAACACCGCCTCCTTGAGACCGCCGAGCGTGCCCTCGGAGAGCGAGAGGATCTCGACCTTCCAGCCGCGGCGCTCGCAAAACCGCGTGTACATCCGAAACAGATCGGCCGCAAACAGGGCCGCCTCGTCGCCTCCGGTGCCGGCGCGGATCTCGACGATCGCGTCCCGGTCATCGTAGGGGTCAGCCGGGGTCAGCAGCTCGTCGAGCTCCCCTTCGAGGCGCGCGATCTCCGGGCGCAGCCGTTCGACGTCGGCGCGCGCGAGCTGGGACAGCTCGGGGTCTCTGTCCGTCAGCACTTCGCGCGCCTGCTCCAGCTCGGCCTCCAGGCGCTGCAGGCGCTGGTGGGCAAGCCGAATCTCCTCGAGCTGGGCGTGCTCGCGGCCGAGGGACTTCAGTTTGGCTGGATTCCGCGCGGTGGCGGGGTCGGCCAGCTGTTGGGCGACCTCCTCCGCCCGCGCGAGCGCCTGGCGGAGTCTGTCGTCCACGGGTTTAGCTCACTCCGGCCTTGGTTCCGTACTTCTGGCGGAAGCGCTCCACGCGGCCCGCGGTGTCGAGCAGCTTCTGCTTGCCGGTGAAGAAGGGATGGCAACTGGCGCACACTTCGACGTGGATTACAGGCGTGGTCGAGCGCGTGACGAAGCTGTTACCGCACGCGCACTGGACCGTCGCCCGCTGATATTTTGGGTGAATTCCGGGTTTCACTGCACACATCCTTGGCCTAATTGTCGGACTGAATGAAGTGCGGAAATATAGCTGGCGCACGAACTTGGGGGCAAGGCTTCGACCTCCGGTTCATTTGACACCGGTTGCGACACGGGGTAAAGTGTTCGCGTGTCTGCTGCCGACGTGCTGCAAAAGGTACCGCTCTTTAGCCAGCTCTCCGCCGCCGACATGCAGCGGGTGGTGGAGGTCGCCCGTGACCGTGCCTACCCCAAGAACTCCGTCATCCTGTTCGAGGACGATCCCGGCGATGCGTTGTACGTCGTCGCGAAGGGACAGGTCAAAGTCGTCCTCATCGGCGAAGACGGCCGTGAAGTCATTCTCTCAGTCCTCGGCGAAGGGGAGTTCTTTGGCGAGATGGCGTTGATCGATGACGAGCCGCGCTCGGCGCACGTCATCGCCATGGAGGATTCAACGCTGCTCGTCCTGCGCCGCGAAGATTTTCAGGGGATTCTCGAACACTCGGCCGGCATCGCGCTCGCCCTCCTGCGCGAGCTGTCGCGGCGGCTGCGGCGCGTGGACGAGAAAGTCGGGAGCCTCGTGCTGCTCGACGTGCACGGCCGCGTCGCGCAGCTGCTGCTCGACCTCGCCGACGAAACCGACGGCCAGCGCATCACGCGCCGGCTGACCCACCACACCATCGCCCAGATGATCGGATCGTCCCGCGAAACGGTGTCGCGGACGATGCGCGAGCTCGTCGATAAGGGAATGATTGACGTGAGTCGCAAGGACATTGTGATCAAAGACCGCGGCTCGCTCGAGCAGGCGGCGGGCCGGTCGTGACTCGCGTCACGGTTCTACGTCACTAATTACCAGTAACTTAGCCCGAGTTTCGGCGCGCCGATGACGATGGCTTACACGGTGACCTTCTGGGGAACCCGCGGGAGTATTCCTACTCCCGGCGCCGACACAGCGCGCTACGGCGGTAACACGCCCTGCGTCGCAGTGGAGGGCGCTGGGCAGTTGGTGGTGTTGGACGCCGGAACGGGTATCCGGGCGTTGGGCCTCGATTTGGTCGCCAAACAAAACGGCGCCGCCCGAGTCGAGATTCTGCTGTCCCACGCGCATTGGGATCACATTCAAGGGCTGCCGCACTTCAAACCATTCTTCGCGCCGGGCAATTCGGTGCGTATCTGGGGATCACGGCAAGGCACCACGTCGCTCGAAGCGATCCTGCGCCAGCAGATGGACCCGGCGGTGTTCCCCGTACCGCTCGACGCCCTGTCGGCACAGCTGACGGTGCAGCAGGTGGACAAGGACGAGTTTTCGATCGGCGAGTTCCGGGTGCGAATGATCAAGCTGCGCCACCCGGGGACGACATTGGGCTTCCGCCTCACGCCGGCCAAAGGCGGACCCAGCATGGCGTATGTGACGGACAACGAGCTCGGCCCGGGTGGTCAGTACGACGTGCCGAAGACTTGGCGCCATGACTTCGTGAGCTTTCTGAAAAACGTCGATCTCTTGATTCACGACGCGATGTATACGCCGAACGAGCTGGAGCAACACCGCGGCTGGGGGCACTCGACATATGAGGAAGCGGTGACCCTGGGCCAGGAAGCGGGCGTGAAGAAGCTCGTGTTGTTCCACCACGAGCCCGAGCATGACGATAAGAACATGGATGGCTTGCTGGCGGCCGCGCGGAAGTTCGCCAAGACGCGTGGAGGTACGCTCGAAGTCATTGCCGCCCAGGAAGGCATGAAGGTGACCCTGTGACCGAAGGAGTAGCTATGCGCGCGCGTGCCGTCATGACTGTGTTGAGCCTGGTTCCCGTGCTCCTGGTGGCGCAGCAAGGGGGCCGCCAGGATACGCGCCCCGGCATCGCCGTGATGCCGTTCAACAACGGCGGCTCTTACGGCCAGGGGAAAGAGGATTTCGACGCCCTCGAGCGCGGCATCGCGGGCATGATGATCTCCGAGCTGTCGCAGAATCCCGCCGCGCGCGTCGTCGAGCGGCAGGAAGTCCAGCGCCTGATCGAGGAACAAAACCTCGGCGCGCAGGGTCGCGTCGATCCGCAGACGGCCGCCAAGGTCGGCAAGCTCGTCGGCGCCCGCTACGTCGTGCTCGGCACCTTCATCGACTTCTACGGCGACTTCCGCGTCGACGTCCGGCTCGTGAACACCGAGACGAGCGAGATCGTCAAGACCGAGTCGGAGCGGATGCAGCGCGATCACATGTTCGACATCATCCGCAACATCGCGAACCGGCTCATGAAGGACGCGAATCTCCCCGCACTGCAGCGCCAGGCGTCGGATCAGCGCATGAATCGGCAGATCCCCACCGAGGCGCTGACGTACTACTCGCGCGGGCTGCTCTACGCCGACCGCGGTCAGAAGGACAAGGCCGCCGAGATGTTCACGCACGCGCTCGCCATCCTCCCCGATTACGCTGAGGCGCAGGAAAGCCTGCAGCGAGTGAAGTCGTCCTAACGGACTCCTTACCGCGCGCGGGATGAGCGCGAAGCCGTGAGATACCTGCTGCTCCACCCGCCGATGTGGCGTCCGGACGCCGTGGCGCCCGCGCTCGAGACATCGCAGGTCGAAGCCCGGCCGGTGCGCCAGGCGAAAGATCTCGCGGTCGCCGACGACCGGCCGACCGTTTTTCTGCTCGACGCCGAAAGCCGCTCCGCATTTCCGGTCGACGTCATGCGCGGTTTCGTGGACGCGGGGGGCGCCATCGTCGCGTTGGGGCGCAACGGCGAAATCGACGTGCCGGACGGGATGCCGACCGAGTTCCTGTCGGGCTTCTTGACCCAACCGACGAGCCCGCGCGGGCTGCTGGTCGCGATCCGCGCCGGCTTCCGCGAGGCCGCCGCACGAGCCGAAACCGCCCGTGCGCGCGGCGAAGCGGCGCAGCGGGCCCGCGAGATCGGCGAGCTCACGCGCATCGGCGTCGCGCTCGGCACCGAGCGCGACATCAAGACCCTGCTCGACCTGATCCTGACGCAGGCGCGTCGCATCACCCAGTCGGACGCGGGCAGCCTCTACCTCGTCGAGATGAACGAGCACGGCGACAAGCGGCTCCGGTTCCGGCTGGCGCAGACGTTCTCGAAGCCTGAAGCGCCGTTCGTCGAGCACACCATCCCTGTGGACCGCGGCAGTCTTGCCGGCTATTGCGCCGTCACCGGTGATCCGCTCGTCATCGACGACGCCTATTTTCTCCCGCCCGACGTCGAGTACACGATCAATCGGTCGTTCGACGAGCGCTACGGCTATCGCACAAAGTCGATGCTCGTGATCCCCATGAAGGATCATAAGGACGAAATCATCGGCGTGCTGCAGCTCATCAACCGCAAGCGCAACTTCGAGGCGATTCTCTCCGCACCGGCCGACGTGGACCGGCAGGTGGTCCCGTTTTCCAAGCGTACGGTGGAGCTCGTGACCGCGCTGGCCGGCCAGGCGGCGGTCGCCATCGAGAACGGCCGGCTGTACGAGGACATCGAAAAGCTGTTCGAGGGCTTCGTACTCGCGGCGGTGCACGCGATCGAGCAGCGCGATCCGACGACGTACGGCCACTCGGGGCGCGTCGCGGGCATGACCGTCGGCCTCGCCGAGGTGGTGGACCGCGCGGGCGACGGGCCGTATCGGGCCATCTCATTCTCGCGCGAGCAGCTCAGGGAAATCCGCTACGCCGCGCTGCTGCACGACTTCGGCAAAGTCGGCGTGCGCGAGCAGGTGCTCATCAAGGCCAAGAAGCTCTATCCCTCCGATCTGAGCCTTGTGCGCCATCGCCACGCATTCATCCGGCGGACGGCGGAGCGCGAATTCTGGCGCAAGCGCGCGGAGTTTCTCGAGACGAATGGAAGGAAGGGATACGACAGCTTCATCCAGGAGCTCGAGGCGGCACACGCACAGGAGCTCAAGGAGCTCGATCGGTTCCTCGAGATCGTGATGCACGCGAACGAGCCGACGATCCTGCCGGACGGGAGCTTCGAGGAGCTCAAGGCGTGGTCGAAGCGGATGTACCTCGGCGTGGACGGGGCGACGGAGCCGTTTCTGTCACCGGACGAGGTGCGGTACCTCTCGATCCGCAAGGGCAGTCTCGATGACGCCGAGCGCCATGAGATCGAGAGTCACGTCACGCACACGTATCAATTCCTGCAGCGGATTCCCTGGACGCGCGAGCTGCAGCAGATCCCGCTCATCGCGTACGGGCACCACGAGAAGATGGACGGCCGCGGCTATCCGCGGCGGATCACGGCGGACGCGATTCCGATTCAGACGCGCATGATGACGATCAGCGATATCTACGATGCGTTGACGGCACAGGACCGTCCGTACAAACGCGCCGTGTCGTTCGAGCGCGCGATCGACATCCTCACCGATGAAGTGAAAGAGGGCCAGCTCGACGCGGACCTGTTCAAGCTGTTCATCGACGCCAAGGTGTTCCAGCGCCAGGTGGAGGACGCCGCCAGTCGCTAAATCAGAAGAACAGCAGTCTGACCGAAATGAGCGCCAGGAAGCCACCAAAGATCCTGCGCAGCGTCACATCAGGAATCGAGCCCGCCAGACGCGCGCCGAAGTAGGCCCCGATCAGCAGCCCCACCGCCACGACGGCGGCAAATCCCCAGTTCACCTGCTGGCGCTTCGAATACTCCAGCACCCCGAGTAAACCGACGGGGAGCAGCAGCGCAGCCAGCGAAGTGCCGTGCGCCGTGTGTTGCGGCAGCTTCGCGATGAGCACGAGTCCGGGAATGATCACCACGGCGCCGCCGACGCCGAACAGTCCCGAGATGACGCCGGCAAAGAGCCCGAGCAGCGAAATCAGAAACCACGTCATACCTGTTTTCCCCCTTCCTTTCCCCAGCCGCCACCGCCGGGCGTTTCGATGCGGAGGACATCCCCCGCGGCCAGCCGCAAAGTGGTCTTCGATGCCACCGCCACGCCGTTGAGGAGATTGGCTCCGGCGCTCCCATCGGACCCGCCCGCCGAGCCGGCGGGCCCGTGCCGCCGGCGCTCGGTCAGCAGGGTCATCTCCATCGGCGCGAGGGCCTCGAATTCCCGCACCACGCCGTCACCGCCGGTCCACTGCCCCTTCCCGCCACTACCCGCGCGCAATGCGTAGGTGCGAACGCGGAGTGGATGCTCGAGCTCCAGGACTTCGATCGGCGTGTTGAGCGTGTTGGACATCCCAACATGCACGCCGGACGGACCGTTGGCGCCGCGACTCGCGCCCTGCCCGCCGCCGATCGTCTCGTAGTATGTCCAGCCTTCCCCCAGGCCCGCGCCCCCAACCCCCAGCCCCCCGAACGTGACGTTGTTCATCGTCCCCTGCCCCTGCGCCGCCACGACACAACCACCGGCCGCGAGCGCGCGAAACACCGTGTCGGCGATGCGCTGCGAGGTCTCCACGTTGCCCGCCGCTACCGCACTCGGCGGGCGCGCGTTCACGAGACATCCCGGCGGCGCCGTCACGTCGATAGCGCGCGGCACGCCGCCGTTCATCGGTACGTCGTCGGGCAACAGTGTTCGCACCACAAACAGCACGGCCGAGCGCGTGACGGCGAGCGGGCAGTTGACGTTGCCCGGCGCCGCGTCGCGCGTGCCCGTGAAGTCGGCGTGAAACACGCCGTCCGTGATTGCGATGCGCACCCGAATCTCCAGATCGGCGTCGATGACGCCATCACCCTCCAGCCAGTCCTCGGCTGTCATCGGGCCATTCGGCAGGCGGGCGAGGACCGCCTTTGTGCGCCGTTCCGCGTAGTCGAGCAGCTCCTGCGCCGCTTCGCGCAGCGCGGCCCAGCCGTGCCGCCGGGCGAGCGCCTGCAAGCCCTGCGCGCCGCGCTCGATCGCCGCGCGCTGCGCCGCGAGATCGCCGCGGCGCATCGCCGGAGTCCGGACGTTGGCGAGCAGGAGCCGCTCGACGTCCGCCGTGAAGCGCGTCGGGGGAATGACGAGCCCTTCCTGGTACAGCTCCCGCGCGCCCGCCGGCATGCTTCCCGGCGTCATGCCTCCGACGTCGGAATGGTGCGCGCGCACGACGCAATAGCCGCCCAGCTGTCCGTCGATCTCGATTGCGCCGATGAGCGTGAGATCGGGAAGATGACTGCCGCCGGCGTACGGATCGTTGAGGATGAAGAGCTCGCCGGGCTCAGGCGCGAGTTGACGCACCGCGGCCACGGCGTCCGCCAGGGCGCCCAGGTGCACGGGGATGTGCGCCGCCTGGGCGATCATCTCACCGTCGGCGTCGAACAGTGCCGCTGACGCGTCGCGCCGTTCGCGAATGTTGGGCGACAGCGCGCTGTGCACGAGTACCAGGCCCATCTCTTCGGCGACGGACGCGAACGCGTGCGCCATGACTTCGAGGCCGACGGCATCGAGTCTCATGCGCGCTCCACAATCACCGCACCCGACTCGTGCACGACCCCGGTCCAACCGGGTTCGATCAGTGCCGTTGCGTCAGAACCCGGGAGAACAGCGGGACCTGGGATCCGTTGCCCGGCTCCTAGCTCGCCCAACGCCCAGACGTCCGCTACGACTTGTCGGCCATCCCGCAGCGTGATTCTGCGTCGGCCGGGTGTTGCTTTACGTACTCCGTTGCGACTCAGTGTGGGCGGCTTTACGAGGCGCTCCGCCACGACGCGCAGATTGATGACTTCGACAGGCTGCGCCGGATCAGCATGGCCATGCCGCTTCTGATGCTGCGCGAGAAACGAGTCGCCGAGCGCGCGGGGATCGTCCGTCGGAGCAGTAACCGTGACTTCGTATCCCTGACCGGCGAAACGGCAGTCGGCATATCGGGTCAACTGGGCGCCGGGCAGCGCTTCGGATGCGAACGCGAGCAAGGGGGCAAAGAATTCGCCAATTGCCTGCGCATCGAGATCGGCGGTTGCGCGATGCAGCGATCGGACGGTTTCCACCCGTTCCGCCGCCGCGGCGAGACCGAGAGCACTGAGAACGCCGGGATACGGCGGAATCACGACACGCGACATCCCAAGCGCGTCCGCAAGGGCACACCCGAAAAGTGGGCCCGCGCCGCCGAACGGAAGTAGCGCCATCTCGCGCGGGTCCATCCCGCGAGCAACGCTGACGCGCTTGAGCGCGCGGGCCATCACTGCCGTCGCAACTGCGATGATTCCCGCCACCGGAAGCCTCGCCAAGGCTTGCCGGGCTGCCTTCTCGTCGAGTCGTACCATACCCCCCAAGGGGTTGGTCGGAGAGAGCCAGCCCAGAACCAGGCACGCATCCGTCACTGTCGGCTCGATTCCGCCGCGACCGTAACACGCCGGCCCTGGCTCTGCGCCGGCGCTGCGGGGGCCGACGCGCAGCGCGCCCCCTTCATCGACCCACGCGATGCTCCCGCCACCGGCGCTGACCGTCTCGATGAGAATCGCCGGAAGCGCGATCGGCACTCCGGCGACCGACTCCGCGCCTTCGGTGAGCGCGACGCCCCCGCTCACCAGACTGGCGTCGGCGCTCGTGCCGCCCATGTCGAGCGTGAGCAGCTCGCGCGCGTCGATCGCCGCGCCGATCAAGCGTGCCCCTACCACGCCACCGGCGGGGCCCGACAGCGCCAGACTCGCCGCGCGCTGGGCGGCCTGCGGGGCGGCGAGCGTGCCGCCGCTCGAGGTCATGATGCGGAGCGATCCAATCCCGCGCGCCTTGCTCGCGACCGCGGCCTTCTGAACGTACGACGCGACCTTGGGCCGCAGGTACGCCTCCGCCGTCGTCGTGCTCGTGCGCTCATACTCGCGGAATACGGGCAGGATTTCGTGACTCGCGGTCACGGGCACCGCCGGCAACGCCTCACGGAGCGCGGCGGCGAGCCGGCGCTCATGCTCGGGGTGCCGGAAGGCAAACAGGAGCGCGATGGCGACCGATTCGGGCGCCAGCGCGCGCACCGCGGCCGTTACGCGCGCCACTTCGCCGTCGGACAGGGGCGTGACGGCACCGTCCGGCCCCATACGCTCGCGCGCACCCAAGACGTCGCGCCGAGCGACGAGGGGCGGCGGATGATCGCGTGCGAGATCGTAGAGCGCGGGACGATCCTGGCGGCGCAGCCAGAGGAGGTCCTCGAAACCGGCGGTCGTCACCAGCACCACGCGCGCGCCGCGGCGCTCGAGCAGCGCGTTGGTCGCGACTGTGGTTCCGTGAACGAGAACATCAATCGGCGCTTGACCAGTCCCCGGTCCCGAGTCCCAAGCCCCCAAGGCATCCAGCAGACCAGTGCTCGGATCTCGGGGCGTACTGACCACCTTCCGGATCTCGACGGTACCATCAGGTCGGACAGCGACGAGATCGGTGAACGTCCCGCCGACGTCAACGCCGACGCGGGTCATGGCCGGAAGCGGCGTTTGATGAGGAAGCCGGCGCCGGCGAGCGTGAGCAGCACGACGAGTTTGCCGACCCAATCCCCCAACCGCACGTACACCGGCACGAGGTCGCTCGTGCGCAGCACATTCAGCACCACGGCGGCCTCATTCAGCTTGGTGGCGGCATACGCGCGCCCCAGCGGATCGACGAACTCGGAAATCCCGGAGTTGGCCGCCCGCGCGACGCCCATGCGCGTTTCGATGGCGCGCAGCACCAAATGGGAGGCGTGCTGCGCCGGCGCGGTGGTGTTTCCGAACCAGGCATCGTTCGTCACGTTGATGAAAAAGTCGGCTCCGAGGGACCGGTAGAGGCGCGTCGCCTCCTCGAATGCGGACTCGTAGCAGATCACGACGCCGAACTTGCCGATCGGCGACACGTACACCGGCGAGTCCCGGCCGGGACGAAATCCCCCGGACCAGTTCGCCAGTCCCGGAATCGCGCGAAACCATCGCACCGGTACGAACGGCACGCGTTCGGTGACCGGGACGAGGTAGTGCTTGGCATAGATGGGATGTGCTCTGCGGTCTCCGGTGGAATCGTAGAAGAATGCCGCGTTGAAGATGTCGTAGGTGCGTGTGCCGGCCAGTTCAGCGTTCAGCCCGCCGGTCAACAGCGGCACTCTGGTTTCGCGTACGAATGTGGAGATCGCCACGTCCCACTGCGGATGATCGACGAAGTAGCCCGGGATGGCCGCTTCAGGCCAGATGAGCAGCCGCGGTCTTTGGGATCGCGCCATCAGCTCGCGGGACAATGAGAACAGCGTGCTCATCACGCTGTCGGCGTGGTTCGGATCGAACTTTTCCTTGAAACCCTCGTTGGGCTGCACCATGCCAACCACGCCCACTTCACGAATGGGCAGCGTCTTCATGCGCCAGACGCCGTAGACCAACGCCAGAAGCACGGTCACAACCACTGGAGCAAGCCGACGCACGACGTACGACGCACGACGCATGTCGACGGCCGCTTCGACAATGGCGACATTGCACCACGCGAGCCACAGTGTGACGCCGCGCGCCCCGGCGATATCGGCCCACTGCACGATCACGGGCGCATCCGCGAGCGAAGTCCCGAGACCGAGCCACGGAAACCGGACGTCGCCGAGGTGCCCGATCCACCATTCGAGCGTGGTCCAGGCGACCGGCAGCACCACCCAGAGCGGTACCGCTGGTGCCGCCAGCCGAATCTTCACGACGAACCAGAACATGACGCCCGTGAACAGCCCGATGATGGCGATCGTCGCGAGATACCCGAGCGCCGAAAAGGGCGTGAAGTGCCAGAGCGCCACGACCATCCAGTAGAGCACGAGAGCGTTGGTGATCAGGCCGTACCACCAACCCCAGCGGAACGCGCCGCGAGGATCGGCGTCGGTCACCGACCTCCGGATGAGCAAGACGGCCGGGGTGATCGCGAAGAAGCTGAGAATCGGAAGCGGAAACGGCGGATAACTGAAAACCAGCGCGAGCGCGCCCAGCACGACGAGCATCACAGCAATACGTCGCGGCCTTCGTCGGCGGAACGGTAGATCGCGTCGAGTACGCGTTGCAGCGCGAGCTGATCGCGCGGCGGCGGCGCGTTCACATCCCCCTTGATCACCGCGAGGAAATACATCCACTCGGCGCGGTAGGACTGTGTGAACTGAGTCTCGCGCCCGATCGCGCCCTTCGGCGTCACTTCCACCGCCGCGCTGTGTTGCTCCTTGAAGATGCGCAGGGGTTGAATCATCGCCGATCCCTTGGCGCCGACGATGTCGAACCAGAAGCGCTCACCTTCCCCCAGGTGGCGCCAGCTCACGTCCATGGTGATCGACACGCCATTCTCGCACACGATGAGCGCCGAGCCCATATCCTCGACCGCGCCTTGCGAGGATCGCGCCAGGTGCGCGGAGATGCGCTTGGGCGCCGGCCAGCCCGCGAGCCACATCCCGAGGTCGACGAGCGGCAAACCGAGGTCGAGGACGGCGCCGCCTCCCGCCTGATCGCGCCGCAGCCTCCATCCCAGCATCTGCCGGCTCGGCTGGAAGGTGTACCAGCCGCTGCGCACTGCTTGCAGCGTCCCCAGGTCGCCCCCCGCCAGGAAGCCGCGGACCGCCTGGACGTCGGAGCGGAACCGGTGGTTCATCCCCACCATGACGCGCTTGCCGTAGCGATCGCTCGCGGCGAGGGCGCGCTCGATGCCCGCGACGGTCAACGCGAGCGGCCGTTCGCAGAGCACATGCACCCCGGCCGCCAGCGCCGCGGTGACGTGAATTTCGTGGAGGTGATTGGGCGTGCAGATGACGACGGCATCCACGTTCGCGTAGCGCAGCACCTCTTCGATGTCGTCGTAGGTGTCCTTGACTTCGAAGCGCGCCGCCAGCGCCTGGGCCTTGCCGACGTCGTTGTCGCAGATCGCCACGACCTCGACACCGGGCAGCCGCCGCAGCACGGGGAGATGCGCAACCTGGGCGATCGCGCCCGCACCGAGCACGCCTACGCGAAGGGGATCGTTCAACGCCTTCCCCGGCTCCCGGCTGCCGGCTCCCGACCCGCAGGCAACCGGAACATGATCCCTGTGCGCAGGCTTACGGTTTTCAGTCCGCTCGACAGGACACCCCGCCCATCCACCGTGAAGCGACACGCGCGCGAGAGATTGAACTCGAATCCCATCGTGCCGTTCAGGCCCGCCGTGATGACGTCGAGCGCATCCTCGACGAACGTGCCGTTGATCGCCGCGCCGCTGCCGTTGCGCGCATGGATGCTGATGCCCGTACCCAGATACGCCGTGATGCCATTCCCCTGCGGAAAGACGAGCTGGAAGTCGATGTCGCCGATGATGTCGCTCAGCGCGATGCGCCCGAGGTTGATGTTGTCGGTCGTGCCCGGGTTCACGATGCTGTCGAGCCGCCGCTCGAACCGCGTGCGTGATGCTTGATCGAATTGCGAATGAAAATACGAGAGCCCGAGCAGCAGCCGGACGTGCGGCGCGATGCGCCCGTAGTCGACGCGCAACCCGCCCACCGTGCTCCCCGTCAGCTCCGATGCGCCGAGGAGTCCGACGTCCGCTTGAATGCCGGACAGGCGAAGGTTGTCGTAGGAGAATTGGTTGAGGACACCTTGGGCGGTTAGGCGGTTTGGCGGTTGGACGGTTAGAAAAACCGCCAGACCAACCGCTGTTCTAACCGCCCACCCGCTCAACCGCCAAACCGCCCTAGTAGAGCTTTTCAAGCTTCGTCCCCGGAAAGTACGTGGTCAGAATCTTGCGAAAGTCCTGCCCTGCTCGCGCCCGGCCGATCGCGCCCCATTGGCACATCCCCACGCCGTGCCCCGATCCGGCGCCCGCGGCCACGAGCCGCTCGACTTCGCCGCCGGCGCCTTTCGTCACCACGAGCTGGAACGCCGCGCTGGAGAGGATGCGGTCGGCGTCGGGACGCAGCACCGCGCGCACGTCGGAGCCCGGAATCCGAATGTCGCCGCGCTCGAACACGATCCGCAGCTCACCCACGCGCCCCGATCGCGTCGTGCGACTCACCGCGACATCCGTGATCCGCGGCAGTCCGTCGCCCGAGATCGGCATCACCGTGCTCAGCGTTCGCGACAATATAGCGCGCAGTTTCGGGCCATCCCATTCTTCGCGCCAGCGAAATCGCGGTGAGATGTCGCAGTAGTAATGACCGCTGGAGCGCTCGTCCGACACCGGTCGCAAATAGGGACGAGTGCGCGTCGTGGCGAACGCTTCCTCGACGCCGGCGGTGCTGAAGCCGCACGTCGAGTGGAAATACGCGTCGATCACCTCGCCGTTGTACTCGAGCACCTGCCCCGCGGTGCGCCGCACGGCATCCCACGCCTGACTGGTTTCGACCGCCACGCCGAGGTACACCTGATCGCGTGTATCGGCGTAGGCGTCGAAGCCGAACGCTTCCCAGCGGCCGCGATTCTTGAGCGCGAACGTGCGGGACACGACGGCCTGCGCGAGCACGGCGTCCATTTCCTCGGGCCGCCGCCCACCGATCTCCGG
>Ga0070694_100000852_pt1 | contig 17168 bp, 15 predicted proteins | sample KBSK1251metaG_FD_65470 | JGI IMG/M metagenome (GOLD analysis project Ga0070694, IMG submission 65470) | Corn, switchgrass and miscanthus rhizosphere microbial communities from Kellogg Biological Station, Michigan, USA - KBS K1-25-1 metaG | ecosystem: Host-associated > Plants > Roots >... | reverse complement strand
ACGAAGAAAATGCCCGCCACGCTCAGCACGACGTCCTTTTCGTAGACGATGTCGAACACCGCGTTCGCGGGCAGCAGCACGAGAAACAGCGCGACAAGCCGGTCGTCTTCGTTGAGCCGGAACGGGCGCCACGAGCGGATGCGCGTCGCCGCGTACCAGATGATGAGTGCCGTTGTGAGCGCCGACGTCGCGACGGTCAGCACCTGCCACGGCCGCACTTCGTCAGTGAGCAGGCTCCGTGTGAGCATGAACGTGCCCGACCGCGGCTCGGCGAAGAGGGTACAGCCGAATGCGCTCACGAGGTTGTACGCATAGAGCACCCACGGGCTGTTGCCGAACAGCCGCCGCATCTCGCCAGCCGTCGCCTCGGTCAGCAGGTAGCCGGTGTCGCGCTCGCCGATTGCCGGTATCGTGCCGCGGAGAAACCCGAAACGCAGTGCGAAGTACCCCGCAAACGCCAGCGTGGCGGCGACGAGCGCGCCGCGCGAGATGCCGCGGTACCCAGCCAGCCAGGCGGCCACCAGGATGACCCAGACCAGCAGGCCGCTTTCTATCGTCGCCATCGCGAAGACGAGGAGCAGCACGGCGGCGGCATCGACAAGCCACCCCCCTCGCGACTGCGCGAGGTTCACGGCCGCGACGGCGCAGATGACGATGGTCAGGAAGTGGTTGATCGGAAACGCTTCGCGGAAGATGTCGAGGAACAGATGCGAGCCCGCGATCATCGCGAGCGCGAGCGAGACGACCGCGAGATCCGCGGACGTCCGTGGCCGCAGCATCCGCACGAACAGCACGAACAGGATCAGCACCTCGAGCGCATGGAAGCCACGGAACCACGGAGAGAAGTCGCCGCCGGAGAGGTCGAGGACCACCTTGATCAGGCCGCGGCGAAGCGGGCGGAAGTACGGGCCGCCGGCAATCTCGGAGCGAACGACGGTGGACAGCGTCTGCCCCTGCATCGACAGCAGCTCGGTGAACGAGTCGCTGAGCTGAATCGGGATGCGGAGCAGCGCGACGGCGAACAGCGCCGCGACACCGGTCGCCGCGCCGTACGCGATCAGCTGCGGACGCCTGGCCGCGTCGATGCTCGCAGTCGGTTCGTTCATCGCGCCAGGCGCGTCTGCGGCGCCGCGATGTCCCAGTTGCGGACGATTTCACTTTGCAGCAGCTCTTCGGGCGCGATGTTCTGCGCGCGATACCAGGCGAGCAGCCGCTCGAGCCCCTCGGTCATCGGGATGCGGACCTCGTAGCCGAGCAGCGACCGCGCCTGGGACATGTCCGCGTAGAGGCGCAGCACGTCGCCCGGCCGCCCCTCGTCGTACTCGACCGGCGCATCCGGACATCCGACGATATCGGCCACCATTTTCGCGAGGTCGTTGATCGACAGCTCGAAACCGCTGCCCAGGTTGATGGTGCGGCCGACCGCGGCGGCGCTGCTGCCGGCAAGGATGATCCCGCGCGCCGAGTCCGACACGAACGTGAAGTCACGCGTCTGCGTGCCGTCTCCGAAGACGATCATCGGCTTGCCCGCAAGGCAGCGGAGCAGAAACTTCGGAATCACCTCGCCGCCGTCGCCCTCGTGATGGCTCCGCGGGCCGTACGTGTTGAACGGCCGGACGACGACCGTCGGATAGCCGTAGGTCCGCGAGAACGCCCGCGTGTAGCACTCGCCCGCCAGCTTCGAGCCGCCGTAGACCGTCGACGGAAACGTGGGGTGGTCCTCGTTCATCGGCACCCACTTCGCCGTCCCGTACACTTCCGAGCTCGACACGTACACGAACTTCGGCACGCCCGCGGCGCGGCTCGCCTCGAGCAGGCGAAGCGTGCCGGTCGCGTTCACGTCGTGGTTCTCCATCGGCGAGTGCACCGAATGGCGCACCCCGAGGCACGCGAGGTGATACACGGATTCCGCGTCTCGCAGCACCGACGAGAACGAGGCGGTGTTGCGGATGTCCTCCTCGAGCAGCGTGACGTCGCCGGGCACGCCGGCGAGGTTCTCGCGCTTGCCGTTCACGAGGTTGTCGATGACGACCACGCGCGAGCCGCCGGCCGCCAGCTGCCGGACGAGCTCGGAGCCGATGAAGCCGGCGCCGCCGGTAACAACGTGGATTCCCTGTTCCTTCATCCGATCCTCATTCGAGGTCGAGGTTAGTCAGCACGGAGAGGTCCATCGGCGTGAACGCCGCCGCGTCCATCGACGCGTAGGCATGGCTGGCCGCATAGAGATGCGGCGTCAGGAAATGATCGTCGGCGTAAACTGCGAGCGTATCGGTGCCGAGCATCGGGGCCAGCCACGCGAGGCTGCCGCACGTGCCGACGAAGCGCGTGGCCCGGCGAATCACTTCCGTCTGCACGGCAAGGTTGTTCTGCGGCGTCATCCATCCGTCGAGCGTGATGAGCCCCGGTACGTCCTGAAACACGTAGTCCGCGTGGTCGTCGAGCGAGAGATTCGTGTTCAGCGCGACGATCGGGTGCCTGCGGCCAATCCGTTCAACCAGCCGGCGCAGCTGCTGCCGGTGCTCCGGCGTGTCCATCAGCGCCCGGCCCGTGTAGAACTTCACCGCGACGAACCGATCGGGCAGCTTCGGAAGCGCGATGTCCGCGATGGCGGCAATCGGCTCGTACTCGGTGTATTCCAGCACGGTCTGCAGCGAGTCGTTTCCGAGCCAGAACTGCCGCATCAACCGGAACATCGTCGACGGGTGGCACACCGCCGCCCGGTCGATGCCGAGGCTCGCACGCGCCCGCGACAGGATCTCGTTGTCGAAGTCGGAGCGCGCGAGCTGCTTCTGATCGGCGTCAGCCCACCGGGCCTCGTTGCGTGCCGCGAACTCTTCCGGCGTGAACAGCTCGAACTGCTCCACGTATCGTGACGCGATGCCCGAGTACCACGGCGCCACGCCGCCGCGCGAGACGGTAACGATGCGCTCGGGGTCGACGTCGTACTGGCGCGTGAACCAGCGCACGAACGGCACCCAGTAGAGGGCCTCGTAGCCGACTTCCGAGAGCCACGGCCCGACCATGATCGGGCCGGAACCGGCGGCCGCCGCGCGGAGTGCGCGCCGAGCGGACACGTCCCGCGAGATGGCGGGCCACGTCCGCCGCCGAATCCGGTCCCAGTAGCGCGACGTGCGCACGACGCCCGCGTACGCCACCTGCGCGGCATCGCGGCTGCGATCGCCTCCGAGCCTCACCTGCGCGCGTGCCTGCTTGCCGGTCTCACGCAGATCCTTCTGGCGGCGCAACGTCCAGTGGCGGCTGCGGCGATAGAGCTTGGCCGTCCGGTTCCAGACGACCCGCGCCAGGTTTTGCGCCGCGATGGTGAAGCTCATCGTGTCAGGTCCGCGGGTCGTGGCCGTCGCGCCAGCGCAGAAATCTCGCGGGCACGCCGGCCACAATCGAGTACGGCTCGACGTCGTGCGTCACCACGGCGCCGGCGCCGACGATGGCCCCCTTGCCAATCGTGATGCCGGGAAGAATGACGGCGTTCACGCCGATGTCGCTCCAGGCGCCGATGATGGTCCGCTTGATTTCGAGATCGGTCTGGATGATGGGGATGTCGTGCGGCTCGCCCGTGTGCTGCGAGCCGAGCGCTTTCGCCCCGGGACCCCACCCCACATATTCCTCCAGCACGAGATCGCGTGCGTCGAGGTAGCTTTGCGGTCCGATCCAGCAGTGGTCGCCGATGACGAACCGGCCGCCCGCCCGGCCCTGGATGAATGCGTGCTCGCCGATGAATACGCCGTTGCCGATCTCGAACGTCTCGGGATGGGACGCGAGCGCGCCGCGGCCGATGCGGACGCCGTGGCCGAAGCGGCGGGTCAGCACGCGCCACGCGGCGCGGCGCATGCGCCCCGAGCTCTCGTCGCCGCCGAGCGCATGGGCAGCAGCCAGCTGCAGCACCTCGTCGCGCGGTTTCGAGCGGAGCGTCTCGGCGAGGGCCAGTTCCTCGTCCGGGTCGCGCTCCGGCGCGCGCACGGCGTGGACGGCCGGCACGCGCATCACACGCGCGCCCCCGACACGGCCTCGGCAACGGCCTGCACCTGCTCGCGCGTCATCTCCGGGAACATCGGCAGCGAGAGCACTTCGCGGGCGACCTGTTCGGCCGCCGGAAAATCGCCGGCGTGATAACCGAGATCGGCGTGCGCGGGCTGAAGATGCACGGGAATCGGGTAGTGAACGCCGGTCTGGATGCCCTGTTTGCCGAGCACGTCGCGCAGGTTCTCGCGGTCGTCGGTCCGCACCGCGTAGACGTGGTACACGTGGCGGCACCCGGGGCGCGCCTTCGGCAGGCGGACGCTGTCGGGATCGAGCGCGGCGGCGTACCACTCCGCCACCTGCCGCCGGCGCTCCGTCCACGCCTCGAGGTGGCGCAGCTTCACGCGCAGGATCGCCCCCTGGATGCCGTCCATCCGGTAATTGAACCCCTTCAGGCGATGCTCGTATCGCTTCTCCTGGCCCCAGTCGCGCAGCGTCCGGCACGTCGCCGCGACGTCCGCTCGCGTCGTCGTGATGGCGCCGCCTTCGCCGTACGCGCCGAGGTTCTTGCCGGGATAGAAGCTGAAGCCGGCAATTTCCGCGATCGATCCACAGCGGCGCCCGTGATAGTCCGAGCCGTGCGCCTGCGCGGCGTCCTCGATCACGGTCAGGCCGCGGCGCCGCGCGATCTCCATGATCGGATCCATGTCGGCCGGCTGGCCGTAGAGGTGCACCGGCATGATCGCCTTCGTCTTCGGCGTGATCGCCGCCTCGATCTTCGACGGATCCATCGTGAAGTAGTCGGGCTCGATATCCGCGAACACCGGCGTCGCGCCCGTGTAACAGATCGCCGACACGGTCGCGACGAACGTGAACGGAACGGTAATGACCTCGTCGCCCGGCCCGATGCCGGCCGCGAGCAGCGCCAGGTGCAACGCGCTCGTGCCCGAGTTGACGCCGATCGCCTGCGAGGCGTGGCAATAGCCGGCGAACTCGCGCTCGAAGGCGGCCACCTCCTCGCCGAGGATGTACTGCGTGCTCTCGAGCACGCGCAGGACGGCGGTGTCGATCTCGGCCTTGATGCTGTGGTACTGCGCCTTCAGGTCGAGGTAGGGAATCATGAAAAACAGGGCCAGCCGGTCTCGGCGTCGTGCGCCGCGGCCGGCAAATCCCGGTTGACGAGAATGCGAATCGTCTGGTCCTCGTCCACGGGGATTTCGCTCAACGTCGTGTAGTGAGCGTGGACGTAGCCGGCGACGAGCGGAAACCGGCTGTCGAATTCCTCCTGGGAGTCGCTCGGGACGATCGCAAAGGGCACCCGCTGACGCGTCAGGCGGTCGAAGGCGAAACGCTCGTTCGCCTCGGAGCCGAAGTACGCGCCGAAGTATTCCTGCCCTGCCGCGAACGGCCGCTGCGCGTAGAACGGCAGTTCCACCATGAACCCGCCGACGAGCAGGCGGTCGTCCGGCCGGGTGCAGCGATCGACGTAACGGAAGAACGGGACGAGCAGCCGTGATGCCTGCGTCGGCATCTGGTAGTCGAGGAAGCGCGACTTCAGATCGGCGGTGCGCTCGGCGAAGCGCTTCGGGATGTCCTGCCGATGCCCCAGCAGGCCGGCGCGATCGATTTCGTCGTAGGTCGAGCCGACCGCGAGCACCGACGCACCCATCAACGCCGCGAACGCGAGCGCCAGCGGCGCTGCCAGCAGCCACAGTCTCGACGGCGCGAACGCGCGGGCCAGCAGCCACGATCCGACAATCACCGCGGGGACAATCGCATCGGCCAGCCGCGTGCCCAGCGGATCGCGGATGAAGCTGAAATCGACGAGCAACGCGACGACCGCAATCGGCGCCACCCACGCGGCCATCGTCTTCCAGCCCTCGCGCGCGCGCGTCGCAGCCAGCACGGCGAGCGCGATCAGCGGGACCGCGTACAGCTCGTAGACCATCGCCGACTCGAGCGGCCGCTGGTCGCCGAAGATGCGGGGCCAGACGTGCCACTGCCGGGATGCCTCGCGCTGGCTGAACTCGACGCCGTTGCGGAAGTAGAGCAGCAGGCCGCCGTGCACCTGCACGTAGAGCAGGTACGGAAGCACCACGAGCAGCGCGACGCCGGCGAATGCCGCGAGGTCGCGCATGCGGCGCGGCCCGCCTTCGCCCTCCGGGCTTCCGCGCGGCGAGCTGAGGAGGATCGTCATCGCGGCGCCGACGCCGAGGAACAACCCGTGGTCGTGGCGGAACATGAACGCGAACGCTACGCCGGCCGCCATCGCGCAGGCGCGGCTGATGCCCGGGGCTTTCAGGTACCAGCCGTACAGCCAGAACGCAACCGCATACGCGAGGATCTTGGGATAGCTGTACGTGCGTGGAAACACGGCGATCTCGATCACCGCCGCCAGGATCGCCAGCGCCATCGAGCCGGTCAGCTGTCGAACCGCGGCCGCGGTCATCGCGGCGGCGAGACCGAACGCGACGGCGATCAGCATCGCTTCGGCGAACAACGTCGGCCCGAAGATCGTCTGCGCGAACGCCGAGGCGGCGAACATCAGCGGCAGGCCGGGATCGATCCAGTCGCGCGTCGGCCATTCGCCGAACAGCATCTGGCGCCCGCCGGTGATGTAGACGAAGTGGTCGTTGACGAACCCGGCCTTGAGCGCGAGGAACCGAAAGCACGCCGCAAGCGCGAAGAGCGCAGCGTACACGAGCAAAGGCCAGCGTTTTGCCAACACGTCGCGGATCACCACGAAGGCCATTCGGCAGTCACGAAGACCACGAAAATGCAAGTCATTGTCATCGTGTGCTTCGTGCGAGCCGTCAGGCCTCCGTGGTTACCGATGCACCGAGCGGCACCAGGGCGCCCTGGCGCGCCAGCGAGAGCGTCGCCGCTTCGAGCAGCCGTACCACCCGGAGGCCGGCCTGGCCGTCGGTCGTCGGCGTCTTCCGGTGCTCGATGCAGTCGATGAAGTGCCTCGCCTCGGTCTGCAGCGCCTCGGTGATGCCAATCTGCGGCGCCCACATGTCGCCGGTCCGATAGCCGATCAGCATCTGGTAGACGTTCTCCTGGCTCGGATTCACCGAAATCCCGCGGTCGTAGACCTTGATCTTCTCGCTCGCCTCGAGATCGTCGAACAGGATCATGCGCCGGCTGCCGCCAAGCAGCGTCCGCCGCACCTTCACCGGCGCCAGCCAGTTGACGTGCATGTGCGCAATCAGCCTCCCCTCGAAGAACATCGTCAGGTACGCGATGTTCTCGGGCTGGCCGGGCACGTGCGCGAGGCCGGTCGCCGACACCGAGACGGGCACCTGCGCCAGCACGTAGTCCATGATCGACAGGTCGTGCACCGCGAGATCCCAGAGGACGTTGACGTCGTGCTGGAACAGGCCGAGGTTGATGCGGACGGAGTCGTAGTAGTAAATCTCGCCGAGGTCGCCGGTCTGCGTGAGCTCGCGCATCTTCTGCACCGCGCTCGTGTAGACGAAGGTGTGATCCACCATCAGCACGAGCCCGCGCTTCTCCGCTTCCTCGATGAGCGTGAGCGACTGCTCCGACGTGGAGGTCATCGGCTTCTCGACCAGCACGTGCTTGCCCGCCCGCAGCGCCTCCATCGCGAGATCGAAGTGCGACGAGACGGGCGTCGCAATCGCCACCGCGTCGACCGACGCGTCCTTGATCAGATCGCGGTGGTCGGTGGACACCTTCACTGACGGATAGCGCCCCGTCGCCTGCGCCAGCCGCGTCGAGCGGAGGTCGGTGACGAATCCGACCCGGCCGCCGGGAACCTCCGAGAAGTTGCGAACGAGGTTCGGTCCCCAGTAGCCGTAGCCGATGACGCCGAGTGTGATCACTTCATCTCCCGCGCGCGGACGCGGGCAGGCACGCCCGCGACGACGGCGTCGGGCGGCACGTCCTTCGTGACGACGGCGCCGGCACCGATCAGCGCGCGCTCGCCGATGGTAATGCCGCCGAGGATGACCGCGCCGCTGCCGATCGAGGCGCCCTTCCGCACGTAGGTCGGCACCACCTTCCAGTCGGCCTCGGTCTGCAGACCGCCGCTGGCTGTCGCGCGTGGATAGAGGTCGTTGATGAACATGACGCCGTGACCGACGAACACTTCGTCCCCGATCTCGACGCCCTCGCAGATGAAGGTGTGCGAGGAAATCTTGCACAGCGAACCAATGGTCGCGTTCTTCTGGATCTCGACGAACGCGCCGATCCTGGTGTCGTCGCCGACCTGGCACCCGTACAGGTTGACGAGATCCGGATGGTGAATCATGACGTTCTTGCCCAGTCGTACGCTCGCAGCAATCGGCATGTCAGGTCATCGCTTTCATCGTGGATTCGACGCCTTCGAAGCGTCGTGGCGTTTCGGGCGCCGCCATCAGCCAGATGGCGGCTGCGGTCACCATCATCATCCGGCCCCAGTACAGCCACAGCCGCTCGAGATCGTCCGGCTGCGCGCTCGGGATGACGTAGTAGGGGAACCAGTGCGTGAAGTATGTCGCGGAATCGATTCGTTCAAAGGGCCGCTGCGTCAGGATGGTCGCGATCGTGCCGATCGAGTACATCCACGCGCGCCGGCCGGTGGTCCACTCGCGGTCGCACGCGGCCAGCAGGACCACGGCCACCGGCAGCACGTAGGCGAGATACCGCCAGAGATCGAAGCTGCCCATTGCGCCCATTGCGAGGATCGGCGCGGCAAAGGTGATCCACTCCGGCTCGCGGCGCAGGAACCTGGCGCACTGCGCGGGACGCGCCGCGACGAGCATGCTGATGCCGCCGAAGACGGTCACGCAGAAGTAGACGAAGAACGCGATGTATTCCTGGTCGGTCCAGAGCTGCAGGTTGTCGGCGAAGTTCGACGGCTTGAGCAGGCCGAAGCCGGGATACCGCGAGACGAGGTACCGCAGCCCGAACGACGCAATCACGGCCGGCCCGTAGGTCGCGAGCGCGCGCAGAGGCCGGCGTGAGATGCGCAGCTCGCGGTGCAGGCCGAAGACCGCCACCATCAGGCCGAACTCGCGGCTGAGGGCGGCCATGACGGCGAGGATCGCCGCCGGAACCGGCTTCAGGCGGACGGCCGCGTACATCGCGGTCATGATGACGGCGTACGCGCCGAGGTCGACGAGCGTCGGGTAATAGGCGAAGTACTTCGACGTCGCCACGCAGAGCGCAATGTTCACCACCAGGAACAGCCGCGCACCGGTGCTGGCGCCGTACGCCGACGCCAGCAGCACGGCCGCCGCGCTCAGCCACGCCATGTAGACGACGTTCATCGAGGCAAAGGCATCGATGGCCCCGGCCATCGACCGATCGGACAGCCAGTAGAGCGGCCGGTTGAAGGCCACGACCAGCGGCCGCAGCCGCTCGTTGCTCGCCTGCGCGACGAGGTTTTCGCGCAGCATGTCGAGGTACGCCGCGCCGTCCCACCCGCGTCCGCCGTTCTCGACGAGCCGGCCCGTGTAGCTCGACACGACGAAGAAGAGCGTGACGCTGGCGGCCGCGAACGCCGCGGTCACGAGCGCCGTGCGGTACGTCGTCACTTGAAACAGGGCCATCCGGTCTCGGCATCGGTTCCACGCGGCGTCATCGAGCGGTTGACGCGCACATCTACGAGCAGGCTCAGGTCCTCGCCAATTTGGTAGCTGACGAGCGGCGTGAAGTGCGAGTCGATATAACCGGCGAGCTCGGGGTAGGAGGCCCACACGGCATCCTTCGATCGCGACGTGACGACCATGAACGGCACGTCCTGCCGCTCGACGGTCGCGAGGACCTGCCGCCGTTCGTCCGGCGCGTCGAGGTAGCCGGGCAGGATCGTGCTGCGGCCGCCGGCGAAGGGGCGGCCGGCGTGCACGGGCACCTCGGGAATGAAACCGGGCACGAGGATGCGCTGAGCGGGAGCCGTGCAGCGATCGACGTACTGAAAGAACGGCACCAGGATGCGGGCGGTGCCGGCCGGCATCTGCCGCGCGTTGTACCGATTGTGGAGATCCGCGCTGCGGTCGGCGAACCGTTCCGGCATGCGCTGCAGCCCGCCGAACACGCTCGCGCGGTTCAACTCCTCCACCGTGTTGCCCACCGTCGTCATCGCAGACGCGCTGACGCCGAGAAGGACGAAGGCGGCCGCGTGCAGGAGCGCGCGCGTTCTCGCGGATGACACCGTGCGGATCTGACCGAACAGCCAGGCCGAGAGCAGCACGAACGGAACGACGGCATCGGCCAGGCGCGTCGAAAGCTCGTCGCGCAGGAACCCTCGATTGACGAACAGCGCGATGACGATGAGCGGTGCGACGGCCGTCAGGGTGGACGCGTCCGCGGAGCGCCTCCACGTGAACGCGAGCCACGCGGCCGCGGCGAGCGGAAGCACGTAAAAGAGGAAGAACAGGAAGGCTTCGGCGTTCCCCTCGACCCCCTCGCCCGCGCCGAACGGCGGGATGACGAGGCCGTTCTCCGCAGCCTCCGCGGCGCTGAACCTGAGCCCCTGGACGAAGTAGTGGATCACGCCGCCGTTGATGCCGACGTAGACGAGGTACGGCAGCGCCACGAGGAGGCTGATCGCGCCGAACCACGCCACGCGACGCAGCATCACGCGCGTCGAGCGGACGCCTTCGCCGGCGAGCGCAGCCGCGACCAGCGCGCCCGCGCCGATGAACAGCCCGTGGTCGTGGCGGAACAGAAACGCGAGCTGCACGAAGACGGCGAGGGCAGTCATCCGCGCCAGCGACGGCCGCTTCACGAACCACCAGATGACGAGCGGCGCCGCCGCGTACAGCAGCATCTTCGGGTAGCTGTAGCCGCGCGGAAAGATCGCCACCTCCAGGACCGCCGCGATCAGGCCGACCAGCAGCGAGCCGGAGAGCCGGCGCGCGGCGACGACGGTCAGCGCCGCGGCCAGGCCGAACGCGAGCGACGTCAGCATCGCTTCCGCGAACAGCGTGCGGCCGAAGACGACCTGCGCCGCCGCGGACGCGGCGTAGGCGAGCGGCAGCCCCGGATCCACGAAGTCGCGCGTCGGCCATTCGCCGAACAGCATCTGCTGCGCCCCCGCGAGCCCAATGTATTCGTCGTTGGTGAAGCGAACGAGCGCGAGGAACCGCAGCGCCGCCGTCAGCCCGAAGACGACGACCGATACCACGAGCGTGCCGGCCTTCGTCCGCGCGCTCGTCAGCGGCATCGCCTCCGACGGGACGGTCAACGCGATGGAGTTCACCCGAGCTTCTCGAGGACGAGCACGCGCCCCTTGTTGCCCCAATCCATGCGCGCCTCGAGGTCCGGGCGGGACCGGCAGCCTTCGAGCACGAACATCAGGCGGAGCATGTCCTTGTTGAGCAGCGTGATGTGCGTGGGGTCGACGTCGAACTGCGTCGTGAAGTCCAGCAGGTTCGCCGGATCGGGATGGAACCGCGTCGTCACGTAGATGAACTTCGAGGTCATCCGCACCATGTTCGCCACGGTCTGCTTCACCTGCAGCACGGTCAGGTGCTCGAGTACCTCGCGGCAGATCACGAGGTCGTACGCGTTGGCGGGCTTCAGCGCCGGGTCGCCGACGTAGCCGACCACGATCCGGTCGCGCACCTGCGGCGTCGCGAGCTGCGGGCTGCTCTCGGCGAAGTCGATCCCCTCGACGTCGACGCCGAGCTCCCACAGCAGGTGCATCAGCGCGCCGGGCCCGCACCCCAGATCGAGCACCTTCTTCGGCTGGAAGACGTCCTTGATCAGGAACGGGTTCTTCGCTTCGATCTGCCGGCGGGTCTCGAGGTTGTAGTTGTTGCCCTCCGCGCGCCAGTCGCCCGTGAAGTACTCGGAATCGTAGTGGCCGGACTCCACCGGCTTCTGATCGAAGACGCGCTGCTCGAACTCGGTGATGTTCATCGCTGGCCCTGCTGCTCCGTGGCGAGATAGCTCTTGAGAATGCGGCTGGAGGAATCGATGACGGTGTCGAGGTAGACGACGCCGATGCCGTGCTCGGCGCAGATGCGCACCTGGTCTGGCGGCAGCCGTCCTTCCCAGTCCCTCCCCTTGACGTAGTACTTCGGCTGCAGCTCGCGCAGGATCGTCTCGGTGTCGAACTGGTTGATGTGCGTGTAGCTGATGTAGCGGATGGCGTCCACGACGGCGGCGCGCTGATCTTCCGGCAGCAGCGGCGGGTGCTTGGTCCGGACGTAGCTGTCGGACGCGACGTTGCACAGGAGCGGCACGTCGAGCTGCTGCACGGCGGCCCGGAAATACTCGATGTGCCCGCGGTGCAGCGGGTCGAACGCGCCGTCCACCATCGCGACCTTCTTGCGGTAGTCCTTCAATTGCTCGAACGAGAGGATCAAAGGAGGCTCACGATTTCACCAGGAGCCCCTTTTCCTGCAGCTCCTGCAGCGCCTTGTCGAAGAAGTCCACGGCCACGTCGGGTGTGGTCTTCGCCCACTCGATCAGCTCCGAGAAGCCCTGGTCGAGCGGGACCTTCGGCGTGAACCCGAGCGTCTGCCGCGCGCGCGTGATGTCCGCCGTGTTGTGGCGGATGTCGAACTTGCGCCCGGTCTGCGTGATCTGCGGCTCGATCGAGCTGCCGAGCAGCCGCGCGAGCAGCCTCGCGATCTCGAGGATCGTGATCGTCTCGCCCGAGCCGACGTTGACCGGCAGGTAGTCCGCGCCCGGCTTCTCGAGCATCAACACGAGGCAATCGACCACGTCATGGATGGAGACGAAGTCACGCAGCTGGCCGCCGTCCTCGAAGACGATCGGCTGCTTGCCGTTCAGCAGGCGGCTCAGCCAGATGGCGGCGACGCCCGCGTACGGATTGCTGAGGCTCTGTCGGGGACCGTAGACGTTGAAGAAGCGCGGCGCGACGGACGGGATCCCGTAGGTCTTGCCGATGAGCAGCACCATCTCTTCCTGGTGGTACTTCGTCATCGAGTAGATGTTGTCGCGGTAGAGCGCCTTGTCCTCGGGCGTCGGCACCGACCGCGCGTGCCTGCCGCACTGCGGGCAGTGCTGCTCCCAGTCGCGGGCCGCCAGCTGCTGCTCGGGGCGGATCGTCGGCGCAACCGGACCGTGCGTCGCGCACTCGTACGCCCCCTCGCCGTAGACGCCGATGGACGAGGCGACCAGCACCTTCTCGACCTTGTGCTTCGTGTTGACGAGGATGTCGAGCAGCAGCGCGGTGCCGCGCGTGTTGACGTCCACGTATCGATCGACCTGATACATGCTCTGCCCGACGCTGACCGCCGCACCGAAATGGACGACGGCCTGCGAGGCGAGGACGAGCGGCTCGAAGACCGATCGATCGCGCACGTCGCCCTTGACATATGTCGCCTTCGCGTTGGCGTAGCTGGGCCAGCTGCCGGAGCGGTGAACCTGCGGCTCGAGGTTGTCGAGCACGGTGACGGTGTAGTCGCGCCCGACGAGCGCGTCGACCAGGTGCGAGCCGATGTAGCCCGCGCCGCCGGTAACCAGGATGTCGCGAATGGCCATGATGAAAGAGCCGGATTTACCGGCGGATCGGAAGTCCCATGTGTTCGAAGGCGGAGATGTCGAGCGGCGAGAAGCGGCCGCCGTCGATCGCCTCATACACGCGGCGCGCGACCTGCAGGTGGCCGTGGAGGAACCGCGCGTCCGCGAGCACCGCTGTCGTATCGACGCCGAGCATCGGCGCCAGCCAGGCCAGCGCGCCGCACGTCCCGACGAACGATGACGCGCGGCTGACGATCGCCGTCTGCACCGCCAGGTTATCGCGCGGCCGCAGCGACTCGCGCACGCTGTGGATGCGCGACGCCGCGGCGAACGAGTAGTCCTCGTGGTCGTCGAGCGCCAGCCCGGTGTCGAGCATCACGACGTCGGTGCGCTCGGCGAGGCCGAGGACGATCGATTGCAGCGCGCGCCGCACCGCATCGGTCGGCGGCAGCGACGCCGCCGTGTAGAACTTCACCGCGACGAACTGCGCCGGCAGCGGCGGCAGCGCGACGTCCGGCGCGGCGATGCGGCGGTAGCGGCTCCGCTTGTCGAGAAACGACGGCGGCCGGTGGCCCAGCCAGAACTGGTGAAACAGCTGATACAGGAATGAGGGATGCAGGACGCGCACGCGGCTGGTCCCGAGGCGGGCCTGCACGTCCGCGACGATCCGCTGGTCCATCGACGACACGCCGAACTGCTTCAACGTGCCGCGGTCCTCGACGCTGCGCTGCGCGTTGCCGGCGGCGTAGGCTTCCGGCGACATCAGGTCGAACAGCTCCACCGCGTTCGTCGTGATGTCCGCGTACCACGCGGCCGCGCCGCCGCGCGTGACCACGACCAGTCGCTCCGCCGGAATGCGGAACTGCGACTGCACCCACCGGACGAACGGCACCCAATAGAGCACCTCGTAGCCGACTTCCGACAGCCACGGGCCGACGACGATCGGATCCGATCCGGAGACGACGCGGGCGATGTCGCGTTCGACCTTCCACTCCGCGCGATAGGTGTCGACGCGCTTCTTCGCCTCGCCGATCTCGTGCGCCTGCTTTCGCAGGCGCAGCCGCCACCACGACGCGCGGCGAAGCTGCTTCGCGGCGATGTTGGTGAATGCGACGCCGCTGTTGCGGATCTTCTCGCGCAGGAGCCTGAGGCCGCGCCGGGTCTCCGCGAAGACGGCGCGCTTGGCCGTGCGCGCGCGCGCGTCGACGGCCGCCCACGTAGAAATGGGGTCGGAGGTCATTTGTTCAGGACAGTGTCTCCGTTAAATGACCTCCGACCCCATTTTTGGAGTCGCGGATGTCCAGCATGCCGCCGGAGCCGATGATCTCGAATGCCGCGCGCGCCATGTCCAGATGCTTTCGCGAGAAGCCGTTCGCGTCGCTGTAGAAGGCCAGAGACTTCACCCCGTAAAACGGCGCCATGTACGAGAAGCCGCCGTAGGTGCCGACAAACGCCTCGGCGCGCGCGACGATCGCGCTCTGCACCTGCAGGTTGCGCGACGGGGCGATCCCCTCGGGAAGATGGCGGACGCCGTACTCGTCCACGCGCACGCCGCCGTGATCGTCGATATTCAGGCCCGTCGACAGCGCGACGACGGGTCCCCGCGACGCGAGCGTCCGCAGGACCTCGCCGGCGAACGCGCGATTCCGGTCGGTCGCCGGAAAGCAGTCGTTGAAGTAGAACTTCACCGCGACGTACCGCGGCGGCAGGTCCGGGATGCCGCTCGCGGGCGGCTGCGGCAGCTTCGCGTAGCGGACGTGGCCGCTCACCCACTCGCTCGACTGGTGTCCCCACCAGAACGGGTTCAGCACGTCGTACATCCGCGAGGGATGCAGCAGCGACCAGTCGGTCGCGCGCGAGCCGCGCATCGCGGCCTCGACGAGCTGCCGGTCGAATGCGGTGACGCGCGTCTGCTTCTGCTCGCCGAGCTCGCGGACGCGCGCGTCATGCTGATCGCGGAACGTCTCGGCGCTCACCTGGTCGAAGACGTCCGCGTACCGCGCCGCGAACGGCCGGTACCACGACGCGGTGCCGCCGCGCGACACCACCACGAGCCGATCCGGATCGACGTCCACGCACTCGGCACACCACCGGAGAAACGGCACCCAGTAGAGCAGCTCGAAGCCGACCTCGCCGAGCCACGGTCCTGCAACGATGGGTGCGGGGCGCGCCGCCATGGCGTCGAGGTCCGCCTGCAGCGAGGCGCTGCGCCGCCGCGCGAGAAACCTGCTCGCCGCCAGACGAATCGGGCGCGGCACCAGGTGCCGCACTGTCGTCATCGGGCAGCCAGGCGACGTTCCGCCTCATTCCAGTCGTCCTCCGTGTCGATGCTCAGCGACTCGCCGGGTTGAAGCAGCTGCGGACGACAATCGTCGCCGTAAATGCCGCCGAATCTCTCGAGCGTCGTTCGCCAGAACGCATACACGGTTCCCTCCCGGTAATACGCGGGCCGTGCATCCTGCCGGCGCGTGATCCTGGCGCCCTCGGGCAGGAACGGTCGTAGAGATCCGTTTTCGATGCGAAGCACGTAATCCGGCGAGCGATCCAGAGGCAGCTGATTGACGGTCACGACCGAGTCCGCTCGTGTCTCGATCAGCGTCGCCACCGCGTCACGAATATGCCCGGGCCTCCGCAGCGGCGAGGTCGGCTGCAGCAGGACGATGACGTCCGGCGACCATCCATCTCGCGCGGTCTCGGCGAGCGCGTGCTCGATCACCGGAACCATCGGCGTGTCGTCCGCGGCGAGCGACGCGGGCCGCATGAACGGCACCTCGAGGCCCGCGCGGCGGCCGGCTTCCGCAATCTCCGGCGAGTCGGTGCTCAGAATCACGCGGTCGATGACGCCCGATTCGCGCGCCGCCCGCGCCGTGTACTCGAGCAGCGTGTGGCCGGCGAGCGGCCGCACGTTCTTTCCGGGAACCCCTTTCGATCCGCCGCGCGCGGGCACGAGGCCGAGGACGAGCATTCAGGGCCGCGGCGCGTTCTGCACGAACCGGACTTCGCGCAGCAGCTCGTCAACCGACGCCGCTGCCGGCATCGCGCCCGCATCCGCTGCGCCCGGGCGGCACATGTAGCTCACGTGCAGGTGATCCGCCGCGTAGTCGCTGCGCAGCACCTCGAATGCCGACCTCCTCAGGTACGCCACCATCGTCTGCTCGGTCAGGTAGTACGGATGATCGATCTTGATCGCGTCCTCGACGGACCAGTTGCGCAGGTACGCGGCGCGGAAATCGACGATGTCGATGAAGAGCAGTCCCGTGTCGGAGAGCAACTGACGCACGCGGGTCAGCGTGCCGGCCACGTCGAGCAGGTGATCGACGGTCTGGCAGATGATGACCACGTCGAAGCGGCGCGCGCCGAAGTCGTGCTCTTCGATCAGCCCCGTTACCGTCTCGAGACCCAGGCGTTTGGCCTCCTCGACTTCGAGCGGCGCGGGGTCGATCAGCGTCCCCTTCAGCCCGAACTCCCGCGCGAAGTGGGCCGCGACGACGCCGGTCGATCCGCCGATGTCGAGCAGCGTCGTCCGCCCCGCGCTCGACATGAACGGGCGGACGAAGCCGGCGCGCTCGATCGCGTACTCGCGCTGTTCGTCCTGGATGGTGCGCGCGTCGATCAGGCGGCCGTGGAACGCGCTCACCAGCGGACGGTAGATACCGTTGTAGAAGCGGCCGTACGCCTCGGCGGTCATGCGCGGGTTGAGGAACACCAGCCCGCAGCGGCGGCAGGCGTGCGCCTGCACCGGGTACCCG
>Ga0070694_100000850_pt1 | contig 17185 bp, 19 predicted proteins | sample KBSK1251metaG_FD_65470 | JGI IMG/M metagenome (GOLD analysis project Ga0070694, IMG submission 65470) | Corn, switchgrass and miscanthus rhizosphere microbial communities from Kellogg Biological Station, Michigan, USA - KBS K1-25-1 metaG | ecosystem: Host-associated > Plants > Roots >... | reverse complement strand
GCTTCGGGCCGGATGATGTCCGCCAACGCGATGGCGCCCGCGACCTTCGAGTCGACGAGAACATAAACGACGGTCTTCCCCTGCTGGGCGACCTGCAGCACGCGGGCATCGCTGGTCCGGAGGTGCTGCTCGTTCAAGTATCCGGGACTCACCACCGCCACATTCGTTGAATCCACGACGCCGCGCGCGCCCTTGCCGGGGATTGCGCCAACGTCCCCTGGCGTGGGATACGTGATGCCGCGGTCGGCCGCCGCACGCACGACGCCGACCGCGATGGGGTGTTCGGAACGGCTTTCGATCGCCGCGGCGAGGCGTAGGACTTCCTCCTCGTTGCGACCGTCGAGTGCGATGACGTCGGTAACGCCGAACCGCCCTTCCGTGAGCGTCCCGGTCTTGTCAAAGACGATCGCGTCGAGCGCTCGCGCGCGCTCGAAGGCCGCGCGGTCGCGAATGAGCAGCCCATTCCTGGCCGCCAGCGATGTCGACACGGCCACGACGAGGGGCACAGCGAGGCCGAGCGCGTGCGGACACGTGATCACCATGACGGTGACCGTGCGCTCCAGCGCGAACGCGAGCGATTGACCCTGCCAGAGCCACGCAACCAGCGTGACCGCGCCCGCCCCGATGGCGACGACGGTCAGCCACATCGCGGCGCGGTCGGCGAGGTCTTGGGTACGCGAGCGCGTTTCCTGCGCACGCCGCACCAATTCGATCACCTGCGACACATAGGTGTCGGCACCGGTGTGCGTGACACGCACCGCGATCGCCGTCTCCCCGTTCAACGCTCCGCCGAGCACCTCGTCCCTGGGCCCCTTCTCGACCGGTTGGGACTCACCCGTGAGCAATGCTTGGTTGATCGTGGTACGGCCATCGGTGATGGCGCCGTCCGTCGGGATCTTCTCGCCGGGCTTTACCAGCACGAGATCGCCAGGCTTCAGAGATGTCAGAGGGACTTCTTCCGTAGAGCCGTCCGGCCGCAGCCGATGAGCTTCCGCAGGCAGGAGGCGCACCAGCTCTTCGAGTGCGCGCGATGCGCCGAGCACGGAGCGCATCTCGAGCCAATGGCCGAGCAGCATGATGTCGATGAGGGTCGCGGTTTCCCAGAAGAAGACGGAGCCCTGGAGGCCGAAGACGACGGCCGCGCTGTAGACATACGCGACCGTGATCGCGAGCCCCACGAGCGTCATCATGCCGGGGAGTCTCTTCCTCAGCTCTTCGACGAGCCCGGTGAGAAACGGCCGGCCGCCGTAGACGTAGACTGCCGACGCGAAGGCGAACCCGACGTAGCGGTCGCCCGGGAAGGTGAGTGCTGCGCGAAGCCCCAGCAGGTGCTGGAGCATTTCGGACGTCGCGAGAACTGGAAGCGTGAGGGCGAGCGATATCCAGAACCGGCGCCGGAAGTCGTCCACCATGCTGGCGTGTCCGGCGTGGCCGGCATGGCTCTCATGCTGCACATGCGCGTGGTTCACTGAGCTTCGCGGTTCCTGGCGCCTCAAGTGTTCTGACGTAGCATTCTATCTCAAGACTGTCGTGTTCGGCGCCCCTCTACTTCACGCTGCGCGTTCCGGAGGTACCGTGGACAGGTTTTTAATCGAGGTTCCGCATGAAGGTACAGCGGCGGCGTGCGCGCGCGCGGCGGAGCTCCTCCTGCGCACCGGGTCTCACTTCTTGACGCGGGCTGACTACGGCTGCACGGACGGCGTGCACAGGGCGTGGATCATCGTTGAGGCAGACACCAAAGAAGACGCGGGCAATGTGGTCCCGCCGGAGCTGAGGTCCGTCGCGAACATTGTCCGGCTCAACCACTTCACGATGGCGCAGGTTGACGAGCTGAAGCGGCGCCACGACGCGTAGCGTCGCAGAAATCTGGCGTTCTAGTGATGCCCAGCATGAGACGGCATGCCGCGACTCGTGACCCGTCCGAGCTGGAGGTACGCCGCCACGGCCATCGGGGTGCGGCCACCGTAAAACGCCTCCAGCTGCGGCGGGACGATGTTGATCGTCCCGGAGGCGCCGAGGCGGGCCGCGATGCCGGCGCGGCGCGCCACAGTCCGGCCGTATCCCACCTGCACCGCACTGACATCCTGTATTGCGTTGACGGAGCCGACGAGAGACAGCTCCTGCGCGGTGCGCTGGACATACTCGGCGCGCGCAAACGCTACATCCCGATCACTCCAATGGCGCTCGACCTCGGCCAACAACGTCTGCTGAAGACGTGCGCCCCCCAGTGGATCATTGACGCCGTACACCAGCGTCAACGCCCAGGTCGAGCCCGTGTACATGGCGCCGGTGCCGAGGCGATGCTGTGAATCGTGCACGTGTCCGCCGCTCGTGGCCGGCAGGTAGCCGTAATAGCCGAAGACGCTCCATTCCCCGCCCGCGGCAACAGTCGCGCGAGCCGAGTACGCGTCGAGCCGAGCGCCGCGATACGAGAACACGGTGCTGGGCTCGACGGGAAGGCGGTCGTTGAACGCCGAGGTCTCGAGCCGGATGCCGCGCCAGTGTACGCCGAGCGTCACCACGCCGAAGCTCGAGTGGGTTTCGTCCTGCGCGTGGTGCGCGAGGGGCACGACCGGATTTGCCTCGGCCGATGCGCGGTGCAGATAGACCGGCGGACCAAGCGCCGGCTCGCCAATCGCCGCGGCGTAGAGCGACACCGTAGCGCTCGAGATCATGCGTTCGTATGACCCTGCCAGCTCCATGATCCACGGAGACGGATGGGCATGATCGGTGATCGTCTTGCCGTCGCTCGTGAAGGCAACCTGGAGCAGCTGCGGAGCACCGCGATCGCCCAACGTGAGCGGTTCGGCGCTCCCCATGAAACTCGCGCGCAGCGTGCCTCCCGCCCAGGGCCCACGCGCTTCGAACATCACCCGATTCACGCTGCCGAACTGGTACGCTCCCCGCGTGTCGAACGTGCGCGCATACTGGAGGAACACCGTTCCGTCCAGCGAACCCCGCCAACCTTCTTGAGCCGACAGTCCTGCGACGAACAGCGGGAGGATTCCGATGACCAGCCTGGTCGGCCGCACCTAGAGAGGATGAATGAGCATTTGGAACGGTCCGTAGGACTTGGTCGTCCCGGTGGCGGGCTCGGTAAGCGTGATCCGCAGGTCGCCAAACGTGCCGACCGTGTCGGTCGGCGTGAGATCGAACAACAACAGCGCGCTGTCGGCCACGACAGCGGTCGCCGTCGTGGCGGGCGTGACGCTGAAACTCATGTCGAGTGGGTGAAGTAGGGGCGTGATCTCGCGTCCGGCCGCGGTGTAGAGACCAACTCTCATCCGGGTGGTATATCCGGTCGTCAGCGGGATGTGCGCGGTCCAGTCATTGTTCGCTATTGCGGTGAAGAGACGGATCGACGCGGCATCGGTCAACGGGACCGACACGGGACCGGTCGGCGGCGACTGACAGGCCGCAACAGCCAGCAGCAGGAGGACGGACTTCATGCTAGAACCTTGCTATGTCCGCGTTCATGCGGCAATGGCAGTCGTCCATTACCGCGCATGACGTCACCAATCGTAACAGAATCGCGCACCGCGGCCGTGCTCTGGGGCGTCTGGTTCGCGGCCTGGCTGCTCGCGTCGCGCGCGACGGCGAAGACGGTCGCCCGCCAACCACTCGCGTCTCGTGTCTTCCACTCCGCGCCCATCGCGGTGGGGGCGGCGCTCCTCTTCTTCGGGTGGGGCCGGTTCGGAATTCTCGAACGCACGCTGTTCCGACCCTCGAGTTGGATCGGATGGCTCGGCGTCGCGGTGATCGCTCTCGGCCTCGCGTGGGCCGGATGGGCTCGGATACACCTGGGCCGGATGTGGAGTGCCAGCGTCACGTTGAAAGCCGATCACACCATCATTCGATCCGGTCCCTACGCGCTCACGCGACACCCGATTTACACGGGACTGCTCTGCGCGCTCCTTGGAACCCTCGTCGTGCGCGACAGCTTCGGCGCGCTACTCGGCCTGGCGCTCTGCACGGTGGGTTTCCTCCTCAAGATTCGCCAGGAGGAGCAGCTGCTCACGTCACACTTCGGCGATGCTTACCGCACCTATCGCGCGGAGGTCCCGAGCCTGATTCCGTTCCTGCCCACGGGCCCCTAGCAACCACAGTATTTGCTGGGATAAGTTGGTTACATCCCGTTCAAGGACAAGGCGTATGCGTCCCGTACTCCGTCTAGGTATTGCGCTCGGATTGGTGACCGCTGGTTTGGGAATTTGGATGGCATGCCGCTCCACGTACGGCGCGCGCGTCGCTGAGGACGGGCGTCAGATTTTCCGTTTCGATACGTTCGGCGACGAAAAGTTCTGGACCGATACGGCCAAAATGCACGAGGTCGTCCAGAGCGCTGTGAGTCCCGCCTTGGCGCTGAAGGTCGGCTTGAAAGTCGACGCCGATGCGATCCCGCCGGAGGTGGCGCAGGCGATCAAGGCCGGTCAGGTCGACCTCAACAGTCCCGCGACGACGGTCACGCTCCTCAAGCTGAACGCGGTGGTGGGGCTCCGGGGCACGGTGCAGACGGTCGGCGGCAAGGACACGCTCGTGCGCCTCGGCATTACGTGCGCGCTCTGCCACTCGAACGTGGACAGCGCGTTCGCGCCGGGCATCGGGCATCGTCGCGACGGCTGGCCGAATCGCGATCTGAACGTCGGCGCGATCATCGCGCTCTCGCCCGCTGTCACCGACGCGCAAAAGGCCGTCTACAACTCCTGGGGCCCCGGCAAATACGATCCGCGATTCAACCTCGACGGCAAGAGCAACCCGCTCGTGCTGCCACCGGCGTACGGCCTCGCGCGCGTGAAGAACGAAACGTACACGGCGGAAGGGCCGATCTCGTACTGGAATGCGTACGTCGCGGTAACGCAGATGCACGGGCAGGGCAACTTCTCCGATCCGCGCCTCGGCATCAACGTCACGCAGTCGCCCGACCTCGTGACCTCGAAGCTCGCGTCCCTCAGAGAATATCAGCACAGTCTGCTCGCGCCCACCCCGGCCGCGGGTTCCTACGACGCCGCGGCGGCGCGGCGCGGCCGGCGCGTGTTCAACAGATCCTGCATCAGCTGTCACGTGGGGACGAGCGGGACGGACAACAACACCAACAACAAGCTGCACCCCGCTTCCGAAACCGGAACGGATGGCGCTTACGCGGCGCGCACGGCGAGCAAGGCCTATCGGACCACACCGCTCCGCGGCCTGGCGCAGCACGCACCGTACTTCCATGACGGCAGTGCGGCGACGCTCACCGACGTCGTCGCGCACTACAATCGCGTGCGCAAGCTGAACCTCACGGCCCAGCAGCAGAAGGATTTGGAGGAGTTCCTGAAGAGCTTGTAACACGGCGGAAGCGCGGTAGTGTTTACGGGACGACTATGCCATCGCCCCGGACCCCCCGCCGCGCTTCCCTCCGCGCGAATCTGGAGCCCCGCCTCAAGCTCTGGCTCAACTGGGACGGCGCATTTCTCATGGGACCGCGCTATCTGCGGTTCCTCGAGGCGGTCGAGGATACGGGGACGATCCGCGCGGCGGGCCAGGCGGTCGGTTGGAGCTATCGGACCTGCCTCAACCGCATCCGCGCGATGGAGCGCGCCCTCGGTGCCAAGGTATTGACGACGTCGCGTGGCGGCGCGAGCCGTGGCGGCGCACGACTGACCACGGAGGCGCGCCGGCTCGTGCGCTTCTTCGCAGCGTGGCGCACCGAGGCGATGCGCTCGAGCGACGTCGCATTTCGGAAAACACTTCCTCGATAGGCATGCAGTTGCCTATCGAAGGACCGCGCGGTAGCATTTCCTACCATGCGCCCCACCATCCTCCTCGCGATTCTCGTGCTTTGCTCGGCAGCATCCACAGCGGCCCAATCGCAGGGCACGCCCGCGGTATCGACGGCGCCGCGACTGACCGGGTACCTCCAGCCGCGTTTTCAGACCGTCGGAGATTCTGCGTCCTTCTTCCTGCGACGCGCGCGCTTCGCCGTCGAGGGCGCGATCACGCCGTGGGCCTCGTACCGCGCGCAGGTCGAGATGCGCACCATCGGCGCGGCCGCGACGCCCGCGTCGTCGCCACTCACGCTCTCGGCCACCGATCTGTGGGTCAAGCTCAGTCACGGCCGCTGGGGAGGGACGGTCGGTCAATTCCGCGTCCCCTTCTCCCTGGAATCGCTGCTCAGCTCGACGACGCTCGAGACAACCGAGCGGTCGCGCATCGTCCTCGCGGCCAAACGCGACATCGGCGCACAGGCCGAATGGCGAATCCCCGACCGGGTGGCGCTGCAGGTCGCGATGGTGAACGGCGAGGGGCCAAATCGCGCGGTCAACCCCGACAACCGGATGGCGTATTACGCCCGCGCGGTGGTGACGCCGGTGAAGGCCCTCGACGTTGGCGCCGCGTTCCAAGGCTATAACGACAGCACGGGTGTGGATGGGCAGGCGATGTACCATGGACGCCGCTGGAGCGGCCGCGCCGAGTATATCCGCCAGCACAACCGCAGGACGGACGTGCACAGCGACGGCTGGTATATGCTCGTCGCCTACCGCGCGCAGCCGCGGCACGTGCAGCTCGTCGGGCGGGTGCAGCAGTTCGATCCGAGCGATCGCATCGCGACTGACCGCTCGACCGGATACCTGCTCGGCATCCAGTACTTCATGCGCAACGACGACTTCAAAGTGATGGCGGACTACGAGGCATTCCACGAGCAGGTCACGCAGCTGCGCAACAATCGCGGTGTGATTCAGTTGCAGGTGAGGTGGTAAGTGCGGCACTGGATCGTCGCCGGTTGCCTCGCGTTGCTGACCGCCGCTCCCCAGCAGCCGCGCGACGTCATTCTTGCCACCACCACATCGACGCGCGATGCCGGCCTCCTCGATTCCCTGCTCCCCGTATTCGAACGGCAGACCGGCTATCGCGTCAAAGTGATCGCCGTGGGCAGCGGCCAGGCGCTCGAGCTCGGACGCCGCGGCGACGCCGACGTTGTCCTCTCGCACGCACCGGATGCCGAGCGCGTACTGGTGGACTCGGGCTACTTCGTCACTCGCCGCCTGGTGATGCACAACGACTTTCTCATTGTCGGACCGTCGGCCGATCCCGCCGGGCTGCGCGGCACGACCGACGCGGTCGCCGCCATGCGGCGCCTGGCCGAGCGCGGCACACCGTTCGTCTCACGCGGCGATCAATCCGGCACGCACAAGCTCGAGCAGAAGCTGTGGAAAGTGGCGGGCATCCAACCGCCGGGGCCGGGGAGCTGGTACATCGAGGCTGGACACGGGATGGGCGAAACGTTGCTGATGGCCGATGAGAAGCACGCGTATACGATCACGGATCGCGCGACGTACCTGACGTGGCGCGATCGGCTGCAGCTCGTCTCGCTAGTCGAAGGCGACACCGTCCTCTACAACGTCTACCACGTCCTCGAGCCAAACCCCAGAAACGCGCCGCGGATCAACACCGCGGGAGGCAAGGCGTTCGCGGACTTCGTGGTGGCACCGCGGACGCAATTCTTGATCGGCGAGTTCGGGAAGAGCCGGTTCGGGAGGTCGCTGTTCTTCCCCGACGCGGGGAAACCCGATCGCTGGTGAACGTCAGACCCGGAACGGGACCGGCGTCATCTCGCGCTGCATGTTGCGCGTGCTGACCTGCGCGGCGAGGTTCTGCGCCACGGCGAAATAGGCGTCGGCGAGCGGCGTCCCGGGATCGAGCACGACCGGCCGTCCCGCGTCCGAGCGCTGGCGAATGAGAGTTGCCAGCGGAATCTCGCCCAGGAACGGCAGGCCGAGCCGCTCGGCGGCGTGGCGCGCGCCCCCCGATCCGAAGACATCGTCGCGTCCGCCGCAGCTCGGGCACACGTACGACGACATGTTCTCGATGATGCCGAGCACCGGCGTATGGAGCTGGTTGAACATCGCGATCGCTTTCTGCGCGACCTTGAGCGCCACGTCCTGCGGCGTCGAGACGACCGCGGCACCCGTCAGCGGGATGGCCTGGCACAGCGTGAGCTGAACGTCGCCGGTCCCCGGCGGCAGGTCCACGATCAGATAGTCGAGCTCGCCCCACTGCACGTTGCCGAGAAAATGCTGGATCGTCTTGTGGAGCATCGGGCCGCGCCAGATGATCGCGGCATCCTCGCGCAGGAAAAACCCCATCGAAATGATTTTGAGGCCGTACTGCTCGGCGGGCACCGTGCCTTCGGCCGTGGGCTTCGGCATCCGGTGCACGTTGAGCAGCGTCGGGATCGTTGGCCCATACACGTCCGCGTCCATGATGCCGACGCGCGCTCCCATCGCCGCGAGCGCGAGCGCGAGGTTCGCGGCGACCGTGGATTTGCCGACACCGCCTTTGCCGCTCGCGACCGGGACGATGTTCTTCACCGACGGCAGGAGCCGCTCTTTCGTCGCTTCGGCCGATCCCCGCACGCGCGCGGTCATGGTGACATCCACACCGCCGACGCCGGGCAATGCCGCAACCGCGAGCCGCGCCTGCTGCCGCATCCGCTCGCGCACGGGGCACGCGGGCGTGGTCAGCTCGATCGTGAACCCGACCGAACCGTCCGAGATGCGAACATTCTTCACGAAGCCCAGCGCCACGATGTCGCGCCCCAGGTCGGGGTCGATGACGGCGCGGAGTGCCTCCAGCACCTGAGCTTCGGTGACTTGCGGCGTATCAGCTCCCCGGCTTCTTCGCCAGATCGACGGGCGGGTTGTAAATGATGTGGTAGGGGCTCGAGTCCGCGCGGAGCACCTTGACCGCGTCCGACGCGGCGACCCGGTCCCATCTCACCGGCGCCTTGCGCCCGCATCCCACCGCCAGGAACAGCGCGCTCACAACGAGTAGCCTCCGCATCGGCCCGCTCCCTTCAGTTCTCGCGGCTGGCGTCGTCCGATGGAGCGCCCTGCGCGAGCCACTCCCGAAACGACTCGGCGTCGTGCGCCAACCGCCACTCCTCGAAGATCATAAGCGCCATCGCCCGCATCCCGCCTTCCGCGGGCCCGGCCGAGGCGCACTGCTCCAGCAGCCAACCCTCGAACTCGTCCGGCTCGGGATCAGCGGCGACCGCACGCTCGAGTAAGTCGCGCTTCACCGCGAGGCCGATGGCGTCGGGCGTGGTGTCGCGCTTGCGCCGCTTGCGCCGTCCCTCGGAGGCCTCGAGCGCCGCGAGCAGCTCGCGGCAAACCTCGCCCGGCCTGTTCACGCCTTCACAATCCTCGCTTCCAAGGCGAAGCCTGGCCGTTCCGGCCGGTGATAACCCCGGTCCAGCGCCGCGACGTCCAACGCGACCGTCGCCACGTCGTCCAGCAGCACCCTCCACCACGGCAGCTCGCTGACGCTGGGCTCAGCCTTCACGTATCCCTTGCACGTGTGGCAGACCTCGACCTTGCGCGTCGTCTCCGCCTCGCCGTCCGGCGCCAGGTAGCCCAGGTTCTCGTGACTCGTCTCGGCGCAAAACGGGCACCGCAGCCACGGCACGTCCCAGCCGGTGCCACAGCGGCCGCAGCGCAGCCACCGCTTGCGCTCGAGCCCCCGAAACTCCGCCAGCGTCGGCCACGCCCCGCACACCGGACAGTACCCCTCCCACCATGCCGGCGCCCCGCCTGTTCCGATCGTCTGGGCGCACACCCGCAGGAGCGGCAGCGCGGCGACCTGAGCGACGACGCGCAGCGTCGCCGGATCCGCGCCCTGGGGAGCGCGCGCATCGACCCGCGAGTCGTCCTGGCAGATCGCGGCCTCCAAGAGCTCCAGCGCGTCGATGTGACGGGCCGCGCCGTCCATTCCGGCGAGCTCGGCGAGGCGACGCACGAAGCGGCTCACGGCGCGCGGATGGACGGCGATCTCCGCGCCATGCAGCAGCGGGGCGCGCGCTGGACGGCCTGCCTCGTCCGGCTTCGCAGGCACCGCGACACGCCAGCTCGTGGCGTCCTGACTCTCGACCAGGGCCGCCTCGACCAACGCCAGCCACGTCTCGGATTCCGGGTTATCGCGCCGAACGTCCGCGAGGCGCCGCGTCAGGTCCGCGTCTAGGTGCCGACCTGTACGGGGCCAGAGCATTTGACCTTCACGGTCCTGCAGGGCGTCTTGTAGTAGATCTTGTTGCCGGCGTGGACTTGCACGACGGAGCCATGATTCCCAGGATCGGCACCGGCCCCGCCGCCCCGGGCACGAGCAGCCTCGGGACTCGACACGCAGGCCGTGACAGCGGCCAGGACGAGCGGCATGCACCAACGTCCCACGCGGCTCACGGCGTCAGTTTCCTCCCGCCGCTACGTGATGGACCGCGATCGAGTTGGACGCAAGCAGAACCGTCACGCGCAGCAGGAAGCCGCCGAGCAACACCATCAACGCGGGATTCCGGAAGCCGGTCCCAGCGCCGGCCGGTTTGAAATGCAGCAGCAGCGGCCACAGGATCCCGGTCCACACCACGCCGACGAGCAGGAGCAGGCCCCAGAAGCTCACCCACACCTTGGCGACCGATCCGAGCGACACGACGAACAGGACGAGCAGGATCAGCTCGATCACTAACGCCTGCGTGTCCACGGAGGACAGCCAGCGCAGCGACGTCTCAGCCGCGCCTCTACTACGAGAAAACAGGACCAGGGCGGCGGCGCCCGTGGAGGCTCCGGATGCGAGAAACAGCGCGCCGAGCCATGGACTGTCCGCCCAGATCGGCCGGTTCGTGACCGACAGCAACACACCGGTATACCCGGCGACGAAGAAGCCGAGCAGTCCTCCCACCGCTGCGACGAGCTTCGCGAGGACGGTGGCTTCCTGGCTCATGTACCATGAGACGAACGCGCATGCGGCGAAGAGCAAGATGGCCCAGGAGCCGAACGAGATCGGCGACCAGGACTTGAACATCAGGTGGGGGAAGTTCTCCGACTGAATCAGCATGTGCCAGAAGCGGAACGGCCGGCCCAGGTCGAACGTGAGCAGGATGCCCGAGAGCACAGCGCCCCAGAACGCGATTCCATAGCCGGTGCGGATCACCGGCCGGTCCTCGGGCCGTCCAAACCATTGGAGCAGTGCGGCGAGGAAGAACGCGCCGCCGGCGATGCCGCCGACGAAGAAGTACGGGATGATGAACCAGGTCCAGTGCGGCGATGCCGTGAAGAACGTATCCGACATCAGTTCCCCCGGGGCATCGAATCCATCCGGTTCTTGCGCAGCCCAACCAGGGCGAGCAGGCCGAGCACGGCGCCGGTGGCGGCCGAGAATGCGCCGGCCCGCTTCAGATTGCGGCTGGGCAGCTTGGGCTCCTTCGGCAGGCCGTAGACCTCGGGCTCATCGACCAGCAGATAGAACGAGTTGAGGCCGCCGAGTGGTCCGTTCGGATCGTCGCCATACAGACGGGCGCGCTTTTCGCCCTGCGACTGGAGCTGCGTCAGGCGTTTGTTCGCGCGCTCGCGCAGCTCCGAGATGGGACCGAATTGGATCGAGTCGGTCGGGCACGCCTTGGCGCACGCGGGCTCGAGCCCCACCTGCATGCGGTCGTAGCACAGCGTGCATTTCTGCGCGGTGCCGGCGGCGGGGTTCATGTCGATCACGCCGAACGGGCACGCGGCGATGCACGCGCGGCAGCCGTTGCAGACGTCCGACTGGATCACGACGGTGTCGAACTCGGTGCGGATGATCGCGCCGGTGGGGCAGACCTCGAGGCAGCCCGCCTGCACGCAGTGCTTGCACACGTCGCTCATCATCAGCCAGCGGCCGTTGTACGGCCCGTCGAACTGCTCGATGAACTTGACGTGGCGCCAGTGCAGCCCGTCGAGCTTGCGCGTGTTGTCGTAGCTGTCGCCCGACATCTCGGTCACGCCGCCGTGCGTGGCCGGCAGCTGATTCCAACTCTTGCAGGCGACCTCGCACGCCTTGCAGCCGATGCAGATCGTGGTATCGGTAAAGAAACCCATCGCCTCGGTTGCCGCTGCCGCGGGGCGGTTGCGCGTGATGGTCACCATGTCACGCCCGCTCCACGTTGCACACGAACGCCTTGCCTTCGTGAATCGACACGTTGGGATCGCCCACCCACGCCGTGAGATCGTTGACGACGTCGCCCGTCGAAAGGCCCGACCAACCCCAGTGCCATGGCATGCCGACGTGATGAATCGTTTTTCCAGCGACCTGCATCACGCCGATGCGGTCAGTCACCAACGCCTTCGCGCGAATCTGCGACCGCGGCGTCGAGATCACGACCCAGTCGAGATTCCGGATACCCTTTTCCTGCGCCAGGCCTTTGCCGAGCTCGATGAACAGCTCGGGCTGCAGCTCCGCGAGCCAGGGCAACCAGCGGCTCATCGCGCCCGCGAGATAATGTTCGGTCAGGCGGTAGGTCGTGATGACGTACGGGAACTTCGGGTCGCCGACCGTGGCGAGCTTGTTCCACGGTTTGCCCTGCGCCCACACTTTGTGCACCGGGCTCGACTGCTGTTTGGGGTACAGAAGGTTGTGCACCGGTGACTCATGCGGCTCGTAATGCGTCGGCAGCGGTCCGTCGACGAGTCCCGCCGGCACGAACAGCCAGCCACGCCCATCCGCCCGCATGATGAACGGTTGTGCGCCCGACAACGCGTCCAGCGCGATGCCGTCGGGTTTGGCCTGCGCGTCCGGCGCTTTGGTCGCCGCGAAGTCGGGAGTGTCGTAGCCGACCCATTTTCCATGGGGCACGGGCTTGCCGGTCTTGGGGTCGGGCGGGTTCACGAACGTGGGATCCCACCACACCCAGCGCTTCCGCTCGCTCCACGGATTGCCGTGCAAGTCGGCGGATGCGCGGTTGTACATCACGCGGCGATTCGCAGGCCACGCCCAGCCCCACTTGAGATGCGCGCCCGGGACGCCGGGCGGGTCGGGTTCGCGCCGGGCCGTGTTGTTCTGGTCCGGAGCGGGATAGGAGCCGCAATAAATCCAGGAGGCACAGGTCGTCGAGCCGTCGTCCTTCAGATCACCGAAGCCCTTGAGGTGCTGCTTCGGATCGGCCGTCTGATACCCGTTGATCTCGCGCAGCACTTTGAGCGCGCTGATCTCACCCGGATACAGGGCCGGGCCGTAGACCGGATCGTTGGGATCGGGATCGAAATCCCAGGTGACGTTCTTCCACCCCTGATCGCGCGGCAGCGTGCTGTTGGCGTACGCCTTTTTCAAGCGCTTGGCCAGGTTGTGATAGAACCAGCTGTCGGTGCGGCAGTCGCCCGGCGCCTTGGTCGCGTACGAGTGCCACTGTAGCATGCGCTGCGTGTTCGTGAAGCTGCCGTCGTACTCGGCGATCTGCGTCGACGGGAAGAAGAACACTTCCGTCTTGATGTCGCCGACGTGTACCTCGCCATTCTTCACTTCGGGCGCCAGGTACCAGTGCGTGGCTGTTTCCGTCTGCCAGTTGTCCTTCACCACGAGCCAGTCGAGCTCCCGCAACGCCCGCCGCGTGGCCGTGCCATTCAGCGAGGTCGCAGGGTTCTGCCCGACGCAGCACATCCCTTTGACCCGGCCGTCGGCCATTCCCGCGAACATCGCGATGTGCGAGTGGTCGCCCAGGATCTTGGGATGCCAGTCGTAGCCGAAATCGTTCTCGGCGGTCGCCGCCGCGCCGTACATCGACTTCAGATAGGACACGAGGAACTTGGGCGTGTGGCCGTAGTAGCTGGTCGGCGTCGTCTCGGCCGCCATGTAGTCCCGCAGCGTTTCGTGCGGTCGCAGCGCCGAGGGCGCGTTCAAGTAGCCGTGGATCGAGTGGTACAACGTTGGCACGTCGGTCGAGCCCTGGATCGCGGCGTGGCCGCGCAACGCCATCACGCCCGCGCCGGGCCGCCCGATGTTGCCGAGTAACAGCTGGAGTAGCGCACAGCAGCTGATGATCTGCACCCCGTAGGTGTGCTGGGTCCATGCGACCGCATACGCGAATGCACTGGTGCGGTCCCGGCCTGAGTTCGCGAGCAGCGCCTCGGCGACCTCGATGAACTTTTCCTTCGGCGAGCCGCAGACCTGCTCGACCATTTCCGGCGTATAGCGGCTGAAGTGCCGCTTGAGCAGTTGGAAGGCGCACCGCGGGTTTTGGAGCGTCAGGTCTCGCTCGGCGGGGCCCGGCTTGAGCGAGCGTACCAGGTCGTCGAACGGCGGACCGGCGCGTTTGGCGATGAGGTCCTTCGTGGCTGGGCCCGGCCCCTTGGGTCCGCGCTTGTACGCCCACGAGGCGTTGTCGTACGCGCCGAGGTTGCCGTTCTCGGGCCAGAAATCCGGCTCCTTATACGACTTCAGGCCGGAGAACACGCCCTCCAGGTCCTCGGTGTCTTTGAAATCGTCGTTGATGATCGTCGCAGCGTTGGTGTAGTTGACCGCGAACTCCTTGAAGAAGGGGTCCGTGTTCCACCGCCGCGAGTTGATCACGTAGTTGATGAGCCCGCCGAGAAAGGCGATGTCGGATCCGGCCCGGATCTGGACGTGCAGGTCCGCCATCGCGCTCGTGCGAGTGAACCGCGGATCGATGTGAATGAGCTTCGCGCCGTTGAGCTTGGCTTTGAGCGGCCAGCGGAACGCCACCGGATGGCATTCCGCCATGTTCGAGCCCATGATCACGAAGCAGTCGGTGTGCTCGAGATTGCGCGGATACAGCGTCGCTGCCCCACGACCGAACCGTGTCCCCAGACCGGGGACGCTAGAGCTGTGTCATATCCTGGCCTGATTCTCGATCGCGACGACGCCGAGGCCGCGCCAGAATTTTTGGCAGACGTGATTGAATTCGTTGTCGAGCGTGGCGCCGCCGAGCCCAAAGATCGCCGGCGTCATGTTGACGCGTTTGCCGTTGGGAAGGGCCTCGATAAACGTCTCGTCGCGCGTCTTCTTGATCAGCTCGGCCACGCGATCCATCGCCCACTCGAGCTCGACGGTTTCCCAACCCCCGCCTCCCGGCTTGCGGTGCAGCACTTTCGTGGCGCGGTTGGGATTGACGTGGAGCTGATAGATCGCGGCGCCCTTGGGGCAGAGCGTGCCTTCGTTGTGCGGGCTGCGCGGATCACCTTCGATGTTGACGATCCGGCCGTCTTTCACATGCACGAGTGTCGCACAACCCACCGAGCAGAACGGACAAATGCTCGGTACCGCCTTCGCGTCTTGGATGCGGAGCTGTTGCGCGGCCGCGCGCGCGGGAGCGAGTGTGGCACCCAACCCGACCAGACCGCCGATGGCGGTACCGGCGCCGGCGCCGGCGGTGACGCGGATAAAATCGCGACGACTGACCTGCATACGTTGAGTCCTCCCCGCGGGGCGATCGCGGCAAGGCGTGCGCAGTTGATCTGCTACCTGTGATATACAGCCCGTCCGGGGAGGCGCAACCCTCCCCGGACGGCCAGTCCGTCCTTAAAAATCGTACCGCGCGCTGAACAGCACCTGATTACCGGACCTGAACTTATTGTTCGCGTCCGGCCCAATCTGCGTCTCGTTGTGGAGCCACTCGAGGCCCAAGGCGTAGGGGCCCGATTTGTAACGAATCATAGGGACGAACAGAGCACTACTGAACCGCCGGGCCGCGACAGGAATAGTGGTGGTGCCGTTAGACTCGGTCACCGCCGCCGCGGGAAGATTCGTTAGGTCGTCTTTGTTCGGCCGCTCGGTGCCGTAATAGCCCCACAGGCTCCAACGCGGATTCAACGTGTACCCCAGCTGCGCCCAGGCGCCCCAGCCCTTGATGTCGCCGAACTGAACGATCTGCGCAAACTGGTGACCCATCGCCTTGCCGTAATGCCCGTTCGCCGCGATCGACACATCGCCCCGCGTGGTGCTGAAGCCGACCTCAACGAGCCGACTCGTCAAATCGGGGCCCGCGATATCTTTGGTGTCGACGTGACCGACGATGTACCCGGCCCACTTTGCGCTACCATAGTCGAACCGCGCCTCCACCTGTGGCAGGGCCCGTTCGCCGGCGCTGAAGGTGTTGTCGGCCCCGCCCGCTTCGTCGGTCCACGAACCGTTCATGACCGCGAGCTGGACTCGCTTCGTCGTCGCCGCGCCGGGCCGGCTCAATGTGCGGATCAGCTTGATCTGCGTGAAGCGCCAACCGATGAAGCCACCGGGCCCCCATCCCAGGGGGAAGCCGACGTGTGACGTCGACACCGGGATGTTGCCGAGGCTCGGAGACCAGTCCTGCCCGATGCGCAACGTCGTGCGCGCGCTCGCCAGCTCGACGTACGCGAGTCGCAGGCGCGGTTGCGGTTGCTCGTCCGCGAAGTTCCCCGTCCCCACGAATGTCCCGAAGAAATCCATCTCGAACGTCGCGTTGCCACGCCAGCCGGTCTTGACCTCGGGACCATTGAGGCCGAGGGTGAGGCGCATATTCCGGACGTCGCCACCGTGCACCCACCTGGGTCGCTCGGCGGTGACGTACTCGGCCTTCTGCCCGTTGCCCGTCCCGAAGTCGGCATCTTGCGCGAAGACCGACCCGCTGAAGATGCCATGCACGGTGATGGAGATGTTTTGACCCGTGGTGACCTGTTGAGCAGCGGCGCGTGAGGCGAGGAGTCCTGCTACAGCGAGGAAGACCACAACCTTGCGGAGCATGATGGTTCTCCTTTGTGCGTCCGCTATCCACCATTGCGAAGTGGACGCCGCGAGTCAAGGGTTATGTCCTGTGACGCCCGACCGCTTCGAAATCCTCGTGGTTCGCGAGCTGCGGAAAGTCGGTTTCGACCTGGGACCGGTGCGCGTGCATCGGCGCTCCGAGTTGGCCGAGCCGGAGTCGGGGTTTGTGTTGGAGCTCATTGTCTCACTCAGGCAGCCCGGAACGACGTGGGCCCGGCGCGCGCTGGTGGTGTGCCGCAACCAACTGCGCGCAGTCGAGCGCGACGTGATCGAATCCGTACAGGCGCGTCTCGCGGACGCCCAAGCCGACGCGGCGCTTGTGTTCGTCACGACCGACTTCAGCGCCGAGGCGATCGCTGCCGCTGGGGAAACCGGGATCGCCCTCCTGCGCGTTGTCGACGGCCGCTCCGCCCACAACACCGGCGACCACTATCCCGCCTGGCTGCCGGCGCACCTCGCGCAGCTCGTCGATCGCGACGCTGCCGGCCAGCCACGCGCCCGGCTCCTGGAGCCCGGCCAGGCGGAGACCATCGTCGCGCAGATAGCACGCGCGATCAATAACGAAAGGAAATAGGCGTCACATGGCCGACACGACTGTCCAAAAGGATGCGATGGACGTGCTGCAGGCGTGGATCGATCAGTACAACGCGCG
>Ga0070694_100000847_pt1 | contig 17198 bp, 12 predicted proteins | sample KBSK1251metaG_FD_65470 | JGI IMG/M metagenome (GOLD analysis project Ga0070694, IMG submission 65470) | Corn, switchgrass and miscanthus rhizosphere microbial communities from Kellogg Biological Station, Michigan, USA - KBS K1-25-1 metaG | ecosystem: Host-associated > Plants > Roots >... | reverse complement strand
CTTTACAGCGAAGGATCTGGCACCCCTCCGGGGTGCGACCCAATTAATATCGCATTCCGGTGGTCTCCGAGGACTCCGACCACCGGCTACTTTCTTTGCAACCCTTCGGGTTGCTGAGGTGAGTCAACTATATAGTTACCCTCGCAAAGCCACGCCTTGGGCTTAACTCTGAACGCTGCTTCGCAGCTGGTCTCCGCTGCGCTACGACTTGACCTGGACGGCTAAATCTACCGCGATTCTCAAAAAAACTTTCAGACCGGTGATGGAATTCCTCTGCGAATCACGCACCTTGAGAGTGAAGGCGGAAAAACTAAACCGTTAAGACAGTTTGATGGGAACCATAAAGATGTGTTCCCACGCGAAGCCTGTTCGCCATTGGAGGACATAATGAAAAGCAATCGCTTGCAGTTGACATCGCGCTCGCGCCTCGCCGTTTGGAAGTCGCTGAGTATCACGCTCATAACTCTCTTCTCTTTGCCGAGTACGGCATTCGCGAATCGGCGAAGCGATTTGTCGCTACGAAGGGCGGGTGTCAACCCCATCGTTATGTCTCCGCTGACTGCTCCGGTAGCTGCGACGATCGAAGTCAACACAACCGGTGACGGCGATAATTTGAATCCGAGCGCCGGCTGCGACACGGACGCGGCCACTCCGGGCGATCAGTGCAGTCTGCGCGCGGCGATTCAACAAGCGAATGCGTTGGCCGGCGATGACGTGATCAATATAAATATTCCGTTGACCCAACCGAACTGCAGCACAGTGTCGAATAGTTGCGATATCAGGCTGACGATGCCGCTTCCGCCGCTGACCACTAATATGCGCATCGAAGGCCCTGGCGCAACCAAGCTCACCATCAGGCGCAGCACCGGCGGCGACTACCGCGTGTTCACGGTGCTGTTGGCAAGCGAGGTGACCTTTTCAAAACTGACAATTACGGGCGGGAGACCGTTCGGGGTCAGTGCCGGCGGCGCTATCGCTAATGCAGCCGACGCCACCGTCAATATCATTGACTGCGATCTCAACGCCAATTACGCAGGCGCTGATGGTGGTTCGGGCGGCGCGATTGCCAACGGGACCGGCACGATCAACATCATCAACTCTCGCATCACCGACAATCTTGCAGCTGTGCCCGTGGTTGATAACGAGAATGGCGGTGGTGGCGGCATTGCCAACTTCTCCACCGGTACGGTCAACATCACGAACAGTTACCTCGGCCAGAACCACGTTACGGGCGGGAGAAAATTCAGCGCCGTGATGGGTGGCGCTATTTACAACGCCTCGACCGGGATTGTGAATGTCACCAACAGCTGGCTTGGCGACAATGACGTGAAAATGACCGGCGCGGCCGACTCGTATGGTGGTGGTGGCGCTATCGGAAATGCAGCCGCTGGTTCGGTAAATGTCACCGACAGCGTCATCAGCGCTAACTTCGTCAGCGGCGCTGATGCAACCAAAGTCCCAGGGATTAGAGGAGCTGGGATTCTTAACGCCGCTAACGGCACAGTGACCGTCACGTCCGGCGTCTTCTTCGACAACATCGTGAGTGGCGGACGCGGCGGCGGCATCTCAAACGGATCGGGAACTCTGACCGTCACTAACAGCACCTTAACGAAAAACCGCGGAATCGGAGGCGCACTCTTCGGCCAGGGCGCTGTCCAAAGTTCAATCATCGCCAGGAATAATCTTCAACCTGTTAAAGATGGAGATGTTTCCGGCAATTTCACCTCGCTGGGATTCAACCTTATCGGCGTCCAGGAAGGAAGCACGGGCTTCAGTGCGCCTACCGACCTGAAGGGAACGGTGGCAGCCCCGCTCGATCCTAAATTGGACCCAACCGATACGTCGGTGAATATTCAGGGATTCCCAATAGCCATTCCCGGACAACCGCTTTGCGGCAGCCCGGTGATCGACAAGGGAACAAATGTCGGTCTGAGCACAGACTTGCGGGGAACAGGTTATCCGCGAACCGTCGACGATCCCAGCCTGGCGAACGCCGGCGATGGTACGGACATCGGCGTCTTAGAGCGGCAGACCCCCTGCGTCAACACCGTGCTAACGGTCAACAAGACGGCGGATGCAGACGATGTGAACCCAGGCGACGGTAACTGTGACATCGATGCGGGTGCGCCGGGCGCGCAGTGCACACTTCGCGCAGCCTTGAAAGAGGCGAATGCCGTGGCCGGCGATTACGTCATCAACTTCGACATCCCCACAAGCGATCCGGGCTTTGATTCCGGAACGGGCCGATACACGATCAATCTGACTGGCGTACTGCCTGAGATTACTCAGAGCAACCTAACGCTTAACGGCCCAGGCTTGGACAAGCTCACCGTGCGCCGTAACACGGGCGGCTTCTATCGCATATTCAGCTTTGGTGGGGTGGTGGAAACGGCATCGATCTCGGGCATGACCCTGAACAACGGGTTCAGCGCGGAAGATGGCGGAGCCGTTAAATTCACCGGCAAGACTTTGACTGTCAACAACTGTGACTTCATCGATAACAAGAGCGGCAATTCCGGAGGCGCCATTTTTGCTTTTGCCAGCGTCAAGCTGGGCGTGAGCGACAGCAAGTTCAGCGGTAACTTTTCCGGCATCAACCTGACTCGTGCGGGCGGCGGCGCTATCCATGTCCGTGGGCCCTTGAGCGTTGCCAACAGTACCTTCAGCGATAACCTGACCAGCAGCTACGGTGGCGCCATCAATTTCGAGAACACTGTCAGCGGCACTGCGAACTCGATCATCGTGAACAGTACGTTCAACGGTAACGGCTCCGACGCGGGCGGTGGATTGTACGTTGGCATTTTTGGATCTGTAATGCTCGTGACCGACTGCAGCTTCACACGTAACACCAGCACAATCCTGAACTCGAAAGGCGGCGGCATTTATCAAAGCACCGGCGAACTGACTATCAGGCGCAGCACCTTCAGCGGTAACGAAGGCTATGGCATAAGCATCGCCGACGCCAGCAGCATCACCACCAACATCAGCGACAGCACTATCAGCGGTAACACGTTTGGCGGAATTGAAACCGAGCTTGCGACCACGCCTGCGGGTAAGCTTCTGAACATCACCAACAGCACTATCACCGGCAACACCGGCGGTCCCGGCCTTAACATTTTCAAGACCACCTTGAATGTTTCTAACAGCACGATCAGCCGTAACGAATGCGGGATCAGAAAGAACCTCGACAACCACGGTACGTGGACAGTGAAGAGCAGCATCATCGCTGGGAACACGAGTGGCTTTGGAGATGTTCTCGGCGTCTTCACCTCAGGCGGGTTCAACCTGATCGGCAACGCCAGCCTGGCTACGGGTTTCACTAACGGCGTGAACAACGATCAGGTCGGCACCAGCGGTTCACCGCTCGACGCCAAGCTCGACCGGGCCGGTCTGCAAGATCACGGCGGGCCGACAAAGACCATTGCGCTGCAACCCGACAGCCCGGCGATCGACAAGGGCACTGCTAACGGATTGAACAGCACGCTCCTCACCAATGACCAGCGTGGCTCCTTTGCGCGAGCTTTCGACGACGCCGCGGTTACCAATGCCGCTGATGGCGCCGACGTAGGGGCCTTCGAGCTGCAACCTGGCGAACCGTCGCCCACGCCAACGCCGACCCCAACTCCGACGGCGACACCGACTCCGACGGCAACGCCGACGCCTACGCCGACGGCTACACCGACTCCGACGGCAACGCCGACGGCAACACCAACACCGACGCCAACGGCAACGCCAACACCGACGCCGACGGCTACGCCGACACCAACACCGACGGCAACGCCAACACCGACAGCAACACCGACGCCAACGCCGACGACATCGGTGTTCCACTTCGATGAAGCGGTTTACACAGTCGAGGAGGGTTGCACGTCTATCAGCATCCGTGTGCTGCGCTCAGGTCCATCCGTCCAAGCTGCAGCTGTTGAGATAGCCAGCGAGGACAACACGGCGAAGCAAAAAGGCGACTACACAATGGTAGCCGGCCGGCTGGTCTTTGCCCCTGGCGAGACTGAAAAGACCTTTGAGGTTCTGATCAACGATGACAACTACACGGAGGGTTTGGAGTTTGCCACGCTGGTCCTTCAGCACCCCGAGGGCGGTACTATCGGCGTGCCCGGAACGGCCACACTCCAGATCACGGATGACGTGACCGAAGACCCCGCCAATCCGGTTGACGATTCGCGAGCCTTTGTCAGTCACCTCTACCACGACTTTCTCTACCGGCAGAGCGACCAGGCGGGTGAGGATTTCTGGACGCAGCAGATCGAATCTTGCGGCGCTGATGAGTTGTGCCGGCAACGTAAGCGAATCGATGTCTCTGCTGCCTTCTTCCTCTCAATCGAGTTTCAGGAGACGGGCTACCTCGTCATCCGCGCGCACAAGGCGGCTTTTGGAAATATTGAAAGCAATCCGCGCTACGAGATCTTCCTGCGCGACCAACGTCAGTTAGGCGCGGGCGTGATCGTCGGGCAGCCGGGCTTCGCACAACTCCTTGAAGCGAACAAGCAGAAGTATCTCGAAGCCTTCGTCTCGCGCGCTGCGTTCATTGCGCGGTTTCCGCAGGGGCAGCCGGCTGCGAACTACGTGGACGCGCTCTTCGCAAACGTGGGGGCAACGCCGGCGCCGGATGAGCGCGACGCGGCGATTAGCGCTTACGGCGCGGGGGACACAGCCGGCAGAGTTGCCGCGCTCCGGAGCATCATCCAGTCGGGCTCACTCTTCAACCGGTTGTACAACGACGCCTTCGTCTTGATGCAGTACTACGGCTACTTGCGGCGTAATCCTGACGACGCTCCCGACCACAACTTCTCGGGCTATGATTTCTGGCTCACGAAGCTCAACCAGTTCACGCTGCCCGGCGAGGACGCGCGCGACGAATCGGTGGCGCTGGCCCGTGTCCGTCGGGCCGAGATGGTCCGGGCCTTCATCGAGTCGGACGAATACCGTCAGCGTTTCGGAGGAGCGCCGGGCGGAGACCAGCGAGCGACGAAGCCGGCTGTTGCCGGGGAGCGCGACTGAAATTTCGCGATGGTTGCCGGGCGCCCTTCTCATACACCTGGCGGGGACGACTCTGATTCCCGGGTTAGTCAACCGTATCGGTTGATGGCCCGGGTTTTCCATGAAGTTGCTAATGGCTGAATATCAGTAGGCTGCGATCCAGAGGTAACTCGCGCGAGTGCAGTTCTATTGGTCCACCCTTCGCAGTTAGGGAGCTATACCGGTCGATGAGATAGGGAACACCCTCCCCGGCGGCAAATTTCGACGATGTAGTTACCTCGAAATGAAGATGCGGTTCGCGTGCATCGCCGGAACAGCCAATTCGCGCCAGCACCTGGCCGCGCCGCACGCGGTCTCCGGACTTCACCTGCAGACTTCCCGATTGCAGATGTAGGTAGAACGCGAACTGACCGCCACCTAAGTCGAGGATGATCATGTTTCCCCCGGCGGTATCGATGGTCATAGGCACGGCCGGGTGGAATGATTCGCCATGTCCGGGAATATTGTCTGGAAGGCCATCTTTCGCCGAGACGATACGGCCGTCTGCCACGGCCAAAACTGGCTTTCCAAATGCGTAATACGAGCGGATGTCGCTTGAGTCACCGGAGAACGATGCCTCTTTCTCGATCTGCTTCCAATCAATGGCGTAACGCCTGGAAATTACCGCCTGGCCATCGATAACGAGAATGCCGCGCTGATGATGATTTTCGGGATCATTGCCTGGACCATCCGACGCGAGCCAGTTTGATCCTTCTACTGGTGGTCCGAGTATATGTAGCGTCGTGTGATGTGTGGAGATGACTGCGCCCTCCGTTTGTGAATTGGTCGTGACAACGTGATGCAGGATTTTGTCAGGAACGTTCAAACCTCGGTCGAGCGCTATTGACACGAAAACAATGCTGCTACCGCCTCCGACGATTTCGGGGGTTCCATTGGCGTCCGCCGATGCTTTCATACCGATAGCCCCCAGCATGGTTACGAGCTGCTGCGAGCTGAAGGTGGCAATTGGTTTAGCAGCTGAAGCTCCGGCGTCGAGCACTTCAAGGCGACGTATGTAAAGAGGGGCTGGCCCGAAATTTGTCAGATGCAGCTCGTACATTAGATGCGTCCTGCCTTCACTCGGGAATGCCGTGGGTTCGAATGGTACACGCATTTCGAGCTGCAGCGGGAAGGGTGCGGGCTTTGGCTGAGTGGGCGATTGGGCGACCGACCAAATCGGCAGAGCGAACAAACACCAGATCAGGAGACACCTTATGAACTGGGTCTTCATAGACCTTCCGGGTATTGAATTATGGTTTGATTGCGTTTGCTTCATTTAAGAGAAAGGTTTCGAATCGGCCACTTATGTGTCACCGGAATAGACGGGCGCACATGTGTGATTGTTAACACTGAAACGTACAGCGTTCTTACCCGTGTGCTTGACTTGCGAATCGACTTCAGGTTGGTACCCCGACCTGACGGTCGGGGCTATTTCATGTCAGCGCTTCGCGCCTGGCCATCTTCAAAAAAGCAACCCGGTAGTTGGTTCCTGACGGATCTCTACCTCTTCAACTAATTGTGCGTCGTCTGCCTCGGCGCCGTTCACCCGCGAACTTACCGGAAAGCTTTTCATCAAGGACCCTGGGAAGGGAACCAGCAGCTCTTTCAACTCTGCTGGTCGGGCATTGCTGCGCAGCCAGCTGTCCTGGGCTTCGTCGTCGCCCAGAATCACCGGCATTCGATCATGAATCGTCGCTAGTAGTTCGTTGGGTGTGGCAGTGATGATCGCGCATGAAGTTATGGAGCGGTCGTTCCCTTGCCACTTGTCCCAGATGCCGGCAAAGGCGAAGGGAGCTTCATCCTTCAGCTGAAAGAAGTAAGGTTGTTTTGGTCTTCCGTTTCGCTGCCACAGGGTTATGTGGACATTTCCTACCGTCAAAACTCAAGATGTGTAGCTGCGGATAAGTCCCGCAACTCACCGCGTCGAGGATTCAATTGATGGGAGGGATGGTCCATGCGTGTTCAGAAAGTGCACGTCGACTCAGGGTATGAATTTGAGCTGCTCGATGACGAAGGGTTGGCGATTCCGATCGTTAGCAACTTCCTCGGCTACTTGTACGCCAGAGGATGTTCGCCGAACACCCTTTGCGCCTGCGCGCACGACCTACAGCACTTCTATCAGTTCCTCAAAGGTGCAAGTATTCAGTACCAGCACTTCACTCCTCGTCGGACTTTGGATTTCCTCCAGTACCTCCGCGTGGTCCCAAGTCGCCGCAAAGCGCGCAAGCGTCCGGCAGACCTAAACTGCGGCGCAGCGCTGCAACCAAGCACCCAACTTGCTCCGACTACAGTGAATCGCATCCTCGCCGCGGTCTCGACCTTCTATGAGTACGTCATTCTCACTGACGTTGTTCCGATGGTGAAAACCCGTTGCGGAAGATTCCGGACATCGCCAGGTCGCGCGTCGTGCCGAGATACACACCTTTTCTGAGTCTCACGACGAAACAGCATCCGGTGAGGCGTGTCGTTCGTGTGCGGACGGCACAGCGCCTGCCACGGCCTCTCACTGACGAGCAGGTGACAAGGCTTTTCAGTTCGCTCACACGGCGTCGCGACAAAGCCATATTCTTACTCATGCTCCAAGGCGGGTTACGTCCCGGCGAAGTGCTCAACTTGCATCTCGAAGACGTGCAGTACGGTCGGCGGCGCATCACCGTGAGGCATCGCACTGACCACCCGAAGGGAGCGCGCACGAAGTCTTCCGTCGAGCGGGTGGTTGATCTTCACGAGCCGGAGACCTTGGCCGCCGTTAGCGCATACATGATGCACGAGCGTCCTTCCGACACAAACGCGACGCATCTATTCCTTGTCGGCGGAAATGGCAGCAAGCGTCACGAGCCCTTGGGCTATGCTGCTCTCGTCAGGCTATTCAGGCGGCATTGTGAGCGACTGGGCTTTCATGAGCCGTGGGTGACGCCGCATGCCCTTCGGCATACGCATGCCACCAAAATGTGGGAGAGCGGGATGCGCGAACTCACCTTACAGAAGCGACTCGGCCATGCGTCGCCGGAGTCGATCCGGATGTACACGCGAGCCTCCGATGCTGCCATGCTTGAGGACTACCACCGCGCCGTCAAACGCGCTGAAAAGGATGGCGAACAATGAGCGCCCTCCTGAACCTGCAACCCCCGCAACCACGCTTTCAGCATGTGACAAGCGAAGAGTACAGCGCGTTCACGAGGCAGCGACCGACGATACGCTCAGGCAATAACCTGCTCAAAGCCTATCGCAGGTTCATCTATCATTATCCTGACTTAGACCAATGGTTCCAGGCGCCACTTGCCGAGCGCATCGGGCAGACGAAACCACGGTCGGGTAAAGCCTACGTATCCGCCATCGCTCGACCTTACTTGTACTACCTCGCGAGGACGGGGGAGTTGTCTTTCGATTGGCAGTGGATCATTGGAGTGCACTGCCATGTCCTGCCAGACGAACTGCTCCCTCCAGAAGTCACGCTGTTCATTCGAGAGCTAGTAGATGAGGGGGTGCGGATCGGGTATAAGCGGCGAAGTACGACTGCCAAACTCTCGCGCATTATGAAAGCTCTCTACCTGCATAATCGCGCGCCAGGAGTAACTGAGATCAGTGACGGAGACGTTGCTGCATTTGAAGACGCTATTGTAGCTTTCGGTCAGCGGCCGGACCTCGAGACCTTTTTCGATTCTGCCGAGACTTACCGTCGAGTGGCAAAGCAATATCGGCAGGCCATCTACAGCTTGCGCCTGGTGCTGTACCACCGCGGAAGGATCGCTGCTCCGCCGGACCGGACGCCTTCACGCCCCGAGCGTGAGCTCCTGCAACCACGCATGAATGCCTTACTCGAACGCTACCTCTGGGCGCGGCGCGTACAATACGCGCGACCAGCGACGATCACGAAAATCGGTTGTGACGTTCGACGCTTCATCCATTGGCTGTCATGCGAACACCCGAACCTCGAATCGTTCTCCGAAGTAACACGTGACCATGTGCTTTCGTACTCAGCTTCATTGGAAACAGCTCTGTCGCCGCGAACTGCCAGACCATTAACGGTCGAGTCGAAGATCACGCGTCTCTCTAGCCTGTCAGTTTTCTTCCAAGACACGACCGCATGGGGCTGGAGGAAGCGCCCCTGCGCCCATTGCTGGGTGCTCGCGATCTACCGAAGCGTCCCAAGCGCATCCCACGCTATATCCCCCCAGATCAACTAGGAAAGCTCTTGCCCGCGGTGCGACGGCTTGCGTGCCCCTTTCAACGGGCAGCATTAATCATCGCCCGCTGGAGCGGTGCCCGTCGGAGTGAGATCAGGAACTTGGACCTTGATTGCCTCGATGCATACCCGGACGGGACCGCGCGTCTTCGCATACCAGTTGGGAAGGGCAAGAGTGAGCGGCTCGTGCCATTGCATGAGGAAGCGGCTGCTGCCATCCGGGACTTACAACAAATTGCCGTTGCCGTGCGCGGGTTCCGTGACGACCAGACGGGTGCAGAGACGCGCCGGCTGTTCGTGCATCGTGGCCTTCTCTTATCCGCCTCGCATCTATTCGAGACGGCCTTGGAACGAGCGTGCACACAGGCCGGCCTTATCGATCAAGACGGGAAGCCGATGATCACCGCTCACCGGTTTCGCCATACCGTTGGCACGGAACTGGCTGAAGGAGGCGCACGGTTGCATACGATCATGAAGATGCTGGGCCACACCAGCACGGAGATGACCCTCGTGTACGCTTATATCAGTGACAAGGCAATGGCGGAGGACTATCAGAAAGTGCTTGGGCCAGGTGCCGAACTGGCAGGACCGCTCGCCGAACAATTGCGGACGGGTGTCTTACCGGAAGAATCAGTCGAGTGGCTCAAGAAGAACTTCTTCAAGACCGAACTGGAACTGGGCCACTGCCTGCGCTTGCCCCAAGAAGGACCCTGTGAGTGCGATCTGTATCTGACTTGTGCGAAGTTCGTCACGACCAGAGAGTATGCGCCGCGGCTGCGGTCGCGCAGGCTGCGGGAACTAGAGTTGATCGAAGACGCGATCTCACAGGGATGGGATCGTGAAGTCGAGCGACACCGCTGCGCCACCAAGCGCATCGAGCAACTACTCGAAGAGTTAGGCGAACCGCTCGAGATGATCGACGGACTGAATAATCAGGGATCAGCAAAGAGGACAGCGGGTCACCTTCAATGTTGAACAGCGATAGACCGACCAGGAGTGGGATCACGTCTGACAGGATCGCACCTGACCCAGGGAGCTCAACACGGATGAAGCGTAAAAAGGAAAAGGTATATTCCGAGAGTGAGGACAAACACTAAAGCAACGATGCCAAAGCAAAGCGGCCACTTGCGTTTCATGTCAGCGATTATCCGCAGCAATATCCTCAATCTCAGAAGCGCGGGCGTTGGGATATTAGATTGTTGCCGCTCATCTAGCTAGAGCGCGTATAATCGCAGCGCTCCGGTCAACTGACGTTAGGCGTCAGCTTGATCATTTTGTGAAGACTTGTGATGAAATCTGCACTTGACCTGCAGGATATGCTGCTCGCCTTTCGGAGGAACCCAAATGCCAGATCGATGCCCCACGTGCGGAACAAAAGACGTTGCTATCATGTTCTTGTGCAAGGAATGTGAACGACGATACTGTGATGAATGCGGGTCGGCAGCCGCGGAGAGAGCCGGGCGAACGCTGACGCTCGATTCCAGAAGCCAGACCGTGTTCATTCCTGTCTGCCCACAGTGTGGAAGCGATCAACATACTGAAGGGTAGTCGGAACCTGGTCGCGACCGCATTTCCGCGCCATTACGACTTACGCACCGCCGAGGAGGATCACTCCGTGGAATATTTTTGCTATATCTCACGCTCAAAGATCGATCAATTATTTCAGGATGTGTCGCCGGATGTAGATCGGTGGGTTGAGAGGGAGTCAAAGGAAAGCCGTACAGAAAGTAAGGTCGACGCGGGCTTGTCACTCGGGAGTATCATCAAGTTATTTGGGGGAGGCATCACGTATGGAAGAAAGGGGGTGATCCAACGTGAAAAAGAGATCAAGGTCCGCTATCGCGACAAATTACGTGCCGTGCTCGTCGGCCTGGCTAAGAAGGCACCGATCCCGTCATTTGAAACCGGCGCCGAGCGTTCGATCTTCGATTCTCCATACTACGTCTATAAGGGCGACTTTACTGTTAGCTCCCCTGTACCATCCGGCACGCCGTCTGAAACTGTCGTGACCTTAGAGAGCCATATCCGATCATACACGCTGCTTCTTGACTGCTCGCTCAGATTCTTCAGCGAAGGAAATGAGCCTGATGATACCTTTCATATCCATTCAGGCAACGCGCGGTTTTTCAGTGGCAGTATGGATCTTGCCCTTGAAACGGTCTTTATGTTTCTTCGCAGGGATGGAACCAACGTATATGGCACGCCGCTTTATCTCAAGCTCGATCCTGCTGGCGATCACAGCACGTCCGGGATTGACCGCACGCTATAACCCGGAAGTCACATGGAAACCTTGGATCTAGGAAAACATGAACCAGAGGATTACGAGGGCAAACACATAGACTGCAATCATGTGTCGTACAGAATCGGTCCCTTCCTCGCGAGTGGCCGCTCGAAAATCGTTCACAAGCTCATCAACGTGCGCTCCGGATTATCTCTGCATCTTATCAAGGTATGGCGAAGCATCGTCGAAGCACGAGCCTTTGACCATAAGGGCATCGTTGTCAAGGCTGTTTTGGCGGACCTTGCACCACCTAGTCAACAGATCTTTGCATACGGCGGCGCGTTTGATTTTGAAGAGTATCTCGGCTCTTACGAGAATTGGGATGGGTCAAGTGCTGCAACCTTGTTGAACGACACGGACGCTTTGGTTAGAGCGGAATCCCATGCAAGTGCGATCGCTAAGTTCGACCAGATACTCGAATCGAATCCAAATCATACGATTGCTCTGACTGGCAAAGGCCACGCACTTCTTCAACTCAAGGAGTTTTCGGGCGCTTTTGGCTCTGTTATGAGAGCTGACGAAATAGAGCCGAACAAGCTAACGTATTATCGGAACGCGGTGCGTTTGGGGTCAGCGTTGGGCTTTCTCAGGTACGTCCGAGTTCGGTTCGAACGGCAGCTTCGGTTAATGCTAACAACCGGAGATTATGAATTGGCGATCTCAGCGTATTTGGACTCGGGTTTGCCGGAAAAGGCAAAAGAACTGCTGGCATCACTTGGTACAATGGCGACCAGAAGCGTATTTGAACCACTACGGCTGCGCACGGAGCGTGATCTCGAACGAAAAAGTGAATCGTTGGCGTTTATTGAGACCGCGCTGAAAGCAGAGAAAAGCCGGCAACAAAGCGACGAGAGTCTCTTACCCATATTGAAAAAGGGCCTTCAAATATACGCAAAGGACATCCCAACCCGGGTGAATTTAGCGATTTTACTTTTTCGAACCGGGAACCTGGATGAAGCGCAACGGATACTTGAGAGGCTCATCCACATAGTACCAGAATCTCTGTTTGGCACGTGTAGTGCGCATCTCGCCTTCTGTGAAGCCAATCGCGGCGACGTCGTTCGTGCTCTGGATCTGTTGGACACGACCGCGACATTTGCCTTGAATACAGAAAAAGGCAATGGCAGGATGGATCCATGGGACCTGCCTAGAATAGGTAAGTGGGTGACGAAAGACGGGTTTGTTCTGCAAGAATCTCCCGCGTCCACGATCGCTATTATCGAGGGATTAATACAGGAATGCCTAAAGCGGAATGTGCCAGTTCCACACTCGGTGCAAGAGCTATATCAATCGTATCTGGAATGCGCTGAGGAACTTCATTGATAGACACGTACTATGTCGAACTTGCCAATTGGCCGCTTGGTTTCGTTAGCAGTCACGCGCGCATTTCGTGGCTTCTCGTACAGATACAGCGTCCCATCACCGTTGTCGTAGTGGGCCGGGCGATTCCGATGCCGCCTAAATAAACAAATCGTTGGACCGGAGCGCGGCGAGCGTGTTTCTCAACTTAGCAACAAACTAATATCCCAACACCGAAGCGCGAGTAAAGATCCACCATCCCAAGGTTGACTCGTGTGATAAAACCTTTTCCGCTGGCGCGGAGGATAGGGCAACGCTGAAGAGCGACCCGAGCGCCGTAGTCGGTGAGTGTACGAAGCGGGGCAGAACCGCTGGCTCTGCCCTGATCATCACTTCGGTACTCGACAAAGCGTTAAACTCATTGCTTCGTTGACGGCCTCCTTACATGGTCCTGCTAGGAGCGGCGGGAAGTGTCTACATAAATTCGTAAAACCCATCTGCCGGAATTAAGCACCTTCGTCTTTGAAACGATTCGCTAAAGCTCGGCTTATCACGAAGGGTTTCGGCGCGCGCGTTGATGAGCCCCTTGGGTTCCTTACTCCACGACGGAATGAGTCCCCACTGAAACGTAGCCAGCTCTCGCTCAGCGCCGCGCGCGACGATTACCGGAACACTCTGGGTGGGAGCGATGTTGTATCGTGGAACCAGGAACGGAAGTTGTGACGCCGGCACGCCGTAGAACTTTGCGCTGCCGCGAGATCGAAGTGTGTAGCGCCCGCACATAGCTTGCCTCAAAAAGTCAGCGCACCCGACGAATGATAATAGCCCACCGATTTACAGCCTGTGTCAGAACCGCGAGCGGTAGCGACCGGATCGGGAAGTCTCCTCGAATCAAAACCGAAACCTCGCGGAAAGGATTACCGCGAACCGATGACCACGGATTACGGCGAAGAGCGCGCAGGCTTCCGTACTTCGATCCTCTCTCCTACTTCAATCACCATTAAATCCTCGCCGAGTTCCAACGGCCCCGTGTATGTCTTGCGCGTCGGCGGCAGCAGATCCTGGTCGGTGGCGGTCGGCAAGCAGATGTGCGAATACACAGCCAGCTTAGGCTTCACCCGCACAAACACTTGCCCGGCCTGTTCAGGCGTAGTGTGATAGGCGACTATGTTCTTCGCGCGTTCTGGAGGGACGCCCGCGCGCTGCAAGGTTTCCGGCACAAACACCTCATGCACCAACAAATCGACCGCTTGCGCATGCCGGATGAGATTTTCAGAGACGCGCGTGTCGCCGGACAGCACGACCGAGCGGCCGTCATAGTCGATGCGGTAGCCGAAGGCCGGCTTGACCGGGGCGTGATCGACTTCAAAAGCTGTGACTTTCACGCCGCCCTTGTTATAAACGACTCCCTCGCCAATATCTTTGACGACGAGCACGACACCTTCCGGTGCCGCGCGATCGTTAGCTCGCCGAATGCTGATGTCGTACTCGAACGCCTGCTGCAGGTGCGACATCATTTTACTGGTCCCCCGCGGGCCCCACACTTGCAGCGGCACATTGCGCCCGGGCACTATCAGCCATCCCGTTAACCACAAATCCGGAAAGCCAACGAGGTGATCTGAGTGCAGGTGAGTGAGAAAGACCCCATTCACATCCTGCCATCGCACCTTGAGCTGTGTCAGGCGTTGCAGAGCGCCACGGCCCGCGTCGAAGAGCAGTTTCTGATCTCCGGCCTCCACCAGAGTGCTTGGCCCGAAGCGGTTCATGACCGGCGGTGGACAACCGGTGCCTAGCAAGGTCACCCTGATCCCCTGTACTTGCGCTGCGGCCGGAACAACCGCTGCGGCAAATAGCACCACCGCGATTGTGCGGCAAAAGATAGTCGACATCACGCCCTTGCTCCTTAATTTGAAACTGTTCGCCAGCGAAGAGGGGAGTCTTTGAGTTCGCCCGATCGCAAGCCGCTTTTTCAACTTTTGATGAAAAGAAGAAACTGGCGGTCTCTGACGATTACCTAGGGAATCGGACCCGATTGCGGCTCCTCTTTATTCTGCCGTGCGGGAATTAGCGGGTTCGGTCCGATCCTCTTGGTGTTAGGGTGTTTCGACGCAAACACTGCGATGAGGTTGAACGGTTTGGTCCCGGCGTTGATAAATGTGTGTGGGACGCCTGCCGGCACTCTGGCCACGTAAGGCGCTTGCACCGTAAACGTTTTGTCACCAATCCGGTATTCAGCAGTGCCCTCGAGCAGAACATGCGCCTCTTCGGTGTCATGCACATGGAATCCGGGACCACCGCCCGGGTGCGTCTGGGTGATGATGAAGGACATCGACTCGAATCCGTATTGGTCGCCGGTTAAGCGGTGGGTGAATTCGCCGGGTACACGGTAGTAATACTCAAGCTGGTCAAAATTGAAAACGAGGTCTGTTGGGTTGTGAGACTTTTCTGGCGCGCGCGTGAAGTCTTTATCAGGCAAGTTCTCCTGCCCAACGGGTGGCGGTACGCCACTCAATTTTTGGGAAGTTACGGCGCCGCCAAAAATTAAGATGGCCGCGATAGCAAGAACCACGAAGTAGATCAGAAATCTTCCGACTGTCACTTTCACGCCTCGTTTGTTTTTCACTACTAAAGAGTAGCTCATCTGCAGGCCTCCGGGATACCGATGGAACCCCTGGGTCCCAAAAATGAAACGTGAAACAGAGTCAACCCTGACCTCGGTACTCTGACGCTCGTTGCTGAATTAGGGGCCTCTACTAACAAACCGGAAGCCTTGACTCTCATCTCACTCCGCAATATTGTGGCGTCACCGCGTGGCAGACAAAGGCACTCGCTCACAAAATTAAAAGAGAACGTTCCGCGTTCGCTTCCTCAAAAGACCGCTTCTCGTAGGAGGTACGACGATGATGACAAAGCTTCTTCGTTTCAGCTCGGTGGTTCTGTTTCTTCTGGTTTCGCTCTCGGTGGTGGCGCTGGCTCAGTCGCGGAAAGGTGCTGCTGATAAAGGCACGCTCAGCAAAGAGACTTTCATGGACATGGAGAGCGTCAGCAATCCAGCCATCTCTCCTGACGGAAAACAGATTGTCTTCACTCGTTCGTGGGTTGATAAAGTCAAAGACGAGCGCGTGAGCAATCTCTGGATCGTCGATAGCGACGGCGCGCGCGCGCGCGAGCTCACCAGCGGGACATGGCGCGATAGCCAACCGGTTTGGTCGCCCGATGGCAAGCGCATCGCCTTTCTCTCAGACCGCGACGGGACCAATCAGTTGCACGTCCTTTGGGTTGACACGCGCGAAGCCGCGCAACTTACTCATCTCGAACAAGCGCCGGCCGGAATCAACTGGTCGCCAGACGGCAAAATGATCGCTTTCACTGCTTTTGAAGCCGACAACGATCCGATTCTCGCGGTCAAGCTGCCTGAGCGCCCGAAGAATGCGCAATGGGCGAAACCCGCCGTGATCGTGAACCGGCTGGCCTGGGCCGCGGATGGCAGAGGGCCTCTGCCGCAGGGCTTCACCCAGTTGTACACAATCGACTCGACGCTCGGAGGCACGCCGCGGCAGATCACCACGGGAAAATACAACCACAACGGACCCGAATGGGCGGCAGACGGAAAGACGATCTACGTGTCCTCGATTCGCAAGCCGGACGCCGAATACCTGCGCGGTGACAGCGAGATCTATGCGATCGATTTGAAGACTCTCGAGGTCAAAGCTCTGACCAGCCGCGTCGGTCCCGACGGAAATCCGCAAGTCTCGCCCGATGGCCGCTGGATCGCTTATACCGGATATGATGAGCAGAAGTTTACCAATCACGTGGCCAGTCTCTACCTGATGGACAGCACGGGTGGGAGCAAAAAGCTTTGGGCCGGCAAGCTGCCGAGTTCTCCGACCGACGTGCGCTGGGCGCCGGATGGAACGGGCGTCTACTACGACATGGAAGAGAAGGGTTCATCGCACATCTATTTCATCTCGGTTGACGGAAAAACTCGTCAGATAACCCAGGGCACCGGAGTCATCGATGCTTACTCGATGGCGAACAACGGACAGATTGCCGGAGTTCGCACCAGCTTCAAAGAGCCCGGCACGCTGGTGACCTTCAACGTGAAGGACCCAATGAACGTGAAGAAGCTCGTCGACGTTAACGAGGATGTTCTGGCCGGCGTCAGGATGGGCGATGCCGAAGAGCTCTGGGTCACGTCGAAGGACGGCTTGAAGGTACAAGGTTGGCTGATCAAGCCGGTCGATTTCGATCCGACCAAGAAGTACCCGATGGTTCTTTGGATTCATGGCGGACCGTGGTCGATGTACTCGGTGGCCTTCAGTTGGGCGTTCCAGAATTTCTCGGCGAATGGCTACGGAGTTTTGTTTATGAATCCGCGCGGCTCGACCGGCTATG
>Ga0070694_100000844_pt1 | contig 17248 bp, 14 predicted proteins | sample KBSK1251metaG_FD_65470 | JGI IMG/M metagenome (GOLD analysis project Ga0070694, IMG submission 65470) | Corn, switchgrass and miscanthus rhizosphere microbial communities from Kellogg Biological Station, Michigan, USA - KBS K1-25-1 metaG | ecosystem: Host-associated > Plants > Roots >... | reverse complement strand
GCGCTCGCGCTCGCGACGGCCGGCATTCCGTTCGAGGTGGTGCCGGGCATCAGCTCCGCGATCGCCGCGCCGGAGCTCGCCGGCATTCCGGTGACCCATCGCGGCTCGGCGTCCGGCTTTCTCGTGTTGTCCGGCCACGCGACCGATGCGTTCGAGGACGGCCTGAAGGCTGTCCAGCCGAACGCCGTGTCGCTGGTCGTCCTGATGGGACTCGGGAAGCGGCACGAGCTGGCAGACGCGCTCGTGGCGCGCGGCTGGAACGCGGCGACACCGGCGGCTCTCGTGTGCGGCGCGTCGACTCCGGAGGAATGGATTTGGACCGGCACCGTCGCGGAGCTCGGGGCGAACGAACCGCCCGCGGGCGTCGCTGGTGTCGTCGTGATCGGTGACGTCGTTCGCGTTCGCGAACGCCTCGTTGGAGCAGAGGAACAGAAGGTGATGTATGGCCGCAATCGATGACGCACGGACGCTCGGGCGCGCTCGCCTGGATTTCGCCAGCGAGCACGACATCGACGAGTTCGTGGAAACGCTGCGGAAGTTCGAGGACGGCGAGATGCCGGCCGACCAGTGGCGGCGCTTCCGGCTCGTGCGCGGCACCTACGGCCAGCGGCAGGACGGCGTCCAGATGCTGCGCGTCAAGGCGCCGCAGGGCATCGTCTCCTCGTCGCAGATGCGCGCGTTTGCCGGCGTGGCCTCGCGCTACTCGCGCGGGTTCTGTCACATCACCACGCGCCAGAACATCCAGCTTCATTTCGTGCTGCTGAAGAACGTCGAGGCGGCGATGCGCGAGCTCGCCGACGAGGGGCTGACCACGCGCGAGGCGTGCGGCAACTCGGTTCGCAACGTCACCGGGTGCCCGTACGCCGGCACGTCGGACAACGAGATCTTCGATCCGTCCCCGTACGCGGAAGCGCTGACGCGATACTTCCTGCGTCATCCGCTGAGCGGCGTGCTGCCGCGCAAGTTCAAGATCGCGTTCGAAGGATGCGCCGTGGATCACGCCGTCACGGCGATCAACGACATCGGGTGGCGCGCGCGCATCGTCGACGGCCGAAAGGGCTGGAAGGTCACGGTCGCCGGCGGGACGTCGATCCTGCCCGTCAGCGGCTACGTCCTCTACGACTTCCTTCCGGTGGAGCAGATGCTCGAGGTCGCGGAAGCGATCGTGCGCGCGTTCCACAAGAATGGCGACTACCAGCATCCGCAGCGCAACCGGATGAAGTTCGTCATTCGCGCGATCGGATGGGACGCGTTTCGAGCGAAGTTCGAGGAGGAGCTCGAAGGGTTCCGGCGCGAAGGGGGCGCCCGCCTTCCGTTCGATCCCGCGAAGACCACGCCGGAGCAGGCGCCCGACTGGGAACCCGCCTCGCCGCCGACATTGCAGCACGTGGCGGCGATGGCCTCGACGCCGATGCGCGGCCCCGGCATTCATCCGGGCACCGTCCGGTTGCAGCCGCTGTCCGACACCTACCTGCGGTGGTTGCGCCGGAACGTCGCGCGTCAGCGCCAGGACGGCTACTACCACGTGACCGTGCGCCTGCCGCTGGGCGATTTCACCGCGGGACAGATGCGCGTGCTCGCGGACCTCGCCGAGGCGTACGGCGACGGGTCGATGCGCCTGACGGTGGAGCAGAACGTGCTGTTCCGGTGGGTGAAGAAGGCGTCGCTGGAGCCGTTCTATCAGCGCCTGGCCGCGGCGACTCTCAGCGAGCCCGACGCGCTCACGCTGAGCGACGTCGTCAGCTGCCCGGGCGCCGAGTCGTGCCGGCTCGCGGTGACGCAGTCACGGGGCCTCGGCCGCGTGCTCACGGAGTACTTCAACGCGCGTCCCGACCTCGTCGATCTCGTTCCGTCGGGGCAGATTCGCATCAGCGGCTGCCCGAACGGATGCGGCCAGCATCACATCGGTTCGCTCGGGTTCCAGGGGAGCGTGCGGAAGGTCGGCGGCAAGGCCGTGCCGCAGTATTTCGTGCTCGTCGGCGGCGGCGTCACAGACGAGGGCGCGCACTTCGGCAAGGTCGTCGCAAAGATCCCCGCCCGCCGGATCACGGAGGCGGCCGGTCGCCTGATCGATCTCTACCGGGAGCAGCGCCAGAGCGAAACGGAAGAACTCGGGGCGTTCTATCGCCGCATCACTCCGTCGGTCGCGGCTGAGCGGCTGAAGGACCTCGTCGAGCTCGACGCGGCCCAGATGACTGCGGATGACTTCATCGACCTTGGCGAAAGCCAGGCGTTCGATCCGGTCGTTATGGATGGGGAGTGCTCCGCCTAATTTGGGATTTGGGGCGTGGGATTTGCTCCTCCGAGAGGCGGAGGATCCCATGACCGTCAACGAGCGCAGACGAGGTGAAACCAAGCAGCTCAAGAAGGATCAGAGCGTTCGTCGCGAAACGCTCGCGGAGATCGGATCGGAAATCACGCAGGTGCGGACCGAACCGAGGTACCGGAACGCGAATCGCGACCAGGCGCGTGGCGACTGGGATCGTTCGCGCCGCCACACCGACGAAGAGCGCAGCCGCGACTCCGGGATAGACGGAGACGATGGCCTCGGTCCCGAGGACTAATCAGAATCCACGACGCCCTGTCGAATAGCCAGCAGGGCGAGTTCCAGCCGGTTTGAAGCACCCGTCTTGTCGAAGATGCTCGTCAGATGGTGCTTCACCGTCTGCAGGCTGATGGAGAGGCGCTCGGCGATCTGCCGGTTGCTCTGGCCTTCGGCAATCGCCGAGACGATGTCCATTTCGCGCGCGGTCAGCTTGTAGGGCCGCGGCCGCTCCGCGCCCACCTGCTTGACCGCCTGCGCAAGGTCGTCGGCGACATCCGCGCCGATGATGTATTTCCCGTCCATCACGCGGTGGATGCCCTCGATGAGCAGGCGTGTCGCGGACTCCTTCATCACCACGCCGCGCGCGCCGAACTGGATGGCCTTCAGCAGGTCCGACGGCTGGATCGCCGCAGTCAGGAGGATCACGCGCGGCCCCGCGTTGGCGAGCGAGGCCAGCGCATCGACGCCGCCCATCCGCGGCATCGCGACATCGAGCAGCAGGATGTCGGGCTGCGAGTCGCGCGCCATGCGAATCGCGTCGATGCCGTCGTTCCCCTCTGAGACCACTTCGAAGCCCGGCTCGCTCTCGAGCAGCCGGCGCAGGCCGTCCCTGAAAATCTGGTGATCGTCGGCGATCGAGATGCGCACGCGGCGCGGCTGTTCAGGCATGGGCCCCGGCCTCCAGGGTCAGCTCGAGGCGCGCGCCGACGCCGGGCGCCGAATCGACGGACAGCTGCGCGCCGGCAATGCGCGCCCGCTCCTTGATGATGGCGGGACCGACGCGGCGCTTTTCCAGCTCGCGCGCCGAGAGGCGCCCCTCGAACTCGAATCCCTGCCCGTCGTCTTCGATGACGAGCGTGCAGGTCTGGCCGGTGTTGGTCAGCCGCACGAGCACGTTGCGCGCGCGACTGTGCTTGCGGACGTTGACGAGCGCCTCCTGGACGATGCGCGCCAGCTCGAGCGCGGTCGGCGCCGGCAGCGAGATCGGGCCGCCGTCGCAGACGAAGCGCGCCGAGACGCTCGTGTCGCGGCGGAAGCGCTCGACGAGCGAGGCGAGCACGTCGGGCAGCTGGTCGCTCGTTTCGAGCTCGATGGGACGCAGCGCCTGCATCAGCTCGCGGAGCGCGAGCACTTCGCGCTGCAGCAGCGCCTGGACGTCGCCGAGCTCCGCGTCGACGACCGCAGGCGTCAGCGTGGTCCGGCGCCGCAGCGCCTCGATTTTCATCTCGATGCCGAACAGCGCCTGGATGGCGCCGTCGTGCAGCTCGCGCGCGACGCGCGCCCGCTCGACTGCACCCGCGCGCGATCGGAGACGGCGCAGCAGGAAGACGTTGGTCAGCGCCGGCGTGATGTGCTCGGTCAGCGCCTCGAGGAAGTGGAGCGAACGTTCCAGGTTGTCGGTGTTGGCCGCGTCGAACAGATACACGCGCCCGCGCCATTCCTCCGGGAGCCCCATGTTCCCAACGGTCACCGTGGTGAACCGCCGCGCGTCCGTGAGCGCCGGCGGCAGCGTGGCCGTCTTGTGCTGCAGCGGCCAGACGCCCGGTTCGACGACGCGCACCGAAAGCTCCCCGCCGTCCGGCGCCCTTCGCGCGTGCCACGCGCGTCCCGGATCGTCGAAGAGCCACGCGGCCTGCTGCGTGGGATCCAGCTCCAGGTGCAGGGCCCGGCGTGACGCCTGCTTCACGTCGTGCGGCTCGACGCGCCACAGCATCGTCCGGCGCGTCTCGAAGTCCTGGATGACGACATCGGCCGCGGCGGCGTCGAAGACACGAAGCAGCTCGCGCGAGACGGCGGTCACCGATCCACCCAGGCCGAGCTCCACGCGCGGCTGCCGCGCCGCGTCCGCTACGGCCGTAATCTCCGCCCGCAGCTCTTTCTCCTGTTCGGCGAGATAGCCGATCAGGCATCCGGTCAGCACGAAGTAGGTGACCCGAAGAATCGTGCGGTTGGTCGCGAGGTCGTGCCAGGGGAACCAACTCGGGTTCCACGCGCCGGCAATGCCGGTCTCGAACAGGAAGATGCCGACGGTCACCGCGGTCGTCAGCAAGGTCTCGCGGAAGCCCCAGCGATAGGCCGCGGCGAGCTGAACGAAGAGGAAGAACAGGAAGAACGGGCTGCCCGGGCCGCTGCTGACGAAGGTGAGCGCGGCGGTCCAGAGGATGTCGATGCCGTGGAGAATTTCGCCGTCGCGCGGCTGGACACGCGTCGCACGGTGGACGAACGCCAGCACGATCAGGCTATAGAGCGTGTAGCCGAAGAGGACCGCGTAGGTCAGCTCCGCGAGGCGCGCCGGCTCGGTCGGGTCGACGTAAATGGCAATGAGACCGCTGACGGTGAGGAACGCGCGGCCGATGGCCAGCACGCGCTCGAGCCGCGCCGCCGGGCGCCCTTCAGACCGGTAGTTCCATAAGAAACGCGACGACATCAGATGTGCGGCGGGCCGGCCGGTCGCGCTCATGTGGGGAATGGGCGGAGACTAATACGGGAGGGCCATATGACTCAAGCTCCCATGAGACGCCAGCTCCTCCACGACAACAATGTCCCGTACTGTGGCACTCAAGTGCCTACGGCACAGGCCTGTTGGACCTTCAAGCCTTTCCCGCTACCGTTCGCGGTAGCGTTCGATGCGCGGCTCGTGCGGCTCGTTCGCCTCGTGGTCACGATCGTCTTCTCCGCGGGCGATCATCAGCTCGGATTCGGGCTCGGCTGTCGGGGTCCGGCTTGCCCCGAGCGAAGTCGAGGGGGAGCCGGGATCGGGGCCGCGCTTCACATCCGCTGCGGCCGTACGTTCGTACGTGCCCGTTTCGGCCTGGGGCGGCTCGACCGGACGCACGGTCGTCGCATCGGAATCCGCGCTCGGCAGCGTCACCGCGAACCCGCTCGCATCGCTCATCCAGACACCCGTCATCAGCCAGGTCGGCGTGCGGTAGGCCGGAAGGTTCTCGTACACGGGTCGTCCGTCGTACGGTTTGGTATCGGGCGCGAAGACCCGATGCAGACGCCGCTCGTAGCGCAGCGCATCGCTGTCGTCCATCGCCGTGAACGCGCTCGGGCTGAACTCCGGATAGCGCGCCAGCTCCGCGCGCGTCAGCGAGGTGCTCAGCGTGCCTCCCTCGTCGGCTTCGATCTGGCCGATCGGCACGACGTACCGCCGCCCCGCGAACCAGCCGCGCGAGTCGATCACGTAGTAGATCGGCCGGCCGGTTCCGCTGTCGACGACGAAGCCGTCGAGCGTGCCGAGGTGTTCGCCCGCCTTGTTGTGCAGGTGCACGTCGCGCTCGCGCGCCTCAGGAAAGTCCTTCGCATCGACGAAGCGAAGGCGAGAACGGTACCGCGTCGATTCCTCGAGCAGGTCGTCCCCGGCGGCCTGGTTGATGCCACGCTCCGCGAGCCTGGTCAGCACGTGATCCGTGTGGCCTTCCTCGTCGAGCGTCTGCTGCAGCAGGCGGACCGCGTCGTAGTCGCCAAGTGCTTCCGCATAGCTGCGGGCGGTGCCGTAGCTCGCCATCTCGTAGTGCTCGATGCGCTGCGCCGCCGCAATCAGCGCCGCGTCGAGCGTCTCGCCGCGCTCGGTGTCATCGAGGCGGCGTCGCGCGTCTTCGATCAGCGCCACGATCGCGCCGCCCGGAATCGCCCGCGCGGGCTCGTTCAACTGCTCGAGCAGCAGCCTGAGGCGTTCGATCTGGACCTGTGTTTCCGCGTGATGCTCTTCGAGCGCCCGGCGGAGCCGCTCGGATGTCGCGCGCCCCGCCATGACGGGCAGCTCGGCGACCATCTGCTTCTCCGCGTGCATGAGGTCATGCAGCTCGGCTGCGTACAAATCGCGAAGTGACACAGTTGCCATAATCCGGATGGTTGCAGGACCCGGGCCAGTGGAATGGACCAACCGCCAACGACGAACCGGCGATAATCGGCTGTGGTCAAGTTCGAATCGCTCGACCCCGAGATTCGCGGCGTGCTCGGCAAGAAGGTGAGCGAGCTCGGCCTCAAGGTGGAAGGATCGCCGGTCGAGGGGTACGTCCGCGAGCTGTACAAGGAGCTCGAGCGGCGCGGGTTGAAGAAGTTCCGCCCCGTCTGCTATCTGACCGATGAATGGGGCTGCCCGGATCAACAACCGGTGCTCGGCATCCCGTTCTACCTGGCGGACGCGAAGCTGCGGAAGCTCGAAAAGGCGGTTGACGCGCTCGAGAGCGAACGCCAGATCATGATGTACATGCGCCACGAGGCGGGCCATGTGTTCAACTACGCGTATCGCCTCTATACGACGCCCGAGTGGCGGCGGCTGTTCGGCCCGTTCTTCCGACCGTACCGCGACGATTACCGGCCGGTGCCGTTCAGCAGGAAGTACGTGAGGCATATCGAGGGGTGGTACGCGCAGAAGCACCCGGACGAGGACTTCGCGGAGACGTTCGCGGTCTGGCTGACGCCACGATCTGGATGGCGCCGTACCTATAAAGGGTGGCCGGCGATGCAGAAACTCCGTTACATGGAGCGCGTCGCCCGGGCGGTCGCCGACCTCGAGCCGATCGTCAACACCGGTGAGGTGGACATCACGCCCGACGACATCGACGTCTCGGTGGAGCAGTTCTACCGGCAGGCCGAGGAGGAGCGGCAGGCGCGGATCGACATCGCCCTCGACGCGCACCTCGGGCAGATCTTCCTGACGCGGAAACGCAAGGAATCGAAGCCAGCGGCCGATATCGTCAGCAGGTACTCGCCGGAGCTGATCGAGAAGATCACCTACTGGACGGGGGTCCGGCGGCCGATCGTCCGGGGGTTGATCGACTCCATCTGCCGGAACTGCCAGCGGATGAAGCTCTGGGGCGAGGTCGGCGAGGAGGCGCGCTACCTGGTCGAGATCACCGCGCTGGCGACGACGCTGGCGATGAATTTCCTGGCGAGCGGGAGGTTCGAGACGTAGGCTGCATGGGCAAACTCAAGGTCGTCATCATCTACGACCGCGTCCTCGTCGACGAAAGCGAGGAGCCGGCGGGCGACAAGGCGCCGGTGACGCGCACCCTCGACAAGAAAGAGGTCGAGGAAGAGGTCGCGGAGGCGCTGACCAAGCTTGGCCACGAGCCCGTCCTCTACGAGGTCGACGGGACGATGAAGAGCCTGCTCGGCCTCGCGCGCGTCGATTGCGATCTCGTGTTCAACCTGTGCGAGTCGTTCGCCGGCGACGATACCGCGGACTTCAAGGTTGCCGCCTTCCTCGAGCTGATTGGCAAGAAGTACACGGGCTCCGGCACCCACGGCCTGATGCTCGCGCAGGACAAGGCGATCGCGAAGAAGATCTTCGCGTTCCACGGCATCCACACGCCGACCTTCGCCAAGTCGTTCCGGGGACGGCTCGACTTCTCGCACGACCTCCACTTCCCCGTCATCGTGAAGCCGGCGCGCGAGGACGGCTCCATCGGCATCGAGTTCAGCGCGGTCGTGAACTCGATCCGCGAGCTGATGGAGCGGATGGACTGGCTGCACGCCAACTTCGACTCGCCGGTCCTCATCGAGGAGTACATCGAGGGGCGCGAGATGTACGTCGGCATCATCGGCAACGACAAGGCCGAAGCGCTCCCGGTCGTCGAGCTCGATCTGTCGAAGCTGCCGGACGGGACGCCGCGCATCGCGGCCGCCGAAGTGAAGTGGGGAAAGGGAACGAAGGCGTATCGCGACACCAAGTCCGCGATCGCGACCGACCTGCCGGAGGAGACCGTGGCGCTCCTGCAGCAGACGGCCGTCGCCTCCTACCAGGCGTTGGAACTGCGCGACTACGGGCGCGTGGACATGCGGCTGCAGCCCGATGGCCGCGTGCAGGTGATAGAGGTCAATCCGAACCCATGGCTGAGCTCGAGGGCGGAATTTGCGATGGCTGCCCGGAAATCGGGCCGGACCTACCCCCAGTTGATCGAGGAAATCATCGAGCTGAGCACATCCCGGGCCTGACCCCGGTATCCCCCCTTAAAGGCTTGTCCTACAGCGCTTAAGAGCGCGCCGTCTCGCAATCGACATCCGCGCAGCCAACCGTCGATTTGGGCGGCTGAAATGTCAAAAACGCCCATTTTTCTGGCGTTTTCCGTTGATGACGCTCGGTCACGTGGGCTATACTTGGAAGTGCAGTCCCCGGCCGAAAGGCCGGTCCTTCCACCCTTCTTCCTGCTACGGGGGAAACGTGACATTCCAGGTCGGCGACAAGGTCATCTACCCGAACCATGGGCTCGGAATCGTTGAACGCATCGAAGAGAAAACCATTCTTGGCACTACCTGTGGATTCTTTCACCTGCGCATCGTGTCGAACGACACGACCGTGCTGGTGCCCGTCGCCAACGTCGACGGCGTCGGCCTTCGCAAGGCGATCACCGACGAGGAGGTCGAGCGTCTCTTTACCCTCTTGAGCGACGGCAAAATCGACAACCACCAGAACTGGAAGGGCCGCTTCAAGGACAATTCGGACAAGATGCGCACCGGCTCGATCTACGACATGGCCGACGTGCTCAAGAGCCTCACGTTCCTGAGCAAGTCGAAGAGCCTGTCGTTCCGCGAGAAACGGATGCTCGATCGCGCCAGGGCGCTGATCGTGTCCGAAATCTCCGAGGTTATCCGTGAGAAGGCCTTAGCCGTTGAAGAGCGGGTCGACCAGGCGCTGGAGAAGTGCTTCATCGTCAAGGCGCGCAACATGGCGCGCACCGCGTCGCGTACGAAGATCACCAAGACCATCAAGGCCGTGCCGGTGGTGGCCGCCCAGAGGCGTCCGGCCGCCCGCGCGTCGTAGCCTTTCGTCGCCCAGTTGCTTCCACCTTCTTCGCCACCCGGGCGGGACCTTCCGCCCGGGTTTTTTTGTACGTGGGGCGGTTCCCGCGGAGCTGAATGGCCGCGCGAACGCGGACCCGCCGGTAGACTCATCTCGAGATGATCGTCGCCGCGATCCGTTCCTTCATCACCTACGTCGCCGCCCTCGCCTACATCGCCGTTGCCGGGCCACTCGGTGTGCTCTTCGCGGTGGTCTTCAAGTGGAAGCGCGGACTCTACGCGCTTGGTCACACGGGGACCGGGCTGGCGCTGGGGCTGGCGGGCATCCGGTATCGCGTGACCGGGCGCGAGCACGTGCCGCCGGGCGCCGTCGTGTTCTGCTCGAATCACGAGAGCAACGTGGACCCGCCCGTGCTCTTCCGGTCGCTGCACCCGCAGCTGCACATCCTCTATAAAGCCGAGCTTCACAAGTTCCCGATCATGGGGACGGCGTTCGATGCCGGCGGCTTCGTCGCGGTGGAGCGCGACAACCGCGAGCGCGCGATGGAATCGATCGGACGCGGCGCCGAATCGCTGCGCGCGGGCAACTCGTTCCTCATCTTCCCGGAGGGAACCCGCAGCCGCACCGGCGCGCTGCTGCCGTTCAAGAAGGGCGGCTTCATCATGGCCATCCAGGCGCAGGTTCCCATCGTCCCCGTGGCCGTCCAGGGCGGCCGCGCCGCCATGCGGAAGGGGAGCGCCATCGTCCGCCCGGTCCACGTGAGCGTCAGAATCGGCGAGCCGATCCCCACCAGGGGACTGACGGTCGACGACCGCGACCTGCTCATCGAGCGCGTCCGGACCTCGATTCGCGCCTTGCTGGACGAAGGACCGGTCTGGACGTAGACTGGCTGAGCCAAGCCCTGCCGTGCCGGACCCATGCGTCGTTGCCTTGCGCTGATCGCGCTCGTTTCGCTCGCGGCGACGCCGGGCGCGCAGACGCCGTCGCCTGACTCGAGACCGCCGGCCTCACTGATCCGTTTCGACATTCACCCGACGGCCGACGGCCGCGCCGTGCAGGACCTCACCGCGGCGGACCTCGAGGTGCTCGAGGACGGCACACCGCAGAAGGTCGAGGCGCTCACGCACGCCGCCAGCCCCGCACGCTCGTTCGTCGTGTTCCTCGACACCCCGCACATGCGCTTCGAAGGCGCCCGCGACGTCCGCGTCGCGCTGGTTCGCTTCCTCGATCGCCTGCTCGACGACGACGACGTGGTGGGCGTGATGACGCCGGAAATTTCGCCGGGCGACATCAAGTTCGGGCCGAAGGACACGATCATTCCCGCCATCATGCAGGACGAGTCGTTCTGGGAGCGGGCGCGCGTCGGGTCGCGCGATCCGAAGGAGGACCGCTACGCGCAGTGCTACCCGGCCAACGAGTACCGCGAGGTCGCCAGCGAGATGCAGGAGCGGCACCGCGAGCAGGCGACGCTCGACGCGTTCTCCCGCCTCGTCGATGTCCTCTCGGCGCGCGACACGCGGACCGCGGTCATCACGCTGACCGACGGCTGGCGGCTGTTCGGGCCGAGCGGCCGTTTGAGCAGCAACATCAGCAGCAGCCGGCCCGGCGGCTTCGGCGGGCTTGGCGGCGGCGGTGGCGGCGGGCGCGGTGGCCGCGGCGGGTTCCCCGGCGGCGGCGGATTCCCGCGCGGACGCGGCGGTCAGGGAGGCTCGAGCCCGCCCCAGGGCGGCGGTGACGGCGGTGGCCGGGACGTGAGCGGCGTCTCGCGGACCGAGTGCGAGGCCGACCGGCTCGCGCTGGGCGCGCTGGACGACTCGCTGCGGCTCGATCGCATCGCCGATGCCGCCAACCGCGCGATGACCTCGTTCTACACGATCTATGCGCGAGCCGCGGCCGCGGATCAGACGCCGACCGGCAAGCCGCCGGCCGTCGTCGCGAACCAGGAGCAGGACCCGGCGTCGAGGATGGACGCCATGAGGCAGCTCGCGGTGAACACCGACGGCATGGCGGTCATGACGACTGCCGCGCTCGACGGCGCCCTCACTCGCATCGCCGCCGACATGGCCGGCTACGACGTGCTCACGTATCGCTCCACCAACAATCGCCTCGACGGCAAGTTCAGGACGGTCGCTGTCAGGGCGCTACGGCCGGGTGTCTCTATCCGCACGCGTCGCGGCTACCGCGGCGCGAGCGTGGACGATGTGCTGAGCGGCGGCACGTCGACGGCCGTCGATTCCGCGTTCGGATCCGTTGCCGCCGTCAGCCCGCGCGCGAGCTTCAGGGTGCGGACGGCCCTGGCGCGCGCCGGAGAGGCATCGGACGCGACTTTGTGGGTGATCGGCGAGCTCGACTACCGGGCCCGGCGCGAGGTGACGTGGACCGCTGGCGCGGTCGCCGACATCACGCTGGTCGGCGCCGACGGACAGGAGGTGCTCGCAAAGAGCCTGGACGTCGCTGCCAACGCGCTGTCGTTCACTATGCGTGCGCCTGAGACGGGCGGTCTCGCGCCCGGCGAGTACGCGGTTCGCGTGCGGCTCCGGCCGAACAACCAGGACGGTCTGCCCGTGGCCGACACGGCGCGGATCGTCATACCGAGAACGCTGCCCGCGCTTGGCGACAGCCTGTTGTGGCGGCGCGGCACGTCAACGGGACCGCAATACGTCATCACCGCGGACCCGCGGTTCCAGCACAGCGATCGCATTCGCGTGGAGATTCCGACCCGAGCCGCGGGGACGCCGAGCGCTCGGATGCTCGATCGATTCGGCAAGCCGAACCAGGTTCCGGTCGCGGTGACGGAGCGGCAGGATACGTCGAGCGAATTTCACTGGGTCGTGGCCGAGGCCGTGCTGGCGCCGCTGGCGCCGGGCGATTACGCGATCGAAATCACGCTCGGCGACGCGAAACAGGTCACCGCGTTTCAGCTGGTTCCGTAGGCGGACCTGAAGGTCCGCCTCTACGCCCGATGACGGAGTTCGATGTGAACGTAGAGGCGGGTCTTCAGACCCGCCTGCGTCAATTCCCGCCCACCGAGAAGGTCATGTTCCACGGCTTGATCGGCGCGCCGTCGAACGTCTTCACCCCATCGAGCAGCTCGATCTTGATCGTGCGGAACGCCTCGAGCGGCTTCGACAGCCGCAGCACGACCGCGTGGGAGCCCACGTCGTAGGTCGCCTGCACCTCCATCGTTCCTTCGGGCGGCGCCCCGCCGACGTAGCTGAGACGGAAATGTCCGTTGAGCGTGGGCGGGTCGATGCCGCGTGAGAACTGCACGCGAATCGGCGCCGTCGGCGACACGGCGGTCTCGCCGTCGGTCGGCGAGCTGAACACGATTTCCCCCGGCTCCTTCGGCGGCGGAGGCGCTTCCTCGACCGCGACGCGCGTCGCCGGCGCCTGGGAGGGGACGATCGTCTTCGCCTCGAGCAGGACGAGGCCCCGTTCGCGCTTGACCACGCCGCTGATCTGCAGCCAGTGGCTCGTGTCCACCCGCGCGTCGACGTTCAGGTCGAACCCCTTGCCCTTCGGCCGCATCCCGGTGACCCACACCGCGCCCTCGGTGTTGCGGAGCACGAAGTCGTACTTGTCCTTGGCCGGCGCGGCCGGCACGTCGCCGAACAGATTGCGGCCGCCGAACTGGCCGATGACCGACACCGACTGACCGTCGAACTTCCACGGCTCCAGCGCAATCGCGCGGACCGTCGTCGTCGACTCCGGGCCTGCCTTCACGACGTTCGTGATGTTGAGCACCAGCTCCTCGCCCGGCTGCGGCCAGTGATCGGGATCGGGTTTGTTCTCGTAGCGCCCGAGCCGGGGGTCCGATGCCGTCAGCCGTCCGATGTCGTACAGCTGCGCGCGCACTTCGACCGGGCCGTCCACGGTGTTGACGTCGTTCAGCATCACCTGCATCTCGCTGTCGCCGCCGCGCAGCGAGACGCGTCGCCCGTTCTCGACGAACTCGCCGCGGAGCACGACGTTCTGCAGGTGGAAGTAGCCGGGGAAGCGCCGGAGGGCGTCGATGGTCGTGAGGTGGCGCCCGGAGCTCTGGGACCACGAAGGCCTTGCGGCACACACGAAGACCACGAAGATCGCGAAGATCGCGAAAGCCCAAAGGCCTCTTCGCGTCCTTCGTCCCTTCGTGGTTATCCCCACATCATCATTCTACTTTGCGCATCGCGGTCCGGGCGGTGACGACGGCCAGCGCGAGAAAGAGGAGCGCGGTCGCCACCTGGCCCAATACTCCATCCGAGTGAAGGCCGGGCACCATGTTGCCAACCGCCTGGAATATGCCGATTCTCCCGGTGCCGACGAGGATGGCGAACAGGATGCCGGCGAGCGATCCGCCGGCGATCAGGCCCGAGCTGAACAGGGTGCCTGCGCTCAACTCGGATTCTTCCGCCTTGCCGGTCCTGCTCTCCACCCACGCGCGGACGAGCCCGCCGGCGAAAATCGGCGCCGTGGTCGCAATGGGCAGGTAGGAGCCGACCGCAAACGAAAGCGACCGGATGCCGCACAGTTCGAGGGCAAGGGACAGGAACACACCGATGAGGACCAACCCCCACGGCAGGTTCTGGTTCAGCAACCCCTTGATGATGGTCGCCATTAGCGTGGCCTGCGGTGCGGCCAGGTTCTCGGAGCCGATGCCGCCGAGGTTGTTGTGCAGGTAGAGCAGCGTAATCCCGATCACCGATGCCGACGCGATGACGCCGATGACCAGTCCAATCTGCTGATAGAGCGGGGTCGCGCCGACGATGAAACCGGTCTTCAGGTCCTGCGAGGTGTTGCCGGCGTTCGCGGCGGCAATGCAGACGATGGCGCCGACGCCTATGGCGATCGGGGAGTACATGTCGCCTGTCCATCCGAGCGCCACGAAAAGCAGGCACGTCAGGATCAGCGTAGCGATGGTCATGCCGGAAATCGGGTTCGACGAGGTGCCGATCAGGCCGGTGATGCGCGATGAGACGGTCGCGAAGAAGAAGCCGAAGACCAGAATCAGGATCGCTGCGAGCGGGTTGCCATACGTCGGCAGGCCCGGGATGACCGCCAGGAAAATCCCCAGCAGCAGCGATCCGCCGATGACGACGGTCATCGGGATGTCACGTTCGGTGCGCACCCGGGCGGCACCGCCGGCGCCGGCGGCGAAGTCGCGCATCCCTTCACGCGCCGACGAAATGATGGTGGGAATGGTCCGGCCGAGCGTAATCAACCCCGATGCGAGCACGGCGCCCGCCCCGATGTAGCGGATATAGGCGCTCCACAGCTGCGACGGGCTCATTTGCGAGATCAGGAACGGCTGGCCCGTGGCCGGGTTGTTCGCGTAGTTCGGGTGGATCGGAGGAAATGGTACGGTGATGAACGAGCCGAGAATCGAGAGCAGCGGCAGCAGCACCAGCCACGACAGCACACCGCCCGCGAACATCGTCCCCGCGATGCGAGGCCCGATCACGTAGCCGACACCGAGATATTCCGGAGACACGTCGATATCCAGCGTCGCGTTGGGAAACTGGCTGGTGCGCGGCATCGAATACCCGATGTCCTGCCGGAACACATTGAGGGTCCACGAGAGCGATTTCCAGAGCGCGCCCACGCCAACACCGCCGAAGACGAGCGCCGCCAGCTTGCCTCCTCGCTCCCCGGCAACCAGCACCTCCGCGCACGCGGTACCTTCGGGATACGGCAGCACGCCATGCTCCTTGACGATGAGCGCGCGCCGGAGCGGCACCATCATCAGCACGCCGAGGATGCCGCCGGCGAAGGTCAACATCGTGATCTGCACGTAGTTGAAATAGCGCGGCCCGTCCGGCGCGAGGAAGATCAGCGCCGGCACCGTGAACACGACGCCGCCCGCGATCGATTCGCCCGCCGAGCCGATCGTCTGGACGATGTTGTTCTCGAGGATCGTCGAGCCGCCAAGCTTCTTCAGCACCGAGATCGCGAGGACAGCGATCGGGATCGATGCGGCGACCGTGAGGCCCGCGCGCAGACCGAGATAGACGGTCGATGCGCCGAACAGGAGGCCGAAGAGCGATCCGAGGATCACGGCGCGCGCGGTGAACTCTGCAGGCGACTGCGATGCGCTGACGTACGGTTGGAATGTCGCGCGTGTGGGGGCGGCAACAGGCGGCTTCACGTGCGGATGTGCCATGGCGCGTGATGGTAGCATTGAACCCTTGTGAATCGGCCGAACAAGCGGAGGCAAGCGCCCGATCAAGTCTCCGAGCTCACGACGAACCGGTTGTCGATCTACCTTCGCTGTCTCAACGAACTCGACGCCTCCGGAGTACAGACGGTCTCCTCGCAGGGGCTCGCTGAACAGTTCCATCTCAACGCGGCGCAGATTCGAAAGGACCTCGCCTACTTCGGCGAATTCGGCGTGCGCGGCGTCGGCTACTACGTCAAGGAACTGCGGCGCCACCTGCGGCAGATCCTCGGACTCGACCGCCGGCTGCGCGTCGCCATCGTCGGCGCAGGCAACCTCGGGCTCGCGCTGGCCGACTATCCCGGCTTCCGCCAGGAGGGCTTCGAGATTGCGGCGCTGTTCGACGCCGCGGCCGACAAGATCGGCCACGAATCGCGCGGCGGCGTTCCCATCTACGACATCAAGGAACTGAAGCGCATCGCACGGCGCGAGCGGCTCGACATTGCCGTCATCGCGGTGCCGGCGCCCCACGCGCAGGCGGTCGTCGATCAGGTGGTCACGGCGGGCATCAAGGGGATTCTCAACTTCTCGCCGGGCGCGCTCCACGTGCCCGATGACGTGAAGCTGAAGAGCGTGGATTTCACGGTGTCGCTCGAGAGCCTGTCGTTCTACCTCGCCCAGGGAGAGAACGTTGGCTAGCAAAAGTGGAAAAGTGGAAAAGGAGAGACGTGGAAAAGTAAAGCTCTCGCACGTCGACGAGCGCGGCCGCGTGAAGATGGTCGACGTCGGCGCCAAGCCCGTCACCGCCCGCGAGGCCGTCGCGCGCGGCTCGATCACGATGAGCGCCGGGGCGTTGAAGCTGATCAGGGACGGCGAGGTCGCCAAGGGCGACCCGCTGCAAGCCGCTCGGCTCGCCGGCATCCTGGCCGCCAAGCAGACCTCTTCGCTGATTCCACTGTGCCATCCGCTGCCGCTGTCACACGTCGGCATCGATCTGACGCCCCTGAAGAACGGCTACGCCATCGAGGCTCGGGTGCGCACGACCGCGCAGACAGGCGTCGAGATGGAGGCGCTGACGGCCGTGTCGGTCGCGGCGCTGACGATTTACGACATGGTCAAGGCCGTCGACAAGGACATGGTGATTGGCGACATTCGCCTGGTCGAAAAGACTGGCGGCAAGTCGGGGCACTACGTCCGGCGTGGCGGCTGAGCCGCGATGCGCGTCCTGATCGCGATCCACCACCGCGTCGATGCGTGGACGATACCGCTCACGTACGTCGACGAGCTCCGCACGCGCTTTCCACACATCACCTTTCTCCATTCGACGACCCGCGATGCCGACATCGAGCTCGCGCCCGAGGCCGACGCGGCATTCGCGATCGCGCTGGGCAGGGACGCGATTGCGCGGGCGACGCGGCTCCGCTGGGTACACTGTTCGGGCCATGCCGTCGGCCACTTTCCGCTCGCGGATCTAGCGGCGCGCGGCGTGATCGTCACCAACTCGCGCGGCATCCAGTCGGTGCCGATCGCCGAGCACGTGATGGCGTGCCTCCTGGCGCTCGCCCGCAGGCTGCCGCAGACGCTGCGCGATCAGCAGGAGCGCGCCTGGCGGCCCAACACGCTGACCGGCGAGGCTTCGCCGTGGCTGCTGGCAGGGCGGACCATCGGCATCATCGGCGTGGGCACTCTCGGCAGGGCGATTGCCGAGCGCGCGAAGGCGTTCGGCATGCGGGTGATCGGGATGCGGCGGAACCCGGACCGCGGTGCGCCGGCGGGCGTCGACGAAGTCGTCGGGCCGTCGGATCGCCATCAGTTGCTC
>Ga0070694_100000842_pt1 | contig 17282 bp, 15 predicted proteins | sample KBSK1251metaG_FD_65470 | JGI IMG/M metagenome (GOLD analysis project Ga0070694, IMG submission 65470) | Corn, switchgrass and miscanthus rhizosphere microbial communities from Kellogg Biological Station, Michigan, USA - KBS K1-25-1 metaG | ecosystem: Host-associated > Plants > Roots >... | reverse complement strand
TTGATGATGAAGAGGTCGGTGAAGCCGTTGCTGAACCCCGTGAACACGAGCTGCTGTCCGTCCGGCGACCATTGCGGGGTTTGCAGTCCGTTCAGGCCGACTTCGATGCGGCGTTCCTCGCGCCCGCGCTCGACGTCCAGGATGACGAGGTCGTCGCGATCCTTGCGCTTCGCGGCGAGCGCGAAGTAGCGCCCGTCCGGAGAGAACGTCCCGGCCGAGTTGATGAACCGCAGGCTTTCGTAATTGTTGTTTTGCGTCGACTTCACGAGCCGGCGCTTCACGCGCCCCGTCTCGGCGTCGGCCAGCCACAGATTGACGAAGAACCCGCCCTGGTCGCCGAAGAACGCGATGTTCTTGCCGTCCGGCGTCAGCGCGGGCGCGAGGAAGATGCGGCCTCGCGAGCGGCGCATGGTGAGCGTCGGCTCCGCGATGCGGCGCGCGCGATAGTGATCGCCGAGCTGGGGCAGGAACGTCGTCTGAATGGCGTCGCGCCAGTCGTTCGACAGATCCTCGAGCGACCGGCCGGTGGCACGCTTGAACGCCGCCTCGAGGCCCGACGTCGCGGATGCCTGCAGAATCTCGCCGATGACTTCGTCGCCCCACTTCTCACCCACGTAGGCCCACAGCGCGTGCCCGTATCGGTAGGGGAAGATGTAGGGATCGGCCGTCATCTCCTCGATCGACGGCAAATGGCCCTCGAGCGCGGCGTCGCGCAGCCACATCGCCGTCTCGGGATTGATCGGCCCGAGCGACAAGTACTCGGCCATGCCTTCCATGAACCAGAGCGGCGGATTGACCGTGACGAGCGTCTGCACGCCGGCGCCGGGCCGCCCGCGGCTGTACACGTCGTATTGGAACTGGTGCACCATTTCATGCTGGAGCACGTGCTCGAATTCGGCGTAAGACCCGGTAAACGGCAGCACGGCGCGATGCTTGAAGAATTCGGTGACGCCGCCGAGCCCCTCGCCCGACGCGTCGACGACGTTGGTCTGCTGGAAGTCCGCCTGCGAGGCGTACAGGATGATCGGCTTCCGGCTCTGGAACTGATGGTGCAGGATCCGAGACAGCCGAGCATAGGCGCGTTCCGCCATGCGCGCGGCGTCGAGCGCGCCGGGACGCTCGTCGGGATAGTAATAGATGTCGAAGTGTTCGGTCTGAATCGACTGAAAATTGAAGCTGCGGTACTGGACCTTGTTCTGACCGAAATACTGCGCCCTGCCGCTTGCCGCTACCGCGACGAACAGGAACGTGAATGCCGCCAACCAACGGGTGCAACGCATCCAGCACTATCCTTTCGAGCCGGTTCCGTCCACATCTCCGGCGGCCAGGACCGGCGCATCTCCCCACAGCCGCTCGAGCTGGTAAAACTCCCGCAGCTCGGGGTGAAAAACGTGCACTACAAAGTCCACGAAGTCGAGAAGGACCCAGCGCCCCTGCGCCAAGCCTTCCACGTGATGCGGCTCAATTCCCGCGGGCGCGAGTGCCGTGACGACATGCTCAGCCATGCCCCGCACATGCGCGTCCGACGTTCCCGAAACGATCACGAAATAATCCGTCGCCTCACACAGGCCGCGGAGATCTAAAACTACCGGATCAACCGCCTTCCGATCCAGCAACGCGTCGACGACCTGTGAGAGCTCAGTCTTCATTCTGATAGAACACTCCCCAGGCGCCAATTCCGGTGTGTGCGGCGATCACCGGTGTGATCGGCATCACCAGGCACTGCACCGGCCGATACCGGGCGACGAGCTCAGCGCGCAGGGCCTCCGCGAAATCCGGGATATCGCCATGCGCGACGCCGATCCGCAGCGCGCGCGGGCGCGGCGTGAGCGCGCGATCCAACAGCTCGAGAATCCGTCGTTTCGCCCCCTCCCGCCCGCGGGCGCGCCCCACAGGCTCGATCTTCCCTTCCATCGTGAGCGCCATCACCGGCTTCAGATTGAGCTTGGTGCCCAGCCATGCGCGGCCCCGGCCCAGCCGCCCCGACCGAACGAGACGGTCGAAGGTGTCCACCGTGAAGAAGCCGCCCGACTGCGCTCGCACCCGCTGCAGCTCGCGCACGATGTCGTCGGGCACCCAACCCGCTGCCGCAAGCTCCACGCCACGGATCAGCAGCAGCCCCTGTCCCAGGGTGACGTTGCGGCTGTCGAGCACGGTTACACGACCGGAATCCAGGCGTCGCGCTGCGGCTTCGGCATTGGCAAAGGTGCCTGACAGGGCGCTCGAGAGGATGACCGCGATGACGTGGTCAGCCGCCCGTGCTGCATCCCCGTAGGCGTCCGTGAAGGCTTGGGGCGTCGGCTGTGACGTGCTGGCGTCGAGGCCGGCGCGGAGGCGCCGGAAGAACTCCCCAGACGTCATTTCCAGGCGGTCCTTATAGGCACGCTCGCCCACGATCAGCTGCGTAGGGACCAGGCCGATGTCGTACTGGAGTACCAGCTCATCGGGGAGGTCGCAGGCGGTGTCGCTCACGAACGCGATCGGGCGGCGCGCCTGCAGCGCCTGGTGTTGAGCCCGCATGTCGTCCGCCTTGGTCGATTCCAGCGTTCCCCACGCGCTGGCGAGCTGGAATACGGCCTCGGGGGCGTCGGTGTGCACGTGCGCTTTGAGCAGGTCGCCGGTGGACAGCACGACAATGGAGCCGCCGTGGGCGCGGAGCGCCTTGCGCACGGCGGCGGGGTCGGGAAGCGTCGGCGACCGCACCAACAGCTCGGTGCAGTAGCGGTAGTCGCGGTCGGCCTCTACGTCTGCTAGCGCGGCGGCGCTCGTAGCGGGGCTCAGGCGGTCGACCGCGCCTTCGGCGATCTGCCCTTCCTCTATCAAGCGTTTGACGCCCTCGAACAGCCGCACGAACCCTTTGGCGCCCGCGTCGACCACGCCGGCGCTCTTGAGCGCTGCGAGCAGCTCGGGCGTGCGCTGCAGCGCCGCTTCGGCCCGGCCGACGATCCGGCTCATGAACACGCGCAGGTCGGACTCGCCGCCGGCACGGTTCGCCTCGTCGGCGGCTTCGCGGGCCACGGTGAGGATGGTGCCTTCCATCGGCTCGTCGAGTGACGAGCGCAGCCGCTCGAACCCGACGCCGATTGCCGTGGCGAGCTCGCGCGCGTTTACGCGCAGCCGTTGGCCGATACCTTCGCGGAAGCCGAGCAGGAACTGCGACAGCATCATGCCGGAGTTGCCGCGCGCGCCGCGCACACTCGCTTGCGCCATCGTCTCGGCGACGTAGGGAAGGGGAGGGGCGCCGTCGGCGCCGAGGTCGCGTAACGCGCCGGCCACGGCGCGCAAAGTGAGGCACATGTTCGTCCCCGTGTCGCCGTCGGGGACGGGAAAGACGTTGATGCGATTCAACTCGTCCCGACCGGCGGCCACCCAATCGGCCGCCGCCAGCAGCGAACGCCGGAAGCGCGCGCCGTCGACGTAACCGATCGCGACGATCGTTACTCCTTCACCACCGTCACCCGGACCTCGGGCCGCACCTCGGGATGGATCTTGATCCCGACCTGGTATTCGCCCAGCTCGCGGATCGGCTCCGGCAGGTCGATCTTCCGCTTGTCGACCTTGATGTTCAGCTCCTCGAGCTTGCGCTGGATGTCGCTCGCGGTCACGGAGCCGTAGAGCTTCTCTTCCTCCCCGACTTTCACCTCGAAGGTGAGATGCACGTCGGCGAGCCGCGTGGCTTCTGTCTCGGCCGCCGCCTTCTCGGCAGCCTGCTGCTTCACCAAACGCTCGCCCTCGTAGGCGATCCGTTTCTTGTTGGCCTCGGTCGCCGGATACGCGAGACCTTTGGGCAGCAGGTAATTCCGGGCGTAGCCGTCCTTCACTTTGACGACCTCGCCGACCTTGCCCAGATGCTGCACGTCCGCCCGCAGGATGATTTCCATTGCTTTACCTCAAGGTGTATTGGACCGCTGCTTGGTCTTCGCATCGGCCAGGCGCCGGCGGTACTGGTACCACGTATCGGTGATGCCGAGCGTGCACAGCCCCGGCAGCACAAAGAGCATCGGCACGGCGAGGGCGGCGGCGGCCCCCGCCATCAGCAGCAGACTCAGCGCCGAGATACCGAACGCCTCGCCGAATGTCGCGACGATCGCGGCGCCGCGCAGGACGTACAGCGCGCCCGCGACCAGCCCAAGGTTCGTGCCCGCGATGTGCAGCGCGCCCGAGACCGGCAACACGAGCACGCCCAACCAGGCGATGATGCCCCATACCCAACCGTCGCCGAGGTTGAAGTCCTTGAACCGCGTGAGCGGCGCCGCCGTCGGCTGGCCGGCGGTACGGGTTGCGATGCGGACGTGCAGCTGCCAGGCGAGCGCGAGGCCCGCGAGCGTCTGCAGCGCGAGCATGCCCGGCCACGTCAGACTGATGAACCGCACCATCGGTTCGTAGATCGCGAACGCGTCCGGCGCGACTTCGACGACGGCGCGCATTGCGACGCTCGCCTGCCGCGTCGCTTCCCAGGCCAGGCCGCCCCACGCGGCCGATCCCCAGGTGATTTCGATCAGGAGCGCGCACGCGAACCCCGCGGCCACGATCGACCGCACGGCCTGCCGCAGAATCGTATCGGGCCTGAGCAGCACCAGCGAAATGAACGCCGCGGACGCGAGGACGATGTAGGCGCTGGTGACGGCGGCCAACCGCCCGCCGCTCGCGCCGCCGATCACCAGCAGCGCGACGCTCACCGCCCCGATCACCCCGGCGATCGGCTGCGAAAAGGCCGGCGACTCGTCCGACGCGGGCGCCAGGATCAGCAGCGCCGCGCACGGCAACCCAACGAGACTCGCCGGTGCCCATACGAGGAACCCCAGGAGCGCCAGCGACAGGCGCCACCAGGACGGAGTTTTGGCGTCTATGCGGTGTGCCCCTTGATGTACGGAATCAACGCCAGCTGCCGCGCGCGCTTGATGGCCGTGGCGAGCTGCCGCTGGTGCCGCGCGCACATGCCGGACAGGCGGCTCGGCAGAATCTTGCCGCGCTCGGTCAGGAAGCGGCTCAAGGTCCGGTCGTCCTTATAGTCGAGCACGCGCGCGCCGGACTCGCACACGGGACAGGTTTTGGCGGGACGTCTCACGCTTCCTCCTCTTCAATCTCGTCTTCTTCCGGTGCGACGACCGCCGCGACCACGGGCTTCGGCTGCTCGCGCGATGCTTCGACCGTCATGTAGCGCAACACGCCCTCGTCGAGCTTCACGGCGCGCTCGTATTCGGGCAACAGATCGCCCGCCGCCTGAAACTCGGCGACGACGTAGTAGCCCGTGTCTTTCTTCTTGATCTTGTACGCCATCGTCCGTTTGCCCCAATGGGACACGTTCGACAGCGTGCCCTTGCCATCCTTGGTCAGGAGGGCATGAAAGCGGTTGAGTTTTTCGGTGATTGCCGGCTCATCCAGGGCACTATCGAAAATGTAGACCGTCTCGTACCGACGACTCATGCCACCTCCCTTTGGTCATAGGTGACCCGGTGCGGTGGAAGGCACCGAGTAGGGGATATGTGTTGCGGGTTGAAAGATAGAGGCTTAGACGTTGAATCGGAATAGCAGGATGTCGCCGTCCTTCACCACGTAGTCGCGCCCTTCGCTGCGGATCAGCCCTTGTTCACGGGCAGCCTTGTAGCTGCCCGCTTTCACGAACTCCGCAAATCCCACCGTCTCGGCGCGAATGAAGCCGCGTTGGAAATCCGAGTGGATTTCGCCGGCGGCGGCGAAGGCGGTATCGCTGCGATGCATCGTCCAGGCGCGCACTTCGTTTTCGCCCACGGTAAAAAACGTTTGTAGGCCGAGCAGCCGGTAGCCGGCGTGAATCAGCCGGTCGAGCCCCGGCTCGGTGACGCCGGCGCTTGCGAGATACTCCTTCCGCTCTTCGCCGGCCAACTCGCCGAGCTCCGCCTCGAATTTCGCGGAGAAGGGCACGATCTCGGCTTCTTCGTGGTGGCTCTGGACGGCCGCGCGGAGCTTCTCGATCCACTTCCCACCGCCTGACGCGAGATCGTCCTCGTTGACGTTCGCGGCGTAGAGAATCGGTTTGGCGGTCAGGAGGCCGAGCGTGCGCAGAAACTTGATCGCGTCGGCGTTTTCGCCGGCTTCGCGCGCGCCGCGCCCCGCGTTCAGCTCAGTCATCACGCGTTCGAGCAGCACGAGCTCCTGCTGTGCTTCCTTGTCGCCGGCGCGCGCCGACTTGCGGGTCTTGTCGAGCCGCCGTTCGACGACGGCGAGATCGGCGAGCGCGAGCTCGCTGGTGATGACGTCGTGATCGCGCACCGGATCCACGGGCCCCATCACGTGCACGACGTCCGGATCCTCGAAGGCGCGGATGACGTGCACCACGGCGTCCACCTCGCGAATGTGCGAGAGGAACTGGTTGCCCAGCCCCTCACCCTGTGAGGCGCCTTTCACGAGCCCCGCGATGTCGACGAACTCGACGACGGCGGGGACTTTACGTTTGGGCTTGACGACGTTGTTCAACGTTTCAAGCCGTTGGTCGGGCACTTCCACGACGCCGACGTTCGGCTCGACGGTGCAGAACGGATAGTTTTCCGCCGCCGCGGCTTTCGATGAAGTCAGTGCATTGAACAACGTCGATTTCCCGACGTTTGGAAGACCGACAATCCCTAAGCGCAGCATACCACGCACGACGCACGACGCACGACGCACGTCATGATTCAAGCCACTTTTCGACTGCGTCGATCATTTGCGGCATCAGGGATTCGACCTGCTCGAGCTCTTCGGGTTCGAACGGCTGCAGCACGTAGTCCGCCCAGTCGCCGATGCCCTCGGGCAGCGGGCCGACGCCGATGCGCAGCCGAGCGTATTGCGGCGACTGCAGGGCGCCCTCGATGCTCTTGAGCCCGTTATGGCCGCCCGCCGAGCCGTCAGGGCGGTAGCGAAACGTGCCGAGTGGGATTTGGAAGTCGTCGACGAGAATGAGGAGATCGCGCGACGGCGTGAACGCCGGATCGGCGCGGAGTGACGCGAGCGCCGAGCCGCTGCGGTTCATGAATGTCGTGGGTTTGAGGACGCGGACCGGCACTCCGCCGATGCTGCCTTCCGTCGCGCGCGCGCGCTCGGCGCGACGGAAGGGCGCGAGCTTCCAGTGTTCGACGAGAGCGTCGGCCAGCAGAAAACCAGCGTTGTGCCGCGTCGCCGCGTAGTCCTCGCCCGGATTGCCCAGGCCGACGACGGCGCGCAGAAGCTACTCTTCCTTCTTGCCCTTGGGCTTCTCCTCGGTTTTTGGCGGAGTGGGGGCTGGGGCCCCTTCGACCCCTTCTTCCCCTTCCTCGCCCTCCCGGACCTTCCGGATGAGCTCGGGCTCGGCGACTTCGGTCGCGGCTTCGGCCGCCGGCGCGGCCACTTCCTCGGCGCGCGGCGGAACCACCGTCGCGATCGTGAGATCCGCGCCGGTCAGAATCACGGCGTTCGGGATCGACAGATCGCGCGTATGCAGCGAGTCGCCGATCTTCAGCGCGCTGACGTCGAGCTCCACGCGGTCCGGGATGTTCTCGGGCATGACTTCGATTTCGACTTCGCGCGTGACCTGATCGAGCACGCCGCCCGCGTTGCGCACGCCGTCGGGGGTCCCGACGAGGTGCACCGGGACCTTCAGCGTGATCTTCTCGTCCGCTTTGATCTCGTAGAAATCGACGTGGATGATGTCGGGCCGGAGCGGATGGCGCTGGATCTCGCGGATCAGGGTCCGCGACATCTTGCCGTCGACGGTGAGCTCGAACAGCGTGCTCTCCGGCTCGATGCCGGTGAGCGCCTTCTCGAGCGCGAGGGCGTCGACCATCAACGGCTGCGTCGCGCGGCCGTGGCCGTAGATCACCGCCGGAATCTGCTTCTGGAAGCGCGCCTGCCGCGCCGCGCCCTTGCCGGTCTTGTCCCGCGTTGTCGCGGAAAGCGTCACTGTTTGCGCCATACGTTCCTCAACTCAATCGAATAGAGAACTGACTGACTGATTCGAATGTTCGTACCCGATGGCCTTCGCCATCAAACTCGCGATGGACAGGACTTTCAGCTTCTCGAACTGCTTCTCCTCTGGAATCCGGACCGTGTTCGTCACCGTCACTTCTTCGATCGGCGACGCGCGGAGCCGCTCGACCGCCGGCCCCGACAGCAGCGCGTGGGTCGCGAAGGCGAAGATCCGTCGCGCGCCCAGCCGCTTCAGCGCCGCCGCGGCTTCGGAGATCGTCCCCGCCGTATCGATCATGTCGTCGGGAATGAGGCAGTCTTTGTCCTCGACTTCGCCGACGACGTTCAACACTTCCGCGATGTTGGCTGACGGCCGCCGCTTGTCGATGATCGCGAGCGACGCGTCGAGCCGCTTGGCAAACCCGCGGGCCATCTTCGCCGACCCGACGTCGGGGGCGACGACCACCGGATCGTGCAGCCGCTTCGTCCGGTAGTGGCTCACGAACACCGGCGCCGCGTACAAATGGTCCACCGGAATGTCGAAGAACCCCTGCACCTGGTGAGAATGGAAATCCATTCCCAGCACGCGGTCCGCTCCGGCGTGCGCGATCAGGTTCGCCAACAGCTTCGCGCTGATCGCGACGCGCGGTTGATCCTTGCGGTCCTGGCGCGCGTAGCCGAAGTACGGCAGCACCGCCGTGATCCGGGCCGCGCTCGCCCGCCGCGCGGCGTCCATCAGCAGCAGCAGCTCCATGTAATTCTCGGCCGGCGGGTTCGTGGGCTGGATGATGAAGACATCCCGCCCGCGTACGTTCTCGTCGATCTTGACGAAGATTTCGCCGTCGGCAAACCGCCGCATCGTCACCGCGCACAGCGGCTGTCCCAAATGCTGGGCCATCTCCTCGGCGAGGGGCCGGTTGGCCGTTCCGGCGAGGAGCAGGAGCTGGCTGCGTGACAGCGACAGATCCCGCATTTGGGCCTCGGAAAGTAGTCGGCAAACCGCGCATAGCCAAGACCTTAGATACAGCGTAAGCTAAGGTCGTGGACGACCTCCAGTCCCGCCTGGCGGACGCTCTTGGCGGTCGGTACACGCTCGAGCGCGAGCTCGGACGCGGCGGGATGTCGATTGTCTACGTGGCCCGTGATCGCCGGAACGAGCGTCGCGTCGCGCTGAAGATCCTGCGCCCCGAGCTCGCGCACTCCCTGGGTCCTGAACGATTCCTGCGCGAAATCAAGGTCGCCGCCGGGCTCACCCACCCGCACATCCTGCCGCTGTTCGACTCCGGGGTCGCCGGTGGGCTCCTGTTCTACACGATGCCCTACGTCGAGGGCGAGACGTTGCGCCACCGGTTGATCCGGCAGCGGCGGCTGCCGGTGGCCGAGGCGGTCCAGATCGCCCGCGAGGTCGCCGACGCGCTGGACTACGCGCACGGCCAGAACATCGTGCATCGCGACATCAAGCCCGAGAACATCCTGCTGGAGTCGGGGCAGCCGGTCGTGAGCGACTTCGGGATCGCGCGCGCCATCAGCGCCGCCGACCCGTCGCGCATGACGAGCACGGGCATCGTCGTCGGGACGGTCGACTACATGAGTCCCGAGCAGGCGGCTGGGGAGGAGGTCGACGGCCGCAGCGACATCTACAGCCTCGGGTGCGTGCTGTACGAGATGCTGCTCGGCCGGCCGCCATACTCGAGCGGCAAGCACACGGCGCTCAGTCGGTCCGTCTCGCAGGAGCGGCGGGAGATTCCGCTCGAGGTCGAATACGCGATCGAGGTTGCGCTGGCGAAGGTGCCGAATGAGCGCTTTGCGACGGCCAGCGAGTTCGCCGCGGCGCTGGGCCCGAAGGACTCCACGTCCGCGGGCCGCGGGTTCAGCCGCGCCGCGCGGCGCTGGGCGGCGGCTGCCGCCGTGGTGCTGCTCGGGCTGGTAACGATCGGCGTCATCGTCCTGCCGCGCCTGGCCGCCGCCAAACTGGATGCGTCATTGTACGTCGTCGTCCCGTTCGGACATCGCGGCGGTGCCGCGCCGGCATTGGTCAACGGCGACCAGTGCGAGCTGCTGCTCTCGCAGGCGTTCGGGCGCTGGATCGATGTACGCCTAGCGGATCCGCTCAGAGTTCACGATGCCCGGGTGCGACGCGGCCCTCAGTCGATGACCCTCGACGAAGCGACGACACTGGCGAAAGACGTCGGGGCGGGGATGCTCGTCTGGGGCGACGTGTCCGAGGTTGGCGATTCGATTCAGGTTACTGCGGCGCTGTATGATCTGCGGCATGGCGGCCGAACGGTGCGCGATTACACGGTGCGCATTCCCAAGGACGGGAAGCAGCTCGAAGCAAAGTTCCGCGAGCTCGCCGATTCGATACTGCTCGGCGGGGTAAACGCCGAACGCTTGGGGCCGGACATTGTCGGCACGGATGTGCTCGCCGCGTTCTATGCGTATGCGGAGGGCCGGGAAGCGCTGGCGCGGTGGGATTTGCCTCGGGCTGAGCGCGCATTTCGCACGGCGCTGGAAAACGATCCCGACTATGCCCAGGCCGATCTCTGGCTCGCGCACGCCCAGCTGTGGGGTGACAAGCCAGCCGTCGATTGGCAGACCAGTATCATGCGCGCGCTCGGCACTCCCGGGAAACTCTCTTCCGCCGATCTCGAACTTGCACAAGCGCTCTCCGCGCTCGCGCAGGGACATTTCCCCGAGGCGTGCGACCGTTATCAGCAGAGCATTGCGCGCCAGCCTGCGGACTTCGTGGCGTGGTTCGGACTAGGGGAGTGCCAGCGGCGCGACAAACTCGTGCTGTCCGACGCCGCGAGCCCTTCGCGGTGGCGCTTCCGTTCGAGTTATCGCGCCGCTGCCGCGGCGTATCGACACGCACTCGAGCTCGTGCCTTCGGCGCACCGCGCGTTCACGGGCGTTGCGGTCCAGCGCCTCATGTCTCTGTTCTTCGCGGAGACATTCCTCTATCGCTCAGGCTATGCCGCGCGCGGTGACACCATCCGCTTCGGGGCGTTCCCCTCGCTCGACCACGACACCTTGGCGTTTGTCCCGTGGTTGATTGCGGATTTCTACAGCGCCAAGGGCGGCTCTCGTCCGCCCAGCTCGCAAGCTGCCGTAGCCCACAATCGCGACGAACTGCGCGCCCTCATTCTGAAATGGATTGCCGCGTTTCCGTCGAGCGCGAACGCGTACGAGGCGCTCGCGCGGATTCTTGAAACGACGGGCGAGCTGGATCTCGGGGCTGAGCCAACGCGATCCGCGCTACCGGCTATTCGACGCGCGCGCGGCCTCACCCAAGATCCAGAGCTTGCGTTGCGCGCGGCGGTTACCGAGACACGCCTGCTATTCAAGCTGGAGCGCTTCACGGCCGCTGCAGCAATTGCCGACTCCGTTCTCGCCGCCGCGCCCGCCGAACCCGCGCCTGTCATGGCACGTCCGCTGGGCGGTCTCGCGCTGCTGACCGGGCGTGTGTTCCGGGCGGCAGAGCTGCTCCAACGCGCCGCCCCGCTGGACACGCCGCTGACATGGGACGGGATCGCGATGCCCGGAGCTCCGATGCCCGTTAAGCAGGCGGGCCTCCAGCTCATGGCGTACGCTGCCCTAGGCCAACCTGCGGAAAGCTTGCGCGCGGGCAAACGGCGTGTGGAAGAACGAGTCCGGAGCTGGGCCGGCCCGGTGAACCGCGAGCAGCTGCGCCTCGCAGTGCTCCACGTGCCCATGTCGCTCGCGTTCGAAACCATTGGGCTCAGCGACGTCCATCGGCGCGATGCCGGCGGCGACTATGTGCTCAAGATCCAGTGGGCGCTCGTCCATGGGGACACCGCCGCCGTGCGAGCGGAGCTCGCGCGCCAAGCCAGCTTTCGATCTCGCGCCCGCCCCGGTGATGTCGCCATCGATGGAACGTACGGAGAGGCTGGTGTGCTGCTGCAGATGCACGATACCGCTGCCGCGACTGCGGTGCTCGACTTCTCCCTGCAGGCGCTGCCGACATTCGGGACGTACCTCCTCGATCAACCGGAACAGATCGGGTGCGCGATTCGAGCCATGGCCTTGCGCGCCGAGCTTGCCGCGCGCGCGCGCGATACGGTGACCGCCACGCGCTGGGCGGGAGCGGTCGTGTCGCTGTTCCAACACGCCGACCCTCCGTTCGAGCCGCTGCGCCGCCATCTGACTTCTTTCTCCGGTCCGCCACGCCGGAACTGATCAATGTCCCATAATGGGAGGATGACATGAATCGGGTTAGTCGCCGCGCTTCCCTCCTTACTGTCGGTGCGCTCGGAGTACCGCTGCTCGCGTTGGTGGTCACTCCGGCTTGGCCGCAGACACCCCGAGCACCGCACCCGACGTACACTCGACTGGCCCGAGCCGGGTCTCCGATGGACACCACCAATGCCATTGTGGATTACGGGCGATCGATCCGTAGCCTGTTTGATACCGCAGGAGGCGCTGTGGACCAGCAGCGACTCACGATAGGCGACTGCGACACCACTGGGCCGTGCAGTGTCGGTCCGTTGGCCACGATCCAGCCGCGCCTGCGTCGACCGAATTGGGATAAGCCGCCACGGGACAGCGGTGAAGTGATTGCGCGGATCATCAGCAACGCACCGTACGTGTGGATCAGGGGGAGTGACACCGCGTACAAGTTCAATATTCACGGCCGTGACACCGTATTCTGGTGGGTGGGGCCGCGAGAGGGACGCCTGGTCTCGGTCTTCGCGAGCACTCAGCCCGGCGTTGCGCCTCTGGTAAGCAAACTCGAATTGGGGCCACACGACAGGACGTACTGGAAGCAGGGTCTCGCCCGATGGGTCTGGACCACCCACGACGAATGGGCCTGGGGCACGTGCGATGGCGGACGTTGCTGCTTGAGCGATGGGCTGGAGCTGTTTCGTTAATAACATCGCCAGCGCGTCGGACGTATAACGGGTGACCTTCTTTCTGGAGTCACTCGTTATGCGTCCGTTTGCCGTTGTAACATTCGTCGCGATCCTTGCCAGTCCCGCCTTTGCCCAGAATGCGACTCCGCCCGCCGGCGGACCGGGCATGGGCCGCTTTCAACCGCCCCCCGATCACTGGATGACGTTCGATTCCTTGAGCCAGGCCCTCACCCTGAACGCTGATCAACGCACGAAGATCACGCCGTCCTACACGGCGCTGAACGGCGTAATGAAGGAAGCAGCGGCGCGCCGCCAGGCGATCCGCCAGCAGATGCAGGCGTCCGGCTTCCAGTTCACGCCGGGCCAGGAGCCGACGCCCGAAATGCGCGCGAAGATGGACAGTGTGCGCACAGAGATGGAGGGGTTTCAGGCTGAAGCGGATCAGTGGTATGCTGCGATCCGCAATGCGCTGACTCCCGCGCAGCAGACGAAGCTCGAAGCGCTTCCGAAGCCGCAGGTCTTCCGCCGGCCGGGAGGCGGACCGCCGCGGCAGTAGCTATCGTTCCGGTCTCACTTTACCCGGATCCGAAACAATGCCGCGCAGTTTCGTACTTGCTGGCTTCTTCGCCGCCACGCTGGGCGGCACCCTCGCCGCCCAGCGCCCGGCCGCGGACTCATCGCTCCTCACCGTCGATCGCATCTTCGCCTCGCCCGAGTTCCGCGCTGGAACGCTCGCGGCGCTCGCCTGGCTGTCCGACGGCACTGGCTACACCGCGCTCGAGCGCGCCGCCGGCGGCAAGCCCGGCCAGGATCTCGTGCGCTACGACGTGGAAACGGGACTCAAGACGATCCTGGTGCCCGCGTCGCGGCTCGTGCCACCGGGCGACTCGACGCCGCTCGAGGTCGAAGAGTACACCTGGTCACCCAACGGCCGGCGCCTGCTGATCTTCACGAACTCCAAGCAGGTGTGGCGGACCAACACGCGCGGCGATTACTGGGTCCTCGATCTCGCCGGCTGGACCCTCAAGAAGTTGGGCGGCACCGGTCCCGCTTCGACGTTGATGTTCGCGAAGTTCTCGCCCGACGGCGGCCGCGTGGGTTGGGTGCGCTACGGCGACTACAACCTGTACGTCGAGAACATCGGCAACGGCCAGATCACGCAGCTGACGCGTGACGGCTCCCGCACCACGATCAACGGCACGTTCGACTGGGTATACGAGGAGGAGCTCGGGCTCCAGGATGGCTGGCGCTGGAATCCCGACGGACAATCGATCGCGTACTGGCAGCTCGACGCGACCGGCGTGCGCGACTTCCTCCTCTACGATGTCACCGACTCGCTGTACGCGTACACGACGCCCGTGCAGTACCCGAAGGCCGGCGAGACCAACTCGGCCGGACGCGCCGGCGTCGTGAGTGCAGCCGGCGGCGAGACGCGCTGGCTCAGCGTGCCCGGCGATCCGCGCAACAACTACATCGCGCGCATGGAGTGGGTGCCCGCCAAGGGTGGCTCGAAAGAGCTGATCATCCAGCACATGAACCGGTTGCAGGATACGCTCCACATCTTGCTTGCCGACCCGCAAACCGGACAGGTGAAGACGGTCTTCACCGAAGCCGATGTGCCGTGGGTCGAGCATTTCGATCAGCTGCAGTTTGTGAACGGCGGGCGAGACATCCTCTGGATGTCGGAGCGCAACGGCTGGTCGCAGCTCTATCTCGTGCCTCGCGACGGCGGCACGCCGCGGCAGCTGACGAGCGGCGACTTCGACGTGTTCAGCGTGCAGCGCGTGGACACGATCGGCAAATGGATCTACTACACGGCGTCGCCCGATAACCCCATGCAGCGCTATCTGTATCGCGTCAACTACGCGAAGCGGCTTCCGGCGCAGCGGATCTCGCCGCAGGGGGAACCGGGGTGGCACAACTACATCATGTCGCCGAGCGGCCGGTATGCGGTCCACACGTATTCGCGGTTCGGCGTGCCGCCGACGATCTCGCTCGTGGGTCTGCCCGAGAACCGGATGCTCCGCACGCTGGTGGACAACGCACCGCTCAAGGCGAAACTCGCGGGGCTCCGCCTGGGCACGACCGAGTTCCGGCAGGTGGACATCGGTAGCGGCATCAAGCTCAACACGGTCTTCATCAGGCCGCCGAACTTCGATTCGACCGGTGGGGCGGGGGGCGCGCGCTATCCCGTCTTCTTCTATGTCTACGGCGGGCCCGGTTCGCAGACGGTGACCGACAACTGGGGCGGCCAGAACTACCTGTGGTACCAGATGCTGGCCCAGCGCGGCTACATCGTGGCGAGCGTCGACAACCGCGGCACCGGCGCGCGCGGGAAAGCGTGGCGCAAGATCATCTACAAACAGCTCGGCGTCGTGGAAACGCAGGATCAGGCGGCGGCAGCGCGCGCCATCGGGCGGCTGCCGTACGTCGATTCGACTCGGCTCGGCATCTGGGGCTGGAGCTATGGCGGGTTCATGACCCTCAACGCACTGACCCAGGCGCCCGATGTCTACCGCATGGGCATCGCCGTCGCACCGGTGACGCATTGGAAGTATTACGACACGATTTATACGGAGCGCTATAACGGGCTGCCGCAGGACAACGCGGCCGGTTACGACAAGGGCTCACCGCTCACGTACGCCAAGAACCTGAAGGGCCGGCTGTTGATCGTGCACGGCACGGGCGACGACAACGTGCATTTCCAAAACACGGAGGCGATGGTCAACGCTCTGGTCGAGGCGAATCGGCCGTTCTCGCTGATGATTTATCCCAATCGCAATCACGGGATCTATGGCGGGAATACGCGGCAGCATTTGTACACGCTGCTGACCAGATTCGTCGAGGAGAATCTGCCGGCGACAGGGACGGGAGCGACGCGGGCGGCGCTGCCCTAGAAACTTTGCGGTTTGTTTTTCAGCCGCCCGATCACGACGGTGACGTTGTCTTGTCCGCCGCGGTCGAGCGCGAGCTGCACGAGCCGTTGGCAGGATTCCTGGGACGTGCGGGGCGGGGGCGACCGCAGCTCCGCTTCGATCTCCTCGTCGGTCACGTGGCGGGTGAGGCCGTCGGTGCAGAGCAGGACGATGTCGTCCCAGCGGCAGTCGGTGGCGTGAATGCGCGGCGTCATGTCGCGGCCGCCGAGCGCGCTGGCGAGCACGCCGTGCAGCGGCGAGCGCCGCGCTTCGGTCTCGGTCAGTGCGCCCTGCTCGACGAGCGCCTGCGCGAGCGTCTGATCCTGCGTCATGCGCTGGAGCCGGCCGTCGCGTAACCGGTAGCAGCGGCTGTCGCCTACCTGGATCACAAATGCATTCGGCCACAGCGCGGCCACCATCGTCAGGGTGGTGGCGCCGCCGTGCCCGCCGTACTCCTTCTTTCCTTCTTCTACCAGCACGTCGTGGCTCTTGAGCACGGACTTCTCGAGCTCGGACACGAACGTCGCTTCGTTGTTCGAGTCGAGCCGCCGATACAGGTCCATGAGATGCGTGACGTGGTGCGCGATCGTTTTTACGACCGTGCTGCTCGCCGCCTGGCCATCGGGCCGGCCGGCGACGCCGTCGGCGACGAGCAGGATGTAGCCGCGCGAATCGCTGATCAACGTGGTGATGTCCTCGGGCGGCAGACTCGACTGATGCACGCGCAGGAGCTTGTGCAGGCTCGCGATGAGGAATTGATCCTGATTATCGGAGCGGACCCGGCCGCGGTCGCTCAGGCCGAAGACGTCGATGTTGCTCGACGTCGGGCGCGGTTCTGCCTCAGCAGGCGAGATCGAGACCGGTCTCGGCGCAGTCATCGCCGGAAAACATGCTGTCCGTTCGCGCGGCCGGCCAGCCTCGGCGCAAAGGCACACGTCTCGCCGATCGTTCAGCTAACGGCCATCAAACGCTCCGCAAACGCATCGCGGTCACATTGTCGGCTATCCAGCAACCCGGAGGAGCCGATGCCCAGCGTACGTCGCCTTTGTACAGGTGTTGCCGCGCTCGTTGTGTTACTCGCCTGCCGGCCCGAATCTGACGCTATCGTTTCCGGGCTTCTGGCGGATCGCTTCGCCAACTCGGAGTGGTCCGACCCTGTGAATCTCGGACCGGTGGTCAACTCCAGCGCCCTCGATGCCAACGCCGGCCTTTCGTCCGACGCCCACACGCTCTTCTTCGTCTCGACACGCACCGGCGGCCTCGGCAACCTCGATATCTGGATGTCGCACCGCCGCTGTCTGGCGTGCGCCTGGGAAGCCCCGGTGAATCTCGGTGCGCCGATCAACAGCGACGCGATCGACGCCGCACCGACGATGTCCGAAGACGGGCGCCTCCTCTTCTTCTATAGTGCGCGCGCTGGTGGTTTCGGCCTCGGCGACGTGTACGTCTCCCATCGCGTGAGCACCGGCGCCGACGGGGACGTCTGGGGCGCTCCGGTGAACCTCGGACCCGATGTGAATACGGCGGCCAACGAACAGGGGTCGTATTACGTGCATGAGCCCGCAGAGCCGAACGGCTTCGTGTACTTCAATCGACC
>Ga0070694_100000841_pt1 | contig 17292 bp, 14 predicted proteins | sample KBSK1251metaG_FD_65470 | JGI IMG/M metagenome (GOLD analysis project Ga0070694, IMG submission 65470) | Corn, switchgrass and miscanthus rhizosphere microbial communities from Kellogg Biological Station, Michigan, USA - KBS K1-25-1 metaG | ecosystem: Host-associated > Plants > Roots >... | reverse complement strand
GGGCACGACTGCTCGAGGGCAAGGTGGCGGTGGTGACGGGGGGCGGCACGGGCATCGGGCGCGCGGTCTCGATCGGCCTCGCCGCCGCGGGCGCGAAGGTGGTGGTCAACGACTACGGGGTGAGCGTGGACGGGATGGACCCCTCGAGCGAGCCCGCTAGCCAGGTGGTGGCCGAGATCCGCAAGGCGGGGGGCCAGGCGGTGGCCGCGGCAGACAGCGTGGCCACCATGGCCGGCGGCCGCGCGGTGGTGGACCTGGCGCTCAAGGAGTGGGGCGACCTCCACGTGCTGGTGTGCTGCGCGGGCATCCTGCGCGAGCGCATGATCTTCAACATGAGCGAGGAGGACTGGGACGCGGTCATCGCGGTCCACCTGAAGGGCCACTTCACGGTGATGCAGCCGGCCACCCGCCACATGCGCGAGCGCCGGGCGGGCAGCATCATCACCTTCACCTCCACCGCCGGCCTCGAGGGCAGCCCGGGCCAGCCCAACTACTCGGCGGCCAAGGAGGGCATCGTGGGGCTCACCCGCTCCACCGCGCTGGCGATGGCGAAGTACGGCGTGCGCTGCAACGCGATCTCGCCGACCGCCGACACCCGCATGACCCAGCGCCTGCCCGGCGAGCGCCGCGGCGCGGCCACCGCGACCCCGCCCGAGGCCATCGCACCGGTCGCCGCGTTCCTGGCCAGCGACCGCGCGGCCCACATCACCGGCCAGGTCATCGGCGTGCGCGGGAGCGAGGTGACCGTGTACTCGCACCCGGCACCGCTGCGGACCGCGAGCACGCCCGGGGCCTGGACGCCGGAAGCGCTCGCGGAGGTGTGGGACCGCGCGCTCGGCCAGGATCGCCTGCGCCGCCTCGACAGCATGAAGATCCCCTGGCCCCCCGCCACCGCCTGAGACGGTCGCCGCCTCCATCGCGGCGAGCGGGGAGCGCGCCAGGCTAGGCCGGTACCTGGCGGCTCGCCGCCGCGGCGGCCTCGACCGGCTGGTCGCGGCCCACGATCGACGCGACGTCGGCCGCGGGCGCGCGTCGGCGCTCGAATCGGCGCTTCATCCGGAGGAAGGGCCGCTCGAGCAGCCAGAACGAGAGCGCGGCGACCAGGAACGCCACCGCGAAGCGCACGGTGAACAGGGCCGGCCCCGTGATCCCCAGCTTCCCCATCCGGGTCGGGTTGAGCATGCCGCGGAAGATCGGAAAGTGCCAGAGGTAGAGCCCGTAGGAGATCCGTCCCACCCAGACGAGCGGCCGGTTCTCCAGGAGAAGCCGCGACAGGCGGGTGGGGCAATAGAGGACGTGCAGCACCAGGCAGGCCGTCGCGACCGTCGCGAGGGTGCCGAGGCCCTGGTAGGTGAGCCGCGATCCCTCGCTCATGGTGGCGACGCATATCGCGAGAACGATCGCCGACACCGCCGCCGCGACCCGGATCGTGGCCAGCGCGCGGCGCGAGCGCGGGATCAGGTCCCACGAGGCGAGCAGGGCGACGAGACAGCCGATCAGGAGCCCATCGAAGCGCGTATCGAGCCCGTAATAGAGGCGGTTCGCCGAGGGCTCGCCGTGCCACAGGTCGAAGCGCAGCCAGGTCGGCGTCAGGATGCCGATCCCCACCACCGCGAGGATGACCGCGCGGCGCACTCGCAGGCCGAGCAGCAGCACGAGCAGGGGCGGCCAGAGCAGGTAGAACTGCTCCTCGATGGTGAGCGACCACGTGTGGTCGAAGAGCCCGAGATTGCCGCCGAACGCCATGACCCAGTTGGTGGTGTGCAGGGCGGCGAGACCGGCGTCGCGCCAGGGACGCGCCGACTCGTAGAAGACCCCGGGCACCAGCAGCATCGTCGCGATCAGCGCGAAGAGGGCCGGCAGCAGCCGCAGCGCGCGCCGCGCGTAGAACGCGCCGAGCGCGACGTCGCCGGCGCGCTGCCACTCCTGCATCAGCAGCGCGGTGATCAGGAACCCGCTCAGCACGAAGAAGAGGTCCACCCCCAGGAAGCCGCCGCTGCCCAGGAAGTCGGCGTTCGGCCGCGGGCCCCGGTAGAGAAGGGCGTGAAAGAGCATGACGGTGAGGATCGCGACCCCGCGGAGGCCGTCCAGGGCTGCGACGCGGGTCAGGCGGAAGGGGGTGGAGTCGGTAGACATGGCGCTCGACGCGGTCGAAGTCTATGGCCGCGACCGGGCCCTGTCAAACGAACGGCCCGGTCAGAGGCCGAGCCGCTCGCAGACGTAGCCGCTGGCGTTGGCCACCTGCCAGAGCGCCACGCGGGGCAGGATGTGGAGGGCGGACCGGGGCTGCGCCCCCTGGGCGCGGGCCCGGCGCCACCAGCGGGGCAGCCGCAGGTGGAACCCGAGGTGCTCCTGGAGGGAGCCGGACCGGCGCGCGCCGCGGGCCCGGTGGAAGCGGGCCGCGCCGCGCCCGTACTGGAAGTGCTGGCGCCAGAAGCTCGAGAGGGTCAGGGGATGGCGGTGCACGACGAGCGCCCGGGGCTCGTAGGTCAGCGGGTAGCCCCGGTGCCGCCAGCGGTCGCAGAACTCCCGATCCTCCGAGACGCGGAAGGTCTCGTCGAGGCCGCCCATCTCGCGAAACCGGTCCGCCGGCGCCGCCACGTTGTTGGTGGCGAAGAAGCGGGCCGCCGCCGGATCGGCGTTGTAGAAGGCGTAGACCATGTCCAGCACGAGCTGGCTCGCGCTCGAGTACGGGTTCCCGGGCAGCCCGTTCACGGTGCGCCCGCCCACGAGCGCCTCGGGCGCGGCGCGCACGCCGTCGGCGAGCGCGGAGAGCCAGCCCGGCTCGGGCTGGCAGTCGTCGTCGGTGAAGGCGAGGTACGCGTGGCGCGCGACCCGCGCGCCGTGATTGCGCCCGCTCGCCGGCCCCGCGTTCACCTGCCGCAGCAGGGTGAGGGCCATCCGGTCGCGGAACTCGGCCACCACCGGGTCGAGCGGAGTGGGCCCGCCGTCGTCCACCACCACGACCTCGAACCGGTCGCGGGGGTAGTCGGAGCGGGCGAGCGCGGCGAGGCAGGCGCGGAGCGGGCCGGGACGGTCGTAGGTGGTGATGATGATCGAGAAGGTGGGCTCGAATGTGGGCTCGATCGTCGGCTCGGTCATCGGGGTGCGGCGGCCTGGGCCGCGCGCCGGTCCGTCTCGGGCACGTGGCGAAAGCGGTGGAACTCGTAGCGGGCGACGCGCTCCACCGACCGGCCGGCGCCGAGGAGATAGCCCATCATCTGGCCGGCCCCGTCCATGATGAGCCCGAGGGCCAGCATCGGGACCAGGCGGACCGGCGACGGGGCCGCGCGCCCGAGCCGCCGCATCTCGCGCAGGCAGCGCCACAGGCGCACCGCCGGGATGAGCGGCGAGGCGCCCGCGTAGAGCAGACGCCGACCCGGTCCCCACTCGCGGGCGCGGGAGCCGCCGAAGACCCGGCCCTGGTGATACATGACCGGCAGCCACGAGGCGATCAGCGCGAAGTTCGTGTGGGCCGCGCGCGCGGCCGGGGCCAGGCCCAGCTGGTGGCCCCGTCGGCGCAGGTCGAAGTGCAGCACCGTCTCCGCCTCCAGCATGTCCTCGAGGCGGGTGCCGTACTCGAGCAGGATCGCCTTCTTGTAGCAGCTGTTGTGGCCGGGCAGGAACGGCGCGGGCCCGGCTTCCACCGGGTCCATCCACGGCCCGTAGCCGACCACGAAGTCGCACCAGCTCACCACCGTCGCCGGATTGGCGTTGCGGATGGCGGGGCCGACCACCGCCCAGGGTCCCTCGTGGGCCGCGATGAGCGCGGCGGCCCAGCCCGCCTCGGGAAAGCAGTGATCCTCGGCGAGCGCGACCAGCGGCGCGCGGGCCCGCCGGACCGCCGCCGCGTTGGCGCGCGAGATCGACGTGACCGGGCCCACCGCGATCCGCTGGTGCCCCCAGAAGCCGGCGAGGTCGCTCGCGGGCGCCCGGATGGCGTCCTCGGTCGGGCCGACCAGGAGGATCTCCAGCCGCTCGCGCACCGTCTGCGCCCCCAGGTACCGCATCGTGAGCCGGAGGCTCTCGTAGTCGTCCGGGGTGGCGAGGACGATTGAAAGCGCGGGCTCGGGCGTGAATCGGCCCTCCATCAGGCGCTCCGTCCGTCCGCCGCGTCGAGCGCGGCGCGCGCGATCCGCAGCGACCGCCGGCCGTCCTCGATCGTGGCCGGCGCCTCCCCGCCCCGCAGGTGCTCGAGGAAGCGCTGCCAGTGCACGCGATAGGAGTCGAGGTAGTCGCCGCCCCGGCGCGCGGCGGAGGCCGCGACCGGCAGCTGCCGCAGCCAGTCGCCGAGCTGCGCCAGGCGGCCCGCCGGGCGGATCTCGAGGCTGTCGGCGCGGTAGAGCGAGAACCGCAGCGCCGCGCGCTCGCCCACGATCTCCACCTCGTGGGTCGCGGTGCCGCCCAGGGCCAGCACCGACGCGGCGAGCGCGCCGCTCTCGAGCCGGCCGGACACCGAGACCACCGCGTCGTCGGCCCCGTCGGACAGGCTCTGGGCCCGCACCTCGGCGACCTCGCTCTGGAGCAGGAACCGCCAGAGGTCGAAGTGATGGGCGCCGAGCTCGTGGAACGCGCCGCCGCCCTGCGCGCGGCGGCGCTGCCAGGCCGGGCGCTCCCGCACGCCGCCCACCAGGATGGTCCGCAGCGCCACCACCCGGCCGAGGCGGCCCGCCTGGACCTGGGCCCGCGCGGCGCGCACGAGCCGGTGCGAGCGCAGGTTGAAGCCCACGATCGCCCGAGTCCGCGCCGCGGCCGCCACCGCCGCCATCCGGTCCGCCTGCGCGAGCTCGAGGCTCAGGGGCTTCTCCACGTAGACGTGACGGCCCGCCTCCATCGCGGCCACGAACGCGTCGTGATGGTGGGCCGCGGGCACCGCGACGAGCACGACGGCCACCGAGGGATCGGCGAGCAGATCCCGGGCGCGGGCGTGGCGCGCCGCGCCCGGGCAGCGCGCGCCGACCTGCTCGAGGCGCGGCGCATCGGTGTCGCACAGCGCGGCGACCCGCAGGCCGGGCACGCGGGCCAGCGCCGGCAGGTGCAGGTCCGCGGTCGCCCGCCCGCAGCCGATGATACCGACGCCGAGCGGGTCCGGCGATCGTGCCGTCATCGCGCCTCGCGCGGGGAGAGGTCGCGCGCGGCGACGGAGAGGAACTGCCCGGCTCTCGGAGCAATGGCGATGGTCACGGTGGTCCCCGGATGGTACACGACCGCGTCGGGGCGCGTCGACAACCGAGAATCGTGCGCACGCGGCCGGTTCCCTTTCCACGCCCCGATCTCGAGGGTAGCCGGCGGCTCCCGCCGACGAAGGGCGCCGCGATGATAAAAGGACGCCCGCGAGCACCGGGTTTGATATCAAGGAAGGTGATGCCGACCGCACTGGCCAAGCCCCCGACCGCCGAGCCGAAGGCGGCGGCCCCATCCGCCACCGAGATGGGCGCGCGCCAGCGGGAGATCTCGGTCTCCGAGTTCTTCACCAAGAACCGCCACCTCCTCGGCTTCGACAATCCGAGAAAGGCCCTCCTCACCTGCGTCAAGGAAGCGGTGGACAACGCCCTCGACGCCTCCGAGGAGGCGGGCATCCTCCCGGAGGTCGTCGTCACCCTCGAGGTCGTGCCGAGCAACGGGGAGGCTCCGCCGCCGGCCAGCCAGGCGACCCGCTTCCGCGTGACGGTAGCCGACAACGGCCCCGGCATCGTGCGCCAGCAGATCCCGCCGATCTTCGCCAAGCTCCTGTACGGCTCGAAGTTCCACCGGCTCCGGATGAGCCGGGGCCAGCAGGGCATCGGCATCTCGGCGGCCGGCATGTACGCCCAGCTCACGACCGGCAAGCCGGTGCAGATCATCTCGCGCACCGGCGCCCGGGCCGCGGCCCACTACTTCGAGGTGCAGATCGACACCAAGAAGAACGAGCCCCGCATCTTCGAGAGCAAGAAGATCGACTGGGAGCACCCCCGCGGCACCCAGGTGACGCTCGAGATCGAGGGGCGCTATCAGAAGGGCCGCGCCTCGGTGGACGAGTTCCTCGAGCAGGTCGCCATCGCCAACCCGCACGTCGAGCTCGTCTACCATCCGCCGGAGGGTGAGATCCGGAAATACGCGCGGACCATTCACGAGCTGCCGCCGCAGCCGCGCGAGATCAAGCCGCATCCCTACGGCATCGAGTTCGGCGTGCTCCTGCGGATGCTCCACGACACCCGGGGTCACTCGCTGGCCGGGTTCCTCGCGGGCGACTTCAGCCGGGTCTCGCCCCCGGTCGCCCAGGAGATCTGCAAGACCGCCAAGCTCTCGGTGAACGCGCGGCCCCGCAACGTCCACGGGGCGGACGCGGAGGCGCTCTACAAGGCGATCCAGGCCACCAAGATCATGGCGCCGCCCTCGAACTGCCTCTCGCCGATCGGGGAGAAGGCGATCCTCCACGGCCTCTACAAGCAGATCAAGGGCGAGTTCTACACCGCGGTGACGCGGCCGCCCGCGGTGTACCGGGGCAACCCCTTCGTCATCGAGGCGGGCCTGGCCTACGGCCGGGGGCCGGACCAGGTCGCGGCGGCGCCGGAGGCGCCCGCGGTCCCGCTCGCCGAGGGCGAGCAGCGCGAGGACGACGACGAGCTGGCCCGCGTCATCCGCTACGCCAACCGCGTCCCGCTGCTCTACCAGCAATCGGCCTGCGCGACCTTCAAGGCCGCGCTCGAGACCGCGTGGAAGAACTACGGGATCACCCAGTCCCGGGGCGCGCTGCCCGCCGGGCCCATGGTGGTCTTCGTGCACATGGCCTCGGTGTGGGTGCCGTTCACCAGCGAGTCCAAGGAAGCCATCGCCGACTACGACGAGATCCGGAAGGAGATCAAGCTCGCCCTGCAGGAGTGCGGGCGCCGGCTCGGCGTGTTCCTGCGGCGGCGCGAGCGGGCCAAGAGCGAGTTCCGTCGGCGCAACATCTTCGACCTCTACATCGAGGAGGTCGTCGAGGCCTGCGCCCGCCTCAAGGGCGGCCGGCTGCCCAAGGAGAAGCTCAAGAGCCAGCTCCAGCGGATCGCGCTCAAGCGCACCGGAGGCACCCGGACCGACGAGATCCTGGGCAAGAACAGCGGGCCCGAGGGCCTCCCGCACTCGATCATCGTCACCCCGGATGGCACCGAGGGCGAGGCGCCGGTCCTGCCGGCCGAGGCGGCCGGCGCCGCCTCGCCGGAGACCGGGGCGCCGGCGCCCGAGCCGGAGGTGCTCGCCCCCCGAAAGGGCAAGGCCGCGCCGGCCCGGCCGGCGAAGCGCGGTCGGGCCGCCAAGGGCAAGCCCACGGCCCCCGCCAAGAAGACCGCGAAGGCGGCGAAGACCAAGCCGGGCCCGAAGCGCCGGGCGCGATAGGATCACCTCATGGCGAAAGCGAAGGCGAGCAAGACCGGCCCCGTCGAGAGAAAGCTCATCGGGGTGGCCGACGTCGTGATCACGGCCGCGGGGAAGAGCAAGGACCCGACCCTGGCGATCCCGGTACGCAGCCTCGCCAACGTCAACTTCAACGCCAAGCGCGGCATCATCGAGCTGGGCAAGCGCAAGCAGGCCCGCACCTTCTTCAACGTGGGGATGGCCAAGAAGTTCATGCAGACGGTGCTGGTGGCCGACGCGCTCAGCGAGCTGCAGCGGGCGAACCTCACGACCTCGCTGCGGGAGATCTACTACCGCACCAAGCACACCATGAAGGACTCGCACGAGAACACCTTCGACAACCAGAACGAGTCCGATCCCCTGATCGAGGACCTGGAGGTCACCCTGGCCGCCCTGCGCGAGGAGCTGCACGTGCGCGCGGAGAACGCGGGCAGCGTGGTGGGCCCGCTCGTGCTCGACGACGACGGCGACCGGGTCGACTGCGCCCGCCTGGGCAAGGGCGGCTACTCGGTCCCTTCCATCGTGGAGCCCGAGTACATCGCGATCCGGCGCTGCACCGCCGACTTCGTCCTGCTCGTGGAGAAGGGCACCCAGTGGAACCGCCTCTCGGAGGACAAGTTCTGGCGCCGCTACAACTGCGTGCTCCTCACCGGCAACGGCCAGCCGCCCCGCGGCGTCCGCCGCCTCGCCCGGCGCCTGCACGAGGAGTACAAGATCCCGGTCTACGTCCTGGTCGACAACGATCCGTGGGGCTACTACATCTACTCGGTGGTCAAGCAGGGCTCGATCAACCTCGCGTTCGAGAGCGAGCGGATGGCCATCCCCAAGGCCAAGTTCATCGGCCTCTCGAGCGCCGACCCCGACCGCTACGGCCTCCCCCGCAACGTGGGGATCAAGCTCAACGACAAGGACATCGGCCGCGCCAAGGAGCTGGTCAAGTACCGCTGGTTCGAGAAGAAGCCCTGGCAGGAAGAGATCAAGCGCATGCTCGCGTCCGGCCTCAAGTACGAGCTCGACGCGCTCGCCAACAAGGACTTCCGCTACCTGACCAAGACCTACCTGCCCCGGAAGCTCAAGGAGGAAGACTGGCTGGACTAGCCCTCGGCTAGGGCGCGCCGTAGCCGCCCAGGTACATCCGGCGCACCTCCGGGTCGGCGAGCAGGTCGCGGCCGGCCCCCTCGAAGCGGTTGCGCCCGAGCTCCAGCACGTAGGCCCGGTCCGACACCTCGAGGGCCCGGGCCGCGTTCTGCTCGACCAGCATGGTGGTGAGCCCGCCCCGGGCCATCTCGGTGATCTTGTCGAAGACCTCGTCGACGAGCCGGGGGCTCAGCCCGAGCGAGGGCTCGTCGAGCATCATCATCTTCGGATGCATCATGAGCGCGCGGCCCATCGCGAGCATCTGCTGCTCGCCGCCGCTCATCGAGCCGGCGAGCTGGCGACGGCGCTCCCCGAGCCGGGGGAACAGCGAGAACACGTGGTCCATGGACGCGCGCACCTTGGCCCGATCGCGCTCGAGGTAGGCCCCCATCTCGAGATTCTCGCGTACCGTCATCTGGCCGAACACCACCCGCCCCTGCGGCACGTAGGCGAGCCCGTGGGCCAGGATGCGGTCCGGCTCCTGGCCGACCAGGCTCGAGCCGTCGAAGACCACCTCGCCCCCGAGGAGCGTGACCAGCCCCATGATCGCCTTGAAGGTCGTCGACTTGCCCGCCCCGTTGGGGCCGATCACCGAGACGACCTCCCCGGCGTCGACGTGGAGGGACACCCCGTGCAGGATCTGGATGGACCCGTAGCCGGCCTGGACCGAGCGGATCTCGAGGAGGGCCATGCTAGCGCCGGCGGCGCCCGAAGTAGGCGTCGATCACCCGCTCGTCGCGCTGAATCTCCGCGGGGGGCCCCTCGGCGATCTTCACGCCGTGGTCCAGGACGAAGATCCGCTCGCAGTGGTTCATGATCACGTTCATGTCGTGCTCGACGATCAGGATCGTCTTGCCCCGCTCCTGGAGGTGGTGGATGTGCTCGAGCAGCTGCTGGAGCAGGGTCCGGTTGACCCCGGCCGCCGGCTCGTCGAGCAGGATCAGGTCCGGGTCGGTCATCAGGGCCCGCGCGAACTCGAGCAGCTTCTGCTGCCCGTAGGAGAGCCGGCCCCCGTACTCGCCCCGCAGCGACCCGAGGTTGACGAAGGCGATGAGCGCCTCCGCGCGCTCGCGCGCCACCCGGTCGGGCACCCGCAACCCGGTCGCGGAGAGCATGTTCTCGAAGACCGTCATCTCCCGGAAGATGCGCGTGATCTGAAAGGTCCGGGTGATGCCGCGCCGGAAGATCTCGTAGGGCTTGCGGCCCGCGATGTTCTCGCCCCGGTGGAGGACTTGCCCCGCGTCCGGGACGGCCAGGCCGGTCAAGAGGTTGAAGGTGGTCGTCTTCCCGGACCCGTTCGGCCCGATGAGCCCCGAGATCCTCCCGCGCGGCACCGCGAAGGAGCAGCCGTCGACGGCCCGCACTCCGCCGAAGGCCTTGTGGAGATCGCGCACGTCGAGAGCGACCTCCCCGCCGGTCAGTGGACCATCCCCTTGCGGGCCCATCCCCGGTCGATCGCGAAGCCCACGAGGCCCCGCGGCATGAAGCGCGCCACGATCACGATGAAGAGCCCGTACGCGATCAGGTGGGCGGTCGGGAAGTTCACCCAGGTGAGCTCCTGGGCGGTGTAGAGCAGGACCGCGCCCACGATGGGCCCGATCACGGTGCCCTTGCCGCCCAGCATCGACATGAGCGCCATCGCGATCGTGATCTGGACGAAGAAGACCGACGGGGGATCGATGTACAGGACCTTGTAGGCCTGGATCCCCCCGGCCACCGCCGGGAACACCGCCGAGAGCGCGAAGGCGGCCAGCTTGTACGCGGTGGCGTTGATGCCGAGGGCCTCCGCCGCGACCTCGTCCTCCCGGATCGCGTTGAGGCGGATCCCGAACCGGGAGTGCCCGACCGCGTAGGCCACCAGGATCGTGATCAGCATCAGGCCGAGCATCGCGTAGTAGGTGGCGATCGAGTTCTCGACGCTCGGCAGGCTGATGCCGAGGCCTCCATGGGTGAGGCCGTCCCACACCGTGGCGACGACCCGCACGCCCTCGGCCGCCCCGAGCATGGCGATGGCGAAGTACGGCCCCTTCAGGCGCAGCACCGGATAGCCGAGCGCCACCCCGACCGCGGCCGCCACCCCGGCCGCGACCAGCAGGGTGGGCAGCCAGTGCCAGCCGTGGTCGGCCACCAGGATGGCGCAGGCGTAGGCGCCGATCCCGTAGAAGATCACGTGGCCGAACGAGGTGTAGCCGGTGAAGCCGCTGATGATGTTCCAGCTCAGCGCGAGCACCACGTACATCATCGTGAACAGCGCGAACGAGCGCAGGTAGACGTTCAGGGCCGGGGGCAGCAGCGCCAGGACGAGCCCGAGCACGCCGAGCGCGAGCAGGTTCCGGAGGTGCTCGGAGCGGGTCACGGGGCCGGCTCAGGCGTCCTTCACGCCCATGAGCCCGCCGGGCCGGATCAGGAGGACGAAGATCATCAGGGTGTAGGCGGCCAGCTCCACCATCGCGGTGCCGTTGGGAACCAGGAGGGAGACCAGACCCTCCAGGACCGCCAGCATCACCCCGCCGATCAGGGCGCCCACGTAGTGTCCCCGGCCTCCGAGGATGATGATGGTGAAGGCCTGCAGGGTGTACACGGTGCCGGTCTCGGGGTTGAAGCCGAACTGGATCGACACGAGCGCGCCCCCCGCGACGGCCAGCGCGGCGGCGAGGCCGGTGGTGATGAGGTAGACGCGCCGCACCGGGATCCCGCACACCATGGCGACCTCGGCGTTCAGCGCGGTGGCGCGGATGGCCTTGCCGAGGCGGCTCAGCTTGAGGAACAGGTACACCCCCGCCGAGATGGCCACCGCGATCACGAAGCTGATCACCTTGCTCTGGCCGACCGCGATCGTCCGGGTCAGCCGCACGGTGCCGGGCGCGTAGGGGATCGTGCGGAAGTCGGTGGTGAAGATCAGCTCGGTCACGTAGACGATGACGAGCCCCAGGCCGAAGGTGACCAGGAGGCCGGTCAGCTCGGGCTGGCCGACCACCGCGTGGAGCACCACCTTCTGGAGCGCGACCCCGAAGAGGAACGCGACCGGCAGGGTCAGGACCAGCGCGAGCAGCGGATCGAGCCCGAGGCGGAAGAAGCAGACCCAGGTGAGGTAGGCGCCCATCATCACCATCTCGCCGTGGGCCGCGTTGATGATCCGCATCACCCCGAAGATCAGGGTGAGCCCGACCGCGAACATCGCGTAGACGCCGCCCTGCAGGACGCCGGAGATGACGACGGTGGCCAGGTAGCCGAGCCAGCGCTCGTTCGCGTGGACCGCGCCGTACCAGCCCCCGATCGCGAAGGGCAGCGCGTAGGCGCAGGCGAGGAGGGCGGCCAGCCGGTAGAGGCTCCGGACGTCGCTCCGCTCCATCCGTCACCTCATCCCGGCCGGCCCCGGGACGGCTACCGCTTGCTCCACTCCGGCATCGGCAGCTCCGCCTTGGTCTCGGCCCACTTCTCCGGCCAGACCACCCGGCGCTTGCCCTTGAGGATCTGGAAGGTGAGGCCCTCGTGGTCGTTCATGCCCCGGGCGTCGACCTTGTAGCGCCCGAAGGCCGTCTCGACGTCCAGAGTGGCCAGGGCCTCGCGGATCTTCTCGTTGTCGAAGCTGCCCGCCTTCTTGATCGCGGCCTCGGTGACCTGGAGGGCGCCGTAGGCGCCGCCCGCGTGGTAGTTGGGCTTCTCGTTGAAGCGCTTCTCGTAGCTCTCGATGAAGGCCTGCATGCCCGGGTGCTTGAGGACGGCCGGGAGCGGCTCCCACTGGCTGTAGCCGAGCACGTACTCGGCGGTGTTGCCGAGCTGCTCCGCGAAGTTCGGCAGGCCGGGGCCCACCGTGCTGGAGTACATCTTGAAGTCGAGGTTCAGCTCGCGCATCTGGCGCAGCTGCGCCACCGAGTCGGCGAAGTAGCTGTTGGAGATGATCGCCTCCGCGCCGGCCGCCTTGACCTTCTGGAGCAGCGCGGTGAAGTCGGTCTGCTTGGGCGGGTAGTTCTCGTCGAGGACGACCTCGATGCCGGCCTTCTTGGCCCACTCCTTGGCGCCCTTGCCCACCTGCCGCGGGAACAGGCTGTCCTGGCCGATGATCGCGAGGCGCTTCACCCCGATCTGCTTGGCCAGGAAGACGGCGCCCTTCTGGTAGTCCTCGGCCACCGCCACGATGTCGAAGATGTACTTCCGGCCCTTCTCCCAGATCGGGCTCGAGGCCGCCCCGTAGGCGACGAAGGGCATCTTGTACCGCTCGTTCACGTTGGCCACCGCCTCGGTGATCCCGCTCGAGTAGGGGGCGAGCAGCACGTCGACCTTGTCCTCGGTGATGAGCTTCTCGTAGAGCTTGATGGCGGTCTGCACGTCCGACTTGTCGTCGAGCAGCGACAGGACCACCTTGTGCCCGAGGAGCCCGCCGCGGGCGTTGACCTCGTCGACCCAGAGCTTGATCGCATTGACCTGCCGACCGGCGGGCTCCGCGTACTGACCGGTCTGGGAGATCGCCCCCCCGAGCACGACCTCGTTGTTCGGCCGGTGGTGCGCGCGGGCCGGGCCCGCGAGCGCGATCAGCGTGATGGCGACGCCGGCCAGGATGTAGAGCGCCCTCGTCCTCATGTCCAGTCCTCCGCTTGCCAGATGGTCGTTGACGACGGTGGTGTCTCCGCCGGCGAGGCGGAAGCGAGCGCGAGGCAGGGGTCGGCGACGGTCTCTTCGACCCACGACCGTCCCGAAAGATTGTCCAGCGATCCCGTGCCGGGCATCGACTCCCCCGCGGGCCGGACAGTTCGGAAGATACGAGAGTGGCGGGGAAACTTACAGCCGCCCGGCGGGCTTGTCAATAGCCCTCCCCGGATGATCCCGAGCTATGGGCCGTCCTGGCGGGGTCGCGCGGGCGGGGCGGGCGGCTCCCAGACCCTCACCGGCGCTCGCGTCGCGCGGGAGGCGCGGTCGCGCACGTGAGCAGGTCCGCGGTACCGCCCGCGGCGAACCCCCGGTAGAGCGCCCAGAAGGCCTCGTCGACCCGGCGCTCGCGCGGCGTGCTCGCCGGGTCCCGGTAGCGGCTCACCGCTCTCGGCCCGGCGTTGTACACGGCGTAGGTCGCCCGGACGACGTCCTCGATGCGGCCGGACCGGCGGCCCTCCTCGATCCCGTACTGGCGCAGGTAGCGCAGGAGGATCTCGGCGCCGGCCCGGGCATTGTAGGCGGTGTCCCACTTGAGGCGCTCGACGTTGTAGAAGCCTCGCCACACCCGCTGGTTGATCTGCATGAGACCGACGCTGCCGAGCGCGGAGGCCCGGTAGGCGATCGTGCCGCCCTTGCGCTCGAACTGATGCCAGCAGCTCTCCTGCAGCGCGGTGGCCGGAACGATGGTCCGGTAGGGCTTCGCGTATCGGGTCTCCAGATCGGCCCGGCGAAGCGTCCGGTCCGCGGTCAGGGCCAGCAGCCGCTCCATCACCGCGTGATAGTCCGCGAGCTCAACCTCGTCCGGCACCCAGCGGGCCAGCCGCTCGCTCAGGGCGACCAGGTCGTCGTCGCCCTCGGCGGCCTCCGCGTACGCCACCGGCCACCACGGGAGTCCGCTGCCGGGCTTGGGACCGGCGGGCGGCGCCGGCGCGAGCTCGGGCTCGGGCGGAAGCCCGAACAGGGAGCGCAGCGTGGCGTCGACGTCGACGCCGTAGAGGAGCGGGTCCTCCGTCGCGCCGGGCCGGAGCAGGCGCGCCAGGCGCCGCAGCCCGTCCGCGGAGATCTCGATCCCGAGCCCCGGGGCGGCCCGGTCCAGCGCCACCAGGGCGTCGCCGGCGCCGATGAAGCCCGCGTAGCGCAGGGCCTTGTCGCCCAGCAGCCCGCGCCGCTCGGCGCGCGCGACGATGTCGTGGAGGTGCCCCCACGCCTCGGTGAACAGCCGACGCACCGGGTCGCCCTCGCTCCGACGCACGTCACCGGCCAGGATGGGTAGCAGCTCGTAGCGGCTCTCGATGAGCAGGCCGAACAGCTCCGCGCGGACGCCGGGATCGGCGATGTCGAGCCCCAGGCTCTTGACCACGAACACGAGGAAGGCGTCCCAGCGCTCGAGCGCCTTCTCCACCGCCTGCAGCTCGGCCGGCCCGAGGGGCGGCTCCGATTGCGCCGGGGCCGGCCGCGGCTTCACGAACGATTCCGGCACGTCGAGGACGAGGTGCACGACGACCGCGTCGTCGCGCACCTCCACCGTTCGCACCGTCGCGCTCCGCAAGATCGCCTCCATCCGGGCCGCGTCGGGCGGCGCGACCACCATCCGGATCAGCCCGAGCACGTCGTCGCGCGGGGGCGTGAGGTCGACCGACAGGCCCGTCAGGCGCGGGAGGAGCGCCCGCTCGGTCACGTCCCAGAGCAGCCCGCTCAGCAGGCCCTTGCGCCAGCGCTCGTCGTAGAGGCTCGACTCGGCGACGCGGAGCCTGAGCTGCCAGTCGGCGGTGACATACGGCGCGGTCAGGGCCTCGACGTACCCGCGCCAGCGGAGGGCGTTGAGGCAGAACCAGAGGACCCGGGTCCCGGCGACCCCGTCGCCGTGCGTGAAGAAGCGGAGGAAGCCTCCGCGGCGGTCGAAGCCGGGGTGGTCGAGCGAGAGGTAGCGGCAACGGCCCTCGCGCCAGAGCGGGGCGACGCCGCCCGGCTCGGTGTAGAGCTCCCGCGCGAGCTGCTGGAGGAGGAGCTCGAAGCGGACGGTGAGCGGGAGCACGATCTCGGCCGCGCGAACGGGCGTCGGCGCGCTCAGCAGGCAGGCCAGAGCCCAAGCCACTCGCCACGTCCGGGCCTGCCGCCGGGCCGCCGACCCGCGAGTTCTCTCAGGAGTGACCGCGACGCACCCCTCAGGCGAGGCGGGACAGGTAGTGGATGTAGACCGTCCGGCCGCCTTCCTCGCTGGTCGTCTCCTGCTTGATCAGGCTGACGTGCTTGTTGGTCTTGGCCCAGCCCTGCATGTCGAGCACCGACCCCTTGTCGGTGGCCAGCACCTTGAGCACGTCGTCCGGCCCCAGGGTCTCCAGCTCCTTCTTGGCCTTGAAGATGGGCATCGGGCACTTGAGCCCGCGCGCGTCCAGGACCTTCTCCACGGTCGTCTCCCTCCCGGGTCAGCCGCGTGGCGCCGCCGGCACGGCCGCCGCGCACTGGTTCTTGCCCAGCTCCCACTCCGAGGCCTCCTCCTCCGTCACGCTGCCGGACGCGAGGTTGGCCGCGATGATCTTCTGATACACCTCGGGCGGCGACTTCACCGCCCCGCGCATGGCGTCGACGAAGGCCGCCTCCGTGGGCAGCCGCAGCTCCGGCGCGGTGGCCCGGAGGTCGCCCAGGCGCCGCTCCACCACCCCCTCGCCGTCCAGCTCGGCGGGCGACGCGAAGTGGGCCGGCAGGATCACGACCTCGTCGGGCAGCCGGCTCAGCGGGCCTTGGTGGAGCGTGTGGAAGAGCGCCCGCCCCCACGCCTCCACGTGCCCGCCCAGATCCGGCCGCCCGATGCCGTTGACGAAGAGCGTGTCGCCGGAGAGGAGCCACCGCCCGTCCACCAGGTAGCAGGTGGAGCCCGGCGTGTGGCCCGGCGCCGCGATCAGGCCGATCTCGATGGCGACGCCGCCGCGGCCGCCCAGCCGCAGCGCGGTCCCGTCGCCGAGCGGCTTCACCGCCTTGCCGAGCGTGAAGCCGGGGCCGGCCGCCACGTGGTACGGCGCGCCCGCGCGGCGGGCCAGCTCCGCGCCGCCGGACAGGTGGTCGGCGTGCACGTGCGTGTCGAGCACCCGCACGAGCGCGGCGCCCCGCTCGCGCAGGAAGGTCTCGTAGACGTCGAGATGCCGGGAGGCGTCCACGACCACCGCCTGCCCGCCGGCCAGGACCACGTAGGAGAGGCAGCCCTTGCCGTAGCGGTCGACCTGCCAGAGCTCGAAGCGGCCGGCGGCGGCGACCCGCACCGGGACGTGCAGATCGCCCCAGGCCTGCATGCCCCCCACCAGGTTGACCGCGTCCGTCCCGTGCTCGCGGAGGATCCCGGCCACGAACGCCGAGGAGTCGCCCTTCGCGCACACCGCGATCCAGGCGTCGCCCGCCTGCGCCACCCGCGCCGCGCTCACTTCGGGCTCGTCGATGAAGGCGAAGTACGGCACGTTGAGCTGGTCGAGCGGCCGGCGCCCCTCGATCCGCCACGCGGCGAACTCGTCCGCGTTGCGCACGTCCAGGAGTGCCGGCGACTCGCCGCGCGTCACCAGCCGCTCGAAGAGCTCCCGCGGCGTGATCTCGGCGCTCCCCTCCACGGTCTCGCCTCCCGGCCCCGGCGCCTCAGATGAACAGCGTGACCTTCGAGTCGGAGGCGTCGCCCAGGTACGTCGCCACGCCGCCCAGCTCGAGGTTGTCGATCAGCTCGTCCTCGCGGATGCCCATGACGTCCATGGTCATGGTGCAGGCCACGATGCGGACGCCCAGGTCGCGCGCCATCGCGAACAGCTCCTCGACGCTGGCCACGTCCTTGTCCTTCATCATCTTGCGCAGCATCACGGCGCCGGCGCCCGCGAAGTTCATCTTGGAGACGCCGAGCCCGCCGATGCCGGTCGGCGTCATGACCGAGAAGGCCTTCTCCAGCGCGCTCTTGCCGGCCAGGCGCCGTTCCTTCTTGAGCGCGGAGAGCCCCCAGAAGGTGAAGAACAGGGAGACCGCCATGCCCATGGAGGCGGCCCCGGTGGCGATCACGAGCGCCGCCATCAGCCGGTCGAGGTCGCCGCTGAACACCACCACCGTGACGCGGTTACCGACGGTCCGCTCGCGGAGGGCGTCCAGCTCCTCCTTCAGCTC
>Ga0070694_100000836_pt1 | contig 17304 bp, 18 predicted proteins | sample KBSK1251metaG_FD_65470 | JGI IMG/M metagenome (GOLD analysis project Ga0070694, IMG submission 65470) | Corn, switchgrass and miscanthus rhizosphere microbial communities from Kellogg Biological Station, Michigan, USA - KBS K1-25-1 metaG | ecosystem: Host-associated > Plants > Roots >... | reverse complement strand
TGCTGCGCGCGGGCGACCACGTGCGCTTCCGCGCGGTCGACCGCGCGGAGTACGACGCGATCGCGGCCCAGGTCGAGTCGGGGAAGTACGCGCCCCGGATCACCGGGGCCGCCGCATGAGCGACGTGGTCGTGCAGGATCCCGGGCCGCTCACCACCATCCAGGACCTCGGTCGGTTCGGGCACCTGCGGGTCGGCATCCCGACGTCGGGTCCGATGGACCGGGAGGCGTTCCTGCTCGCCAATCGCCTGGTCGGCAACCCGGACGGCGCGGCCGAGCTCGAGTGCACGCTGGTCGGTCCCCGAGTCGAGTTCGCCGACGACCGGCTGGTCGCGGTGACCGGGGCCGACATGGCGCCGACCCTGAACGGCGCGCCGGTGCCGACCTGGGAGACGGTGCCGGTGAAGGCGGGCGACGTGCTGCGGCTCGGGCCGGCCCGCACCGGAGTGCGCGCGTACCTGGCGGTTGCGGGCGGCCTCGAGACGCCGCTCGTGCTCGGCTCGCGCGCGACCTACGTGCGCGGCCGGCTCGGCGGCGTCGGCGGTCGCGCGCTGCGCCGAGGCGACCGGCTCCCGCTGGGCGCGGCGGCCCCGGGCCGGCGGCGGCGGGTGCGGCCCGGCCACGTCCCGCGGTACGGCGCCGAGGCCACCGTCGCGGTGGTCCTCGGGCCGCAGGACGATCGGTTCACCGCCGCCGGCATCGACGCGTTCCTCACCGGGCCGTACGAGCTGCTGCCCCAGAGCGACCGCATGGGGGCGCGGCTCCGCGGCCCGTTCATCGAGCACACGCGCGGGCACGACATCGTCTCCGACGGCGTGCCGATGGGCGGGATCCAGGTGATCGGCGAGGGCCAGCCCATCGTGCTGCTCGCCGACCGGCAGTCGGCGGGCGGCTACACCAAGATCGCCACCGTGTGCTCGTTCCACCTTTGCCGCGTGGCCCAGCTCAAGCCGGGCGGACGGCTCCTCTTCCATCGCGTGACAGTGGCGGAGGCTCATGCGATGCTTCGGGACAGCCGCCGGGCGCTGGACGCGGCGATCGAATAGGCCAGAGGAGGAGCCCATGACTCTCGAGCGCGCCGTCACCGACTACAAGGCCAAGACTCCCCGCTCGCGCCAGCTCTTCGAGGAGGCGCTGCGGGTCATGCCGGGCGGCAACAGCCGCACCACCACCTTCTTCGACCCGTACCCGTTCTACATCACCCGCGGCGAGGGCGCGCGGATCTGGGACGCGGACGGGATCGAGCGCCTCGACTTCAACGGCAACTACACGAGCCTGATCCTGGGCCACGCCAACCCGGCGGTGGTCAAGGCCATCCAGGACGCCGCGGCGCACGGCATGTCGTTCCCGGGCCCGAGCGAGCACGAGATCCGTCTCGCCGAGATCCTGACCACCCGGATCCCGGCCATGGAGGTGGTGCGCTTCGCCAACTCGGGCACCGAGGCCACCATGCACGCGGTGCGGGTCGCCCGCGCCTTCACCGGCCGGGCCAAGATCGCCAAGTTCGAGGGCGCGTACCACGGCACCCACGACTGGGTGCTGGTCAGCGTCGCCCCGGACCCGGCCACCGCGGGCTCGCGCAAGCGGCCGAAGTCGGTGGCGTGGTCGGCGGGCGTGCCCCCGATGGTGCTCAAGCACGTGGTCGCGCTGCCGTGGAACGACACCGACGCGTGCGTGAAGATTCTCGAGAAGCAGGGCGGCGACATCGCCGCGCTCCTGATCGACCCGCTGCTCGCGAACGCGGGGATGATCCCGGTGCGCGAGGGCTTCCTCGAGAAGCTCCGTGAGGTGACCGCGCGGCTCGGCATCCTCCTCATCTTCGACGAGGTGATCTCGTTCCGGGTCGGCCGCGGCGGGGCCCAGGAGCGCTTCGGCATCCGGCCCGATCTCACCACCCTCGGCAAGATCATCGGCGGCGGCCTCGCGGTCGGCGCCTTCGGCGGCCGCGCCGAGGTGATGAACTACTACGATCCGCGCGACGGCAAGGGGCGCATCAACCACGGCGGCACCTTCAACGCCAACCCCCTCACCATGGCGGGGGGCGTCGCGACCATGGAGCAGCTCACCCCCGAGGCGTACGCGCGGCTCGACGCGCTGGGCGACCGCCTGCGCGACGGGGTGCGGCGGCTCCTGCGCAAGAAGGGCTACGCGGGCCAGGTCACCGGGGTGGGCTCGCTCTTCTGGCTGCACCACACCAAGAAGAAGCTCAGCGACTACCGCTCGGCCCGGCCGGCGGACCCGCAGGCGCCCGCGCGCACGTTCCTGGGCCTGGTCAACGAGGGCGTGCTCCTCTCGCAGCGCGGCCTCGGGGCCTGCTCGCTGGCCATGACCGACGCCGACGTGGACCGCTTCGTCGAGACCCTCGGGCGCGTGCTCCAGTAGGGTAGGGCGAGCCGCAGCCGAAGGCGAGGCGAGCGCATTTGAAAGAGGGGTGAGGGTGTCATGCCGAAGGCCATAGACCTCAACTGCGACATGGGCGAGTCCTACGGGCGCTGGACGCTCGGGGCCGACGAGGCCATCATGCCGCTGATCAGCTCGGCCAACGTGGCGTGCGGCTTCCACGGCGGCGACCCTCACGTGATGCGCCGGACCGTGGAGCTGGCGCTCGCGCACGGGGTGGCCCTGGGGGCGCACCCCTCGCTGCCCGACCTGATGGGCTTCGGCCGCCGCAAGATGGACGTGAGCCCGCGCGAGCTGCAGGACTACCTGGCCTACCAGACCGGCGCCCTGCGCGAGATCGCGCGCGCGGCCGGCGCCACGCTGCAGCACCTGAAGCCGCACGGGATCCTCTACGGCATGATGGAGGCCGACGAGGCGCTCGCCACCGTGGCCGGTCGGTCCGCGATGGACGGGGGCCTCATCCTGATGACGCTCGCCTCCGGCCGCTACGACGCGACCTGCCGCAAGATGGGCGCGCGGGTGGCCTCGGAGGGCTTCGCGGACCGCGCCTACAACGTGGACGGCACCCTCGTCTCCCGCAAGATCGCGGGCTCGCTCATCACCGATCCCGCCCGGGCCGCGGCCCAGGCGGTCCAGATGGTGACGCAGGGCAAGGTCCGCACCATGGACGGCGTGGACATCGACATCTCGGTCCAGACCATCTGCTGCCACGGCGACACCCCGGGGGCCGAGCGCATCGTGCGCGCGGTGCGCGAGGCGCTGGAGAAGGCGGGCTGCCAGGTCGAGCCGCTGCGCGACTGGCTGCCCGAGCGATGATGTCCGGCCGCGCGGCGGGACTGGTGCTGGCCGCCGCGCTGACCGCGTCCGGCTGCGGGGCGACCCGGCTGCCGGCGACGACGGCGCTGCGGGAGCAGACCCCGACCCAGCAGCGTCTCGACGTCGTCGACTGCCGGGCCGAGGTGGGCTACCGCCTCGGCTACAACGGCGACGACTCCGAGGCCCTCAACGTGATCCGTCACGTCTTCGTGCTCGGCACCGCGGGGGCCGCGCTCGGCGGGGTCGCGACCGGGCTCTCGCCGGCGACCGCGAGCGGGTCGACCAGCGAAGGGTTGATCGCGGGGTCGGGCGCGGGGGTCATCGCGGGCAGCGTGCTCGGCGTCGGCGTCCGGTCGCGCTTCGAGCGCGAGTGGACCGCCTGCATGGAGAGCCGCGGCTACGCGATCGTTGCCCCCTCCGCCGCCATCCATTAAGATGAGGGCGCCCAGGCCGATCTGATGACTGACGCGACCGGCTCGACCCCGCTCAAGCGCACCCCGCTCCGCGACGTGCACGTCAAGGCGGGCGCCAAGATGGTTCCCTTCGGCGGCTGGGACATGCCGGTGCAGTACACCGGGATCATCGACGAGCACCGCACGGTCCGCGGCGCGGTCGGGCTCTTCGACATCAGCCACATGGGCGAGTTCGAGGTGCGCGGCCCCGACGCCCTGACCGCGGTGCAGCGGCTCTGCACCAACGACGCCTCCACGCTCGCGATCGGCCAGGTCCAGTACGCGGCCCTCTGCTACCCGGAGGGCGGCATCGTGGACGACCTGACCGTGTACCGGCTGGCCCCCGACCACTTCATGCTGGTGGTCAACGCCTCCAACATCGAGAAGGACTGGGCGTGGGTCACCTCGCACAGCGAGGGGCGCGCGGAGTGGACGAACGTCAGCGCCGAGACCGCGCTGCTCGCGGTGCAGGGGCCGAAGGCGGAAGGGCTGGTGGCCCGGCTCGCCGACCGCGACGTGACCGGCATCGCCTACTACCACTTCGCCCGCGGGGCGGTGGCCGGCGTGGCCGGCCTCATCTCCCGCACCGGCTACACCGGCGAGGACGGCTTCGAGCTCTACGTGCCCGCCGGCGAGGCCGAGCGGCTCTGGCAGGCCCTGCTCGAGGCGGGCCACCGCGACGGCATCAAGCCCATCGGGCTCGGGGCGCGCGACACGCTCCGGCTCGAGATGAAGTACGCGCTCTACGGCAACGACATCGACCAGACCACCAATCCGCTCGAGGCCGGCCTCGGCTGGGTGGTGAAGCCGGCCAAGGGCGAGTTCATCGGGCGCGCCGCCATCGAGGCCCTGCGCGCGCGGGGCGTCGCCCGCCGGCTGGTGGGGTTCGAGATGGCCGAGCGCGCGGTGCCGCGGCACGGCTACCGCCTGCTGGCGGGCGGCGCCCCGGTCGGCGCGGTCACCTCCGGCTCGTTCGGCCCGTCGGTCGAGCGCTCGATCGGCATGGGCTACGTGGCGTCGCCGCAGACCGCGGTAGGCACCGCCTTGACCGTCGAGATCCGCGGCGCGCTGCACGCGGCGCGGGTGGTGAAGACCCCCTTCCATCCATCGCACACCAAGAAGGCCTAGGAGAAGAGTCGATGGCGAACGTTCCGCCGGATCTCAGGTACACGCGCGAGCACGAGTGGGCCAAGGTGGACGGCGACCGGGCCCGCATCGGCATCACCGCGTTCGCCCAGGAGCAGCTCGGCGACGTGGTCTTCGTGGAGCTGCCGAAGGTCGGCACGAAGGTCACCGCGATGAAGACGTTCGGGGTGGTGGAGTCGGTGAAGGCGGTGTCGGACCTGTTCGCGCCGGTCACCGGCGAGGTCGTCGAGGTCAACGCCCTCCTGCCGAAGAAGCCGGAGCTGGTCAACAGCGACCCCTACGGGCAGGGCTGGATGCTCGTCATCCGGATGAGCAGTCCGAAGGAAGTGGACGGCCTCATGAGCGCGGGCGACTACGAGAAGCTCACCGCCGGCGCGGGCCACTAGCCGAGAAGGGGACGGCATGCGCTACATCTCGAACACGCCCGCCCAGCAGAAGGAGATGCTCGCGGTCATCGGAGCCTCCTCGATCGAGGACCTGCTGGTCCGCATCCCGACCAAGGCGCGCCTCTCGCGCCCGCTCGCCCTGCCGGGCGCGATGGCCGAGACCGACCTGGTGCGCCACCTGCAGCGGCTGGCCGGGCTGAACGCGGGCGCGGACGACTACGCCTGCTTCCTCGGCGCCGGCTCCTACGACCACGCGGTCCCGAGCCCGATCAACCATCTGATCTCGCGCGGCGAGTTCTTCACCGCCTACACCCCGTACCAGCCCGAGGCCAGCCAGGGCACGCTCCGCTCCATCTTCGAGTACCAGACCATGATGGCCGAGCTGACCGGCATGGACGTGGCCAACGCCTCCATCTACGACGGCGCCTCCTCGCTGGCCGAGGCCGCGCTGATGGCGCACTCGGTGACCGGGCGGGACACCCTCGCGATCTCGCGGGGGGTCAACCCGCTCTACCGGCAGGTGGTCGAGACGTACGTCGAGGGGCTCGGGCTCAAGATCAAGTCGGCTCCGCTCGGCGACGGGGTGACCGACCTCGACGCGCTCGGCAAGACGGTGTCGAAGCACACCGCGGCGGTGGTGATCCAGTACCCGAACTTCTTCGGCTGCCTCGAGGACGTCCGCGCGGTCGCCGACCGGGCCCACGAGGCCGGCGCGCTGCTGGTCGTGGTCGCCGACCCGATCAATCTCGGATTGCTCACACCCCCGGGCGCCTCCGGCGCCGATATCGTGGTGGGCGAGGGGCAGGGGCTCGGGGTCCCGATGAGCTTCGGCGGACCCAACCTGGGGGTGTTCGCGGCCAAGCAGGAGCTGGTGCGCCGGATGCCCGGCCGCCTGGTGGGTGCCACCGTGGACGTGGACGGCCAGCGCGGCTTCGTGCTCACCCTGCAGACGCGCGAGCAGCACATCCGCCGGGAGAAGGCCACCTCCAACATCTGCACCAACGTGGCGCTCTGCGCGCTGATGGCCACCATCTACGTCGCGATCCTGGGCAAGCGCGGGCTCCGGAAGGTGGGCGAGCTGTCGACCGCGAAGGCCCACTACGCGGCCCGCGAGCTCGCGAAGATCCCGGGGGTCCGCCTGCGCTTCGGCGCGCCGTTCTTCAAGGAGTTCGCGCTGCAGGTGCCGAAGTCGCCGGAGCGGGTGATCAAGCGGCTCATGAAGGACCGTCTCCTGGCCGGCGTGCCGCTCAAGGGCTTCGATCGCGCCTACAAGGACTGCCTGCTGGTGGCGGTGACCGAGAAGCGCACCAAGGACGAGATCGACGCCTACGCGGCCGCGCTCCGCGCCGCGGTGGCCTGAGGCGGCCATGCACTCCGCCAAGCCCGCCTACGACAAGCTGATCTTCGAGCTCTCCTCGCCCGGCCGCTTCGCCTTCTCGCTGCCGGAGAGCGACGTGCCGGACGGCGATCCGACGACGCTCCTGCCGAGGGAGCACCTGCGCGCGAGCGCGGCCGAGCTGCCGGAGGTCTCGGAGGTGGACGTGGTCCGCCACTACTCGCGCCTCTCGCAGATGAACTACGGCGTCGACACCCACTTCTACCCGCTCGGCTCGTGCACGATGAAGTACAACCCCAAGATCAACGAGGACATGGCGCGCCTGGCGGGCTTCGCGCGGCTCCACCCGCTCGCCCCGGAGGCGGCGAGCCAGGGCGCGCTCCGGCTCATGCACGAGCTCGCGCGCGACCTCGCGGAGATCTCGGGGATGGACGAGGTGTCGCTCCAGCCCGCGGCGGGGGCGCAGGGCGAGCTGGCCGGCGTGCTGATGATCCGGGCCTACCACCTCGCCCGCGGCGAGCGCCGCCACAAGGTGCTGATCCCGGACTCCGCCCACGGGACGAACCCGGCCTCCACCGCGCTCGCCGGGTTCTCGATCGTGGAGCTCAGGTCCGAGGCCGGCGGCGAGGTGGACCTGGCCGACCTCGAGCGCAACCTCGACGAGGACGTGGCCGCCTTCATGATCACCCAGCCCAACACGCTGGGGCTCTTCGAGTCGAAGATCCACCAGATCACCGAGATGTGCCACGCCAAGGGCGTGCAGGTCTACATGGACGGCGCCAACTTCAACGCCATCCTCGGCATCACCCGCCCCGGCGACCTGGGCTTCGACGTCTGCCACTTCAACCTGCACAAGACGTTCACCACCCCGCACGGCGGGGGCGGCCCCGGCTCGGGACCGGTGGGCATCAAGGCTCACCTGGCCCCGTTCCTGCCGACGCCGGTGGTGGTGAAGCGCCCCGAACCGAGCGCGGACGCCTACGCGCTCGACTGGAGCCGGCCGCAGTCCATCGGCAAGCTGCAGGCCTTCTGGGGCAACTTCGGCATGCTGGTGCGGGCCTACACCTACATCCGCACCATGGGCCCGGACGGGCTGCGCTCGGTCTCCGAGAACGCGGTGCTCAACGCCAACTACATCATGAAGCGTCTCGAGGGCGACTACGATCGCGCCACGACCGGCCCCTGCATGCACGAGTGCGTGCTGTCGGCGCGGCGCCAGAAGAAGCTCGGGGTGACCGCGATGGACATCGCCAAGCGGCTGCTCGACCTGGGCTTCTACGCGCCGACGACGTACTTTCCGCTGATCGTCGAGGAGGCGCTGATGATCGAGCCGACCGAGACCGAGTCCAAGGAGACGCTCGACCAGTTCTGCGACGCCATGATCCAGATCGCCCGGGAGGCGGAGACCGACCAGGCGGTCATCCACCAGGCGCCGCTGACGACGCCGGTGCGCCGGCTCGACCAGACGCTGGCCGCCCGCCAGCCCATCCTGAGGTGGCGCCAGCCGCAATAGCCCTCTCCCCTCCGGGGAGAGGGCAGGGTGAGGGGGCGCGCGGGTGACCCCCTTCCGCCTCCTCGTCACCGAGCCGCTCGACGGCGCCCTCAACATGGCGCTCGACGAGGCGCTGCTCCTGGGCCGGCTCGCCGGCACCGCCCCGCCGACCCTTCGCTTCTTCGCGTGGGAGCCCGCCACCGTGTCGCTCGGCTACGGCCAGGCCCTCGACCACCGCATCGACGTGGCCGCGGCCACCGCGCTCGGCATCGGGCTGGTGCGCCGGCCGACCGGGGGCAGCGCGATCCTCCACGAGGGCCCCGGGCTCGAGCTGACCTACAGCGTGGTGGCGCGCGCGGGCGACTTCGAGGGGGCCGACGATCTGCTCGAGACCTACCGGTGGATCGGCGCCGCGCTGGCCGCGGGCCTGCGGCGGCTCGCGGCGCCGGTCGAGATGGTGCCGGTGCAGCCCTCCGATCCGACGTCGATGCCGACCTTCTGCTTCGCCCGCACCGGCTCCTACGAGCTCGAGGCGGGCGGGCTCAAGGTCGTGGGCAGCGCGCAGCGCCGGCAGGGGACCGCCTTCCTCCAGCACGGCGCGGTCATGCTGGGCGCGGCGCCCGAGCGGCTGCGTCGCGTTTTTCCTAGCACGGGCGGGCCGACCGAGCGGGACCCGCTGGCCGGCATGACCACCCTCGAGGCGGTGCTCGGCCGGCGCCCCCGCTTCGACGAGACCATGACCGCGCTGACCGAGGGCTTCCGCGAGGTGCACCGGCTCGACCTGGCGCCCGGCGGCCTGGCCGCCGAGGAGATGGAGCGGGCCGAGTCGCTGGTGCGCGACAAGTACGGCACCGAGGGCTGGACCCGCGAAGGTCGGTCGATCGCCGCCCGCACCATCACGACCGGCGGGGGCCGCACCCGGGAGGGCGCCCGGTGACGTTCGCCCGGGAGTATCCCGACGCCCCGCGCGTCGGGGTGGGGGCGGTGATTCTCGACGGCGACCGGGTGCTGCTGGTCAAGCGCGGCCAGCCGCCGTCGCAGGGCAAGTGGAGCATCCCGGGCGGCCTGGTCCACCTGGGCGAGCGCATCGAGGACGCGGTGCGCCGTGAGGTGGAGGAGGAGTGCGGCGTGCGGGTCCGCGTCCTCGGTCTCTGCGGCGTCATCGACCGGGTGCGCCTCGCGCCCCCCGACGGCGGGGAAGCCCCGCGCGTCCACTACCACTACGTGATCATCGACTACGTGGCGTCCATCGAATCGGGGGCGCCGCGGGCCGGCAGCGACGCGGCCGAGGTGCGCTGGGTGCCGGTTCGGGACGTCGCGGCGTACGATACCACCGACGGGCTCGCGGACATGGTGCACCGGGCGGTTCGACTCGGGCGGTCCTCGACGCTCGCCCAGGGAGGATGAGAGAGGAATGGATCTGGCGCTCGAGACCCGGAAGCCGGCGGAGGCGCGGACGGACGTGCTGGTGCTGGGGCGACACGCCGGCGAGGGGCGGCCCCCGGCCGAGATCGCGGCGGTGGACCGCGCCCTGGGCGGCCTGCTCTCGAAGGTCTCCGCGAGCGAGAAGTTCGAGGGCAAGCCCGGCCAGCTCTCCTACGTCCACACCGGCGGCAAGATCCCGGCCGACCGCGTGCTGGTGGTCGGCCTGGGCCCGCGGAAGCGGGAGCGGGGGCGCGGGGACGCCGAGGCGGTGCGCCGCGCGGCCTCCGCGGCGGTGCGGCGCGCGCGCGACCTGGGCGCGGCCACCGTGGCGGTCTTCATGCCCTCCGACGGGCTCTCGCCACGGGAGCGCGCACAGGCCATCGTGGAAGGCGGGCTGCTCGGCACCTATCGCTTCGAGAAGTACCTGAAGGAGAAGAACGGCAAGGCGGTGCGGACCCTCACCGTGCTCGAGCCCGATCGGCGCGGCGCGGCGGGCGCGCGCGAGGGGGTGCGGCTCGGGCGGATCTGGGCCGACGCCACGTGCGTCACCCGCGACCTGGTGAACGAGCCGGCCAACGTGGTGACGCCCACGTTCCTCGCGCGCCGCGCCGGCGAGATCGCCCGCGCCGGCGGACTCAAGCTGCGCGTCATGGATCGCGCCGAGTGCGCCAAGTTGGGCATGGGGGCCTACGTGGGCGTGGCCCAGGGCAGCGAGGAGCCGCCCAAGTTCATCCACCTCACCTACACCCCGTCCGGGCGCGCGCGGCGGCGGGTCGCCATCGTCGGCAAGGGCATCACGTTCGATTCGGGAGGGCTCGACCTCAAGACCGCGGACGGGATGCTGCGCATGAAGGACGACATGGCGGGGGCCGCCGCGGTGCTCGGCCTCTTCGACGCGCTGCCGCGGCTCAAGCCGCCGATCGAGGTGCACGGACTGATCGCGGCCACCGAGAACATGCCCTCCGGCACCGCCCAGCGGCCCGGCGACATCGTGCGGGCCATGAACGGGCTCACGATCGAGATCGGCAACACCGACGCGGAGGGCCGCCTGACCCTGGCCGACGCGCTCGCCTACGCGGCGAAGCACGTCGAGCCGGACGAGATGATCGACATGGCCACGCTGACCGGGGCGGTGGTCATCGCCCTCGGCCAGGGTATCTCCGGGGTCATGGCGAGCGACGACGGGCTCTGCGCCCGCCTGCTCGCCGCGGCCGACGCGGCGGGGGAGCGGATGTGGCGCCTGCCGCTCCACGACGAGTACAAGGAAGGGCTCAAGAGCGACATCGCCGATCTCAACAACATCTCGAGCCAGCGCGGCGCCGGCTCGATCGTGGCCGGGCTGTTCATGCGCGAGTTCACGTCCGGGGTGCCGTGGGCGCACCTCGACATCGCGGGCACCGCCTTCACCGAGCGCGAGCTGCCGCTCGGCCCCAAGGGCGCCACCGGGGTCACGGTCCGCACGCTGCTCGGCTACCTCGCGGCGACCGAGGGGCGTCGGTAGGGGGCGCGCGAGCGATGGCGGGCGGCGTCGACCTCCACACCCACACCACCTGCTCCGACGGCACCCTGCGCCCGCGCGAGCTGGTCGCGGAGGCGGCGCGGCGCGGGGTGCGGGTGCTCGCGGTCACCGACCACGACTCGACCGACGGCCTCGCCGAGGCGATCCTCGCCGCGCGCGAGTACCCGCCGCTCACGATCGTACCGGGCATCGAGATCAACTGCGACGTGGAGGGCGCCGAGATCCACGTGCTCGGTTACTACATGGACTACGAGGCGCCCTGGTTCCAGGAGTTCTGCCGCGCCCAGCGCGAGGAGCGCCGGGCCCGCGTGGTCCGCACCGCGGAGCGCCTCGCCGCGCTGGGCCTCCCGATCGACGTGGAGCGCGTGTTCGCCCTGGTGCAGGAAGGCTCGGCGGGTCGCCCGCACATCGCGCGGGTCATGCTCGAGCGCGGCTACGTGAAGACGGTGCGGGAGGCCTTCGACAAGTACCTGGCCGCGGGCCGGCCGGCCCACGTGCCGCGCAAGCGGCTCGCCCCCGAGGACGCGGTGCGGCTGCTCCGGCGGGCGGGCGGCGTGCCGGTCTACGCGCATCCGGGCCTCGCGGACCGGGACGCGCTCATCCCCGCGCTGGTGGAGGCGGGCCTGATGGGAATCGAGTGCTACTACTCCGAGCACTCGGCGGCCCAGCGCGGCGCCTACGTGGAGCTGTGCCGCCGGTACGGCCTGGTCGCGACCGGCGGCTCCGACTTCCACGGCCCGGCGGTCCGCGCCGGCACCCTGGGCAATCCCCCGGTGCCGCTCGCGGCGTGGGAGGCGCTGCGGGAGAAGGCGGCGGAGGCGCGGGCCGCCGCGCCCGATCAGCCCGCGTAGCCCGGGAACATCCGCGCGAAGATCTCCGGATCCGTCCGCGCGCGGAAGTAGCCCATCTGACGCGCGGAGTACTCGGGGCCGGGGCGGAACACGATGGTCGCGGTGGCGAGCACGGTGCCGTCGGCCGCGAGCAGCCCGGAGCGGGTGCGCCAGAAGGTGCGCCGGCGGTCGACCGGGGTCACGTCGGCGAAGCGGCCGATCGCGGTGAGGGGGCCGGGGACCGGCGCGTCGGGGCGAAGCAGCGTCACGCCGATCCGGTTGGTGAGGCCGCCTTCCTTCGTCACGAGCGCGCCGAGCCACCACGCGACCTCGTCGAGCAGGACCGGGGCCAGCGCGGGGTCGACGCGATCGCCCGACCCTCGCCACGGCGCGCGCGGCAGGAAGCGCGCCCACACCCCGTCGCGGTCGAAGCGCAGGCCGAGCTGCAGGCCGAGCGGATTGAGGGCCCCGCAGGCCAGGCACTGATCGGAGAGCGGCATGGGCCAGCCCTCGCGCCCGGCCGGGCTCCACCCCGCCTCGGGCGCGGCGGCCTCCGCCGGCTCCGCGTCGACCGCCGCCGAGGTCAGGGGCTGGCCGCGCTCCAGGATCGTGACGGTGGCCGACGCGCCGTCGACGTGGCCCTCGAGATCGAGCGGGGTCTCGATCGGCACCGACGAGGTGAGGCGGCCCTCGAGGTGTCGCGGCCCGTCGTAGGGCCCGAGGGTGCGCGCGGCGGCGTCGAGCAGCGCCACCAGGCCGCCGCCGTGGACGATGCCGGGCCAGCTCTGCAGCCGCGCGGGAGCGAGGAAGCGCCCGCGCCCGTCCAGTCCGAGGCGCGCGGCCGCCGCGATCACCGCGGCGATCGTCTCGCCGGGCCGGCCCGCGCGCGACCGCGTGCTATACTCGCGAGCGTTCATGTCGCCGGTCATTCTACTGTCGCCGTGGATGCCGCCGCAACGCGGGTGACCGGCCCCGCCGAGCTCCTCCGACATGGTCCGTTCGCGCGGATCATGCTCACCAACTTCTTCTTCTTCGGAGCCCTGAACGGGTTCCTGCTGCTGCCGCTCTACATCCAGCAGCTGGGCGGCGACGAGGCGGACATCGGGCTGGTGCAGGGGCTCTACAGCGCGGCCGGTATCGTGTGCCAGCCGGTGGTGGGCGCCCTCATCGACTACCTCGGGCGCCGGTTCTTCATGCGTCTCGGGGTCGGCCTGCTCGTGGTCGCCTGCGCGCTCTTCGTGGTCTCGAGCCCGCTGCCGCTCCTGGGCCTGCTCCGCGTGCTGCAGGGGGTGGCCTTCTCCGCGTTCTTCGTGGCCAACTACATCCACGTGGTGGAGATGGTCCCGGTCGAGCGCCGGGGCTGGGCCCTCGGCATCTTCGGGCTGTCGGGCCTCGTCTCCACCTCGCTCGCCCCGCTCTTCGGCGAATTCATGATCCGCCGGTTCGGGTTCCGGTGGTTCTTCGCGGCGGCCACCGTCATCGCGGGGGGCGCGCTCGCGGTGTGCTGGCACGTCCGGGACGTCCGCCCGTCGGCGTTGGGGGCGCGGCCCGGCCTGCACGTGATCCGCGAGGGGCTGCTCGAGATCCGGCACATGCACATGCTGCTCGGATTCTTCTTCGGGCTCGGCACCGGCACGATCTTCACCTTCCTCCCCACCTTCGGGGAGATTCTCGGGGTCACGAGCGTCGGCCTCTTCTACACCGCGTACGCGGTGGCCGCGATGCTGGTGCGGCTGATGGGCGGTAACCTGATCGACGTGCGTGGGCGACGCGCGGTGATCATCCCGTGCATGTTCGTGCAGGCCGCCGCGACCTGCATCATCGCGATCGTGGCGCTGCTCTTCCGGCCGTCGCTGGGGCTGCCGGTGCTGCCCTTCCTGTTCCTGGCCGGCTTCCTCGCCGGCGGGGCCCACGGCTGGCTGTACCCCGCGATGTCCGCGCTGCTGATGGACGTGACCGCGGAGCGGCGGCGCGGCAGCGCGGTGGGGATCTTCAGCTCGGTGATCCTGCTCGGCAACACCACCGGAGCCGTGGTCTTCGGCTACGTGGCGCACGGCCTGGGCTACGCGGTGATGTGGAGCGCGCTGACCGTCCTGCTCGCGGTGGGCTCGCTCCTGAGCACGCGGCTGCGGGTGGGCTACGCGGTGCCGGTGCCGGCCGCGCGCGGTTGACTTGCGCCGGGGTGCGGGCCGATACTGCTCGCACGACGCTCCCGGGGAGGTCCGGACGACCATGGTGAAGCTCCGCCGACTCGGCGGTCTCGTGCTGGTGCTCGGGCTGGGCGTGGCGCTGTCGGGCGCGCGCACTCCGATCGTGACCACCGCGCCGCCGGTGGGCGGGCCGCAGGAGGTCTCGGTGATCGGGGTGTTCAGCGATCCGCACGGCCAGCACGGGGTGATGATCGAGGGCAAGCGCGACAAGCGCCGCGTGCTCATGCTCGTCGGGGCGGCCGAGGCCACCGCGATCGCGGTGCCGCTCGAGCACGTCACGCCGCCGCGGCCGCTGACCCACGACCTGTTCCTCACCCTGTTCGGCCGTCTCAAGGTCGGGGTCGACCGGGTGGTGATCACCGATCTCCGGAACAACACCTACTACGCGGCGCTCCACCTGACCGTCGACGGCGCGCCGATGGAGCTCGACGCGCGGCCCTCCGACGCGATCGCGCTGGCCATCCGTGCGAAGGCGCCGGTCTTCGCCGAGGACCGCGTCTTCGAGAAGGCCGATCGTCTGCCCGGCGGCCCGGCGGGTCCCGGCGAGCGGATCTAGCCGCGTGGCGCCCGACATTCCGCGCGACGGCGCGCCGCCGGCGGTGCCGCCCGACGTCGAGGGGCAACAGTGGGCGATCCAGCGCCGCCTCGGCGAGATCTTCGGCAAGCTCGGGGAGAAGCTCGCCGAGCTCACCGGGCGGGTGGACGTCGAGGTCAAGGTCGAGACCTCGTTCGCCGACATCGCGGGCCTCGTGGAGGCCAAGAGCCTCGTGCGGAGCTTCGTCACCGCGCTCACCGACCCCGAGCTCTACCGCAAGTGGGGGATCACGCCGCCCAAGGGCATGCTGATCTACGGCCCCCCCGGCACCGGCAAGACCCTGCTCGCGCGGGCGCTGGCCCGGGAGGCGGGCGCGGTCCTCTACCATCTCAAGCTCGGCACCCTCACCTCGAAGTTCGGGCCCAATACCGGCGAGCTGCTGCAGGAGGTGCTGGGGCTCGCCCGGGAGCAGGGCAAGGGCGTGGTCCTGCTCGACCAGGCCGACGCGCTCGCGCTCGAGCACCTGCTGCCGCCGGCGCAGGCCCGCGAGGCGGGGACCCGCATCGTGGCCGCGCTGTGCGAGAAGCTAGACACCATCGACGGCTTCTCCCGCCTGGTGGTGATCGCGGCCACCAGCCGCACCGACGCGGTCGACCCCTCGCTGGTGGCGCCGGGCCGGCTCGACCACCTGGTCGAGGTGCCGCTGCCGGACGCGGCGGCGCAGGAGCAGATCATCGCGCTGGCCCGCGCCCGGGCCGAGCGCAACGCGGGCCGGCCGCTGGTGGGCGAGATCGACTTCCGCCTGCTGCTGCCGCCGATGGGCGGCATGAGCGGCGGCGAGATCCGCGACATCCTGCGGCGCGCGCTCGAGGAGAAGGTGCACGCGGCCGGCCAGGGCCAGGAGGCGGGGCTCGTCACCACCCAGGACCTGCTGCGCCAGGTCGACGTCTACCGTCGCATCCGTGCCGTCGTCGAGAAGATCCGCTACGGGCAGTACCTCTAGCCAGGTCAGGAGACCGCATGCGCTCGCTCGTGAGATCGGGGTACGCGGCCGCACTGGCGATCGCCGCGCTGCTCGTGGTGGCGACGCCCGCGTCGGCGCAGTTCGACAAGCTGCTCAAGGGGCTGTCGGGATCTGGACTCGGCAGCGGTCTCTCGGACGCCAGGATCGCGGACGGGTTGAAGGAGGCCCTCCAGGTGGCCACCGGCAAGGCGGTGAGCCTCACCGGCAAGACCGACGGCTACTTCGGCAACCAGGCGATCAAGATCCTGATGCCCGAGAAGCTCAAGACTCTCGAGACCGGCTTGCGCACCGTCGGCTACGGCTCCCAGATCGACGAGTTCGTGCTGAGCATGAACCGCGCCGCCGAGAGCGCGGCCCCGCAGGCCAGGCAGATCTTCCTCGACGCGATCGGGAAGATGAGCTTCGACGACGCGCGGAAGATCCTGAACGGCGGGGACACCGCGGCCACCGAGTTCTTCCGGTCGAAGACCACCCCCCAGCTCACCACCGCCTTCCGGCCGCCGGTCTCCAAATCCATGAGCGAGGTCGGGGTCACGCGCCGGTACCAGGACCTGGTCTCCCGCTTCGAGGCGATCCCGTTCGCGCGCTCGCAGACCTTCGACCTGGACGGCTACGTGGTCGACAAGGGACTGGCCGGCCTCTTCCACGTGCTGGGCGAGCAGGAGAAGCAGATCCGCACCAATCCGTCCGCCCGCGCGACCGACCTCCTGAAGGAGGTCTTCAAGCGGTAGTCGCCTAGAAGTCGTGCGAGGGCTGCTGGCCGAGAATGTGATCTCCGCGGTGGGCGGCCAGGGCCCGGGCGTAGCGACGGGTGAGCTCGGGCATGAGGCTCCGGCCCTCGGGCGGGCGCTCGAGGCCGAAGACGGTGCCCGGGAAGTCCAGGGGCTTCTGCACCGCCCAGATCCGCTCGTGCTCGCCGGGCGGGAGGATCTGCGCGGGATCGCCCACCGCCACCCAGCCGATGGGCACGGTGGCGTCCGCGGCGAGCGCGGTGTTGACGTGCACCACTCCGTTGATCCGCACCTCCGCCCGCGCGCCGAGGCGGGCCCCGTTGAACACCGAGGCGCCGGTGGCCACGAACACGCACTCCTCGACGGTGCAGCCGGTGAGGTGCGCGTGGGGGCCGACCAGCACGTGGTCGCCGAGGCTGGCGGGATGCCGGGCGGTGCCGCGCACGACCGCCTGCTCCATGACGATGCAGTGGCGGCCGATCGTGACCGGGCCGCCCTCGGCGACGAGCACCGCGCCGAAGAGCACGCGGCTCTCCGCGCCGACGGTCACGTCGCCGCAGACGGTGGCGGTGGGAGCTACGTAGGCGGTGGGATGGATACGGGGGCGCCGGCCTTGATGCTCGAGCAGCATGGGTGTCCTCCTGCCCTACTGGTATCACGACGCCGGGGACGCCCCAAGTCCCGCCGGGAGGCGTGCGCGAGGCTGTGGTAGGGTACGCTCGACCCGCCGGATCATCGTCTGGACCGCGTGGGCGTCTGGACCGCGTGGCGTCTCGACCGCGCGGGCACGCCAGCGCGTTGGCGCCCCCCTCGAGTGGCTCCGTCAGGCGTACGCTGGCCCCACCCGGGCGAGGTCGATCGGTGGAGCTCTCATCCATCGCGGAGTACCTGGAACGATTCGGCGGCCAGCTCACAAGGGGAGGGCGGCTCATGCGCCAGTTACTGGATCTGGCCCGAGAGAACGCCGGCCTGAAGGACGAGATGCTCCATGTCAGCGAAGAGG
>Ga0070694_100000835_pt1 | contig 17305 bp, 14 predicted proteins | sample KBSK1251metaG_FD_65470 | JGI IMG/M metagenome (GOLD analysis project Ga0070694, IMG submission 65470) | Corn, switchgrass and miscanthus rhizosphere microbial communities from Kellogg Biological Station, Michigan, USA - KBS K1-25-1 metaG | ecosystem: Host-associated > Plants > Roots >... | reverse complement strand
CTAAAAATCTGTAGCGCAATTTGGCAAATTGCGGTGTGACACTCTACCAGGTTCGTGTTTCAGGGCGTCGCGGGCGCTAGGGGCGCTCCTTTGGGAAATCTGCACCACAATTTGCCAAATTGCGGTACAACAAGCCTCACTATAATTGCTTCACTCAATTCCGATACTCTCCCGATTGAATGCGCCGCCACCAGCGTTCGCGCGTCACGTACCACGCGACGGTGCGACGCAGTCCCTCTTCAAAAGAAACGGCGCGGCGCCAGCCGAGTTCGCGTTCGATTTTGCCGGAGTCGGTGGCATAACGGCGGTCGTGGCCGGGCCGGTCAGTGACGAAGGTAATCAAACGGCGTGCGCTGCGTTCACCCATCAAACCGAGCTGTTGATCGAGTAAGTCGGCGAGTTTCTCTACCAACTCGATGTTCTTCCACTCACTGCCGCCGCCGATGTTGTAGACTTCGCCCGCGCGCCCTTGCCGCAGGATGAGTTCGAGCGCGCGGCAGTTGTCTTCAACATACAACCAATCGCGCACGTTCTGCCCATCGCCGTAAACCGGCAGCAGTTGAGCGGTGAGCGCATTGACGATCATCAAAGGAATAAGTTTCTCCGGGAACTGATAAGGGCCGTAGTTGTTCGATGGTCGCGCGATCACGACCGGTAAGCCGAAAGTGCGATGGTAAGCGAGCGCCAGCAAATCAGCCCCGGCTTTGCTCGCGGAGTAGGGATTGTTCGGATGGAATGGAGTCGTTTCGGTGAAGAAGCCTTCGAACGGCAGCGAGCCATAAACCTCATCAGTAGAGATATGCAAAAAGCGCGCGACGCCGTGAGCGCGAGCGGCTTCAAGCAGCGCGAGCGTACCATTGACGTTGGTGCGCACGAAGACATCTGGGCCAGTGATGCTTCTGTCCACATGAGATTCCGCCGCGAAATGGACGATGGCTTCAATCGCGTGTTCTCTGAGGAGCGCCTCAAGGAGCGCGCGATCATTGATGTCGCCATGAACGAAGTGGTGATGGGGATGCGAAATGAATTCGGCCAGATTGTCGCGGTTGCCAGCATAGGTCAGCGCATCAAGGTTGACCACATGCATGCCTTCGCGCCCGCTGAGCAAATGGCGCACGAAATTGGAGCCGATGAAACCAGCCCCGCCGGTCACTAAAATGCGATTGAACATAGCTGACATCAGTCGTGGTTCCCGTGGCGATAAAACTCGTCAATCTTTTCCACCACGTAACGCTGCATCTCTTCGGTCAATTCAGGATAAATAGGCAGCGAGACGCATTCGCGCGCGGCCTGTTCCGAAACAGGCTGATCGCCCGCGCTGTAGCCGAGATAAGCAAAGCATTCTTGCAGATGCAGCGGAACTGGATAGTAAACCTCTGTGCCGATGCCTTGCTCTTTGAGCCACGCCATCAACTCATCGCGCGCGGCGCAGCGAATCGTGTACTGATTGTAGATGTGGCGGCGGCCAGGATAAGCGCGCGGCGTGGTGACTTCCTCTAAGCCCGCTTCGGCAAAGAGCGCATCGTAGCGCGCAGCGTTGCGCTGGCGACCCTCAGTCCATTGATCCAGGTATTTGAGCTTGACGTTGAGCACGGCGGCTTGCAGCGCATCCAGGCGGCTGTTGATGCCGACGATGCGGTGATAATACTTCTTCTGGCCGCCGTGAACGCGCAGGATACGAAGTTGCGACGCCAATTCATCATCGTTAGTGGTTAGCAAACCGCCATCGCCCGCACCGCCGAGATTTTTCGAGGGAAAGAAACTGAAGCAGCCGATCTCGCCCATCGTGCCCGCGCGCCGTCCATTTAAGTCAGCACCGATAGCTTGCGCGGCGTCTTCAATCACTGGCAATTTGTGGCGGCGTGCGATTTCGAGAATCGCATCCATTGGGGCGCACTGGCCAAAGAGGTGAACCGGCATGATGGCTTTGGTGCGCGGCGTGATCGCGCGCTCAAGCCGTTCAGGATCGAGATTGAAATCGCCGGGCACGATGTCCACATACACGGGCTTCGCTCCCAACCGCGCAATCGCGCCGCCCGTGGCAAAGAAAGTAAAAGGAGCAGTGATGACTTCATCGCCCGGCCCGACATTGAGCGCCATCATCGCCAGGAGCAGCGCGTCTGAGCCTGAAGCGCAGCCGATGGCATGTTTCGCTTGGCAATAGGCGGCGGCGGCCCGCTCGAACGTTTCAACCTCTTCGCCGAGGATGAACATCTGGCTGTCAAAGACGCGCTCGACCGCATCCATCACTTCGCGGCGGATCGTTTGATGCTGCGCTCGTAGGTCGAGCAGGGGGACTGTCATTTTGGTCATCTGAATGATTCGCTCCTCAAAATACCATCGGTCTCGATGGCCGACTTACATTTGCACTTAGTACGTATAATATCCGGTTATGTTCAGTCACTTGAATGATCAAGATCTTCATCTTTCAACCTTACGACATAATTGTAGCTATACATTATTGCGAACGTTACTTCATCGCCAATAGCTGGGTTTTGAGAAACCCAGTGTTCAATTGTCTGCCAAGTGTCGCTGTCAGACATTGTATTTTGGTTCAATCGCAGATGATATATTTTCGAAGTGATGCGGTGCATGATTTCGTTTACCCATTTGATCTGGTCAAGTTTTTCTGCGTCGGTGATAACCGAATCTGACCAGATGCTGCGGATACTAATCGTCAAGTTGTGAGCAAACAGTTCGTAAAAGTGCAGCCGCTGTTCAGGGTACAAAGAGCCGATACTAGGCGCATATTCAAAGGACATTATTTCCCCTAGATAGCAACAGACTACCAGTCTGCCGCACAAGCAAAGCAATTTGCAAATTGAATGAAGAGAAGACGAATTTGGCGAGAGTTGAGGAGTGAGATCACCACTGGCCGCAGGGTCGTGCGGCGCGCCAACCATTTCAACAATCCCTGGCGACTGGCCGATCACGACCCGAGAGTGTGATGACCTCACTTTCAGCTTGCGCGAAAAGTGAGGTGAAGATCCTGAACAATCGAGAGCTGATCTTTTAGCGGAGCCCACCAAAAGAGATGCAGCGACCGTTTGGTCAGGTGCGCGTACTTATTATTTAACGACGGCAGCAAGCAGCACGAAAAAGAGGCCGCTCGCAAATTCACGCCAGTCCAATGGACGACCGTCGGAGTTTCTCAAAGCGATTTTCATTGCCATGGCATGAAAACCGGTTGGCATCCGCGCCTTGCGAAAAGGCCAGGATGGAGATTGATAATTAAGGCAGCCGTCCTTATGGCCTGAAACCGCTGACGACAATATTGCTGCCCGAGACATCGTCCGACTGTGAAGCCGCCACAATGCCGCCGACCGCGCCACCGACGCCCGCGATAATCAGGGCCGCAATAGCCCCAGTGCTCAATCCGCCGCCCCCGCCCGCTCCGGCTGCGCCAGCCGCCGTCAGACGGGTGCAGCGCGAACCTTGCGTTTGGGTGCCGATCGCCACTTCATGACCGGCCGCCACGGATTCGACTTTGTTGCTCGAGTTGACTTTGGCTTCGCCCCGGCTGGAAGCCACACGCGTGTTACCGCAGGTGACATCCACCGTCAGCGCCGTCGCTTGCTTGCCATCTGCGACAGCGGATCCATCCGAGGTCGTGACCGAAATCGCGACTCCCGTTGGCGCACTCACTACGGCCCGGCCTGTAAGCAGGTTGCCGCCGATCGTGCTCTCAGAGAAACTCAGCGTCATCTCAGTATCCGGTCCCAAATCAATGCGGCCCAGTTTACCCAGATTGACGATGGCGCCCCCCTTCTGCCCGGTCTTGACACGGCTATCGCTAAACACGGTCGCGCCGGAGATCGCCGCTGCCCCGTTCAGGGTGACTTGTCCAGTGACCGATAAATCGCCCGCGACCTTGGAGGTTTGCGCCAGGGTCGTGGTGGTCACCAGACTGTAGAAGCTACACACCGTCAGCATGAGCGTGACGGTGAGCACCTTCCGAAGTGTGGTTGGTTTACTACTCATTTATGGTTCCTCCCGTTAGCAAAAAGTGTGATCGTAACCTGAACGCAGCCGCTCAGGGATTGTTGAATTGGTTTATTGATAACTTTAGAAAGACCTGGAGGATGAAAAATGGCGCTCAGCATCATCTGGTTGCGGCGCACTACGCTCAAGTAAGCTTTTTTCACATCTCGTTTTTGGGGGACTGGACGCTTTAAGTTTTTACCCCAAACCTGGAGCGGTGTCAATCGAAATTAAGACCCGCCCGGCGCGCGAAAATAGCTGCGGCCATTGAAAAGTTCGGAGTTCAACGCGCGGAGTCAAGAGTTCTGGATTTGAGTTGAATTCGCCACTCCGAATTCCGCACTCCGCACCCCGAACTCTTTCAGCGTGCGATACCATTCGATTGTGCGCCGCAGGCCGTCTTCCACCGCCACTTTTGGCTCCCAACCGAGCACCTGATGGGCGCGTGAAATATCGGGCCGACGTGATTTGGGATCATCTTCGGGGAGGGGGCGATATGCGATCTGACTCTGGCTGCCGGTCAAACGCAGAATCAATTTGGCGAATTCCAGGATGGTCATTTCCACCGGATTGCCGATATTGACCGGTAGATTGAAATCCGCCTCCATCAACCGCTGCACACCCGCGACCAGATCCGCGACATACTGAAAGCTGCGCGTTTGTTGGCCCTGGCCAAAGACCGTCAGCGGCTCGCCGTTCAGCGCTTGATTGATGAAGGTCGGCACAACGCGACCATCGTTGATGCGATTGCGTGGGCCATAGGTGTTAAAGATCCGCACGATGCGTGTGTCCAATCCATGACAGCGATGATAAGCCATGGTGATGGATTCAGCGTATCGCTTAGCTTCATCGTAGACTCCGCGCGGCCCGATGGGATTGACGTTGCCCCAATAATCTTCGGGCTGCGGATGCACGAGCGGATCACCGTAAACTTCCGAAGTCGAAGCGAGCATAAACTTCGCCTTCTTATCCTTGGCCAAACCAAGCGCGTTATGCGTGCCCAACGCGCCCACTTTCAAGGTCGGGATCGGAAGCTGGAGATAGTCAATCGGGCTGGCCGGGCTGGCAAAGTGCAACACCCAGTCGAGCGGGCCGGTGACGTGAATGTGCTGGCTGACGTTGTGATAAATGAACTCGAAGTGCGGATTCGACCGATGCTGCGCGATGTTGGCGACATCACCCGTCAGCAGGTTGTCCATCGCGACTACTTGGTGCCCTTCGGTGAGTAATTGATCGGTCAGGTGACTGCCGATAAAACCGGCCCCGCCGGTAATCAGGATTCGCATGTTTATCCTTAGAGAAGTTTGGAGTTCGGGGTTTGGAGTTTGGAGTTCGAAGTATTGAACTGCGGCCAGCTTCGAACTCCGAACTCACAACTCCTAACTCTTCACCGTCCAATCCCGCGATACTTGAAACTGGCCTTACGCACGGCTTCGCGGTCAAGCAGGTTGCGGCCATCAATCACCACCTTCGAACGCATGACTTCGGTGAGTTGATTGAGATCCAATTGCTGGAACTCTTCCCACTCGGTCACGACCACGATGGCGTCGCAATCCTCGGCCAGTTCCACGACGTTGCGCGCATACTGGATTTTCAGATCCGGATACTGCCGGCGGCAAGCGTCGTTGGCAATCGGATCATAAGCCTTGACGTGCGCGCCCATTTCGATAAGCTGCCGGGCGATGGTCAAGGCCGGCGCATCGCGCAGGTCATCGGTCTCCGGCTTGAAAGCCAGACCGAGCAGGCCGATGGTTTTGCCTTTGATGATCTTGAGCGTTTCTTGCAATTTCTGCACGGCGACCTGCCGCTGGCGGCGATTGACCTCGACGGTCGAGCGCAACAAGAGCGGCTCGAAGCTGTATTCGTGCGCGATGTCAATCAGCGCCGAAACATCTTTGCCGAAACAGGAGCCGCCCCAGCCCACGCCCGCGTTGAGAAAGCGCGGCCCAATCCGAGTATCCAGCCCCACGCCGCGCACGACTTCTTTGATGTCGGCTCCGACGCGTTCGCAGATATTGGCCATTTCATTGGCGAAGCTGATTTTGGTCGCGAGAAAAGCATTCGCCGCGTACTTGATCATCTCCGCCGAAGCGAGGTCGGTGGTGACGACGGGCACGGCGGTGAATCCAGCCGGACGCGGAGTCAGAGGCGGCGGGCTGAAAGTCTGCTCGATGATCGGTTCATAGAGCGCGCGCAATCGTTCGGTCGCTTGCGGGTCCGAAGCGCCGACGACGATGCGATCCGGATATAATGTATCGGTGATCGCCGAGCCTTCGCGTAAAAACTCCGGGTTGGAAGCGACGAGGAAGACATCCTCAGCCTTGAGCCCCGGTGGACGCCGCGAATTGCCTGGCTCAGGCTGTGGCTGCTCGCTGGCCAGACTGCTGAGTCGAGCCTGATAGATTGGATTGTCGCTCAGCCCTTCCTTGACGATCATCTCGACCCAATTGCCGGAACCAATCGGCACCGTGGATTTGTTGACGATCACGCGGCGGCGCGAGCAATCCAGGGCGCGCCCGATATTGCGCGCCACCGTTTCAACGGCAGTGAGGTCAGCGCGACCACTGGGCAAGGGCGGCGTGCCGACGGCGATAAAAATGATTTCGGCCTGTTTGACTGACGCATCAAGATCGGTGGAGAAATTCAGATGGCCCCGCTGCTGACCAGCAGCCATCAATTGCTCTAAGCCCGGCTCGTAAATCGGCGGCTGCCCGTCTCGCAGCATTTGAATCTTGCGTTCGTCAATGTCAACACAAACCACTGAACGGCCTAGATATGCGAGACAGGTGCCGGTGACTAGCCCGACATACCCAGTCCCGACTACACATACTTCCAAGGCACTTTCTCCTTCAGGGACTAGAAAACACAAAGCTCTCTTCGGTGCTTACACAAAGACGCGCCATAGGGCGCGTCAAGCGGACACTATACCAGCATGGTTTTGAAGTTGGAAGTTTGAATTTTGAGTTTCAGATTAGGCGCGCCAAGCTTCCTAATCTGATCTATTCAACACTCAACCCTCTCACTGTTCTATCTTCCGGTCAAAGAGAGGCACGCAGTCCAACACCTTCAACGACTGGCCATCATGTACGGCGAACGTGCCGCCCTTCCACAAACTCGCCGCGCCATACTCGCCCCTCTTGTTGACAGCATAGAAGGTGAGACCGAACTTGGCCAGTTCCGTCTGGTTGTTTCCATAACGCGCCGCGACGCGCTTCATCGCTTCGAGCGCTGCTTCAGTCGGCGACATGCCGCGCCGCATGCATTCAACCACTGTATGCGCGCCGTTGATGTAGATGCATTCTTCGCCGCGCCCGGTCGAGCCAGCCGCGCCAACTTCGTTATCTACGTAAAGGCCGCTGCCGATGAGCGGCGAATCGCCCACACGGCCCGGAATTTTCCAAGCCATTCCGGAGGTCGTCGTGACGCCGGAGATGTCGCCATTTGCATTGACGGCCAGGCAATTGATCGTGCCGGTCGGCGGATGGGCGATGACTTTATCCACCCAGGCGTTGAAAGCAATTTGTTCGGGCGTGAGCTTATCTCTTGAGTCTGAGCTTTTCGGTAGCGTCGGGACAGTGTGAAGTTGACTCGGCCCCCACAGATTATTGGGACCGAGCCGCTCCTTCCATTTTAACCACGCCTCGCGCGATTCGTCAGTGAGTAATTCTTCTTTCTTGAAACCGTGCTTGAGCGCAAATCGGAGCGCGCCTTCACCTACGAGCAGGATATGATCGGTGCGTTCCATGACCAGCTTCGCCACCTTCGATGGGTTTTTGATCTGACGCAAACTAGCCACGGCCCCAGCGCGCCGCGTCGGGCCATGCATGACACTCGCATCCAACTCGACATCGCCATCTTCGTTCGGCAATCCGCCGTAGCCGACAGAATTATCATCCGGGTCGTCCTCGACGATATTGACTCCCGCGACGACAGCTTCGAGCGTATCGCCGCCTGCTTTGAGGATCTCCATGGCACGTGTGACGCAATTGATGCCCGCCGGGGTGACGCCGCGTTTCGGAATGTTCGCACCATTAAAGCTCGCAATCACGACTGGGCGTGCCTGCTGATTCGCGGGCTGCTGTCCTGGCTGCTCCGGAAATACTACTTTGCCCAAAGCTTCACGTCCAATCAGCGGTGCGCTCAGACCAGCCAGCGCTGTGCCCCCTGTAGCCTTGATGAAGTCGCGCCGTTTCATGCTCTGTTTGCTCATCGTACCTCCTGTGTCCATGCCCAGTCAGTATGCGACTTAATATATCGGGTGTTTGGAAGGTGAGATGCATTGTCGCGCCGATGCATAGCGGCGTCAATGAGCGGCGACCAGAGTGTTAGAATTTGCGGCGGCTTCAAATTGGCTGGGGCGGGCTCTATGGTTGACGTTCAAGCGGCAGAGGAGACTGTTTGATAGTTTCCGTCGCTTCTTTCTTTTGCTCGATTGGTGTGGCAAGCTGCCGGAGCAGTTCTTCAGTCAGTCTGATGCGTCTTTCGGCATCGTTATTGCTCAGGCGATAGCCCTCCAAAATCAAAACCAGTTCGCCTTCGCGCTTCTGCAAGGCCTCTTTCTCCGCCGTGACAGCTTGCAGTTTGGCTTCGTGCGCAGCCTTCAACTGCCGGATCGTTTCGTTGCGATCAACGGTGCCGACACTGCGGGTTTGCGCCAGCAAGCTCTCCGGCTTGATGAGCATTTGCAAGTTCTGCTCGTCGGTTTCAAGCTGCACGATGCGGTCGTGCGTCGTTTTGTATTCGCGCTCATAGACATCTACCCGCGCGTCGGAACGAGTCAACCGCAAGACGTCGAGTTGCGCTTGCTGCCGGATATTGAGCGCCCGCATCTCCACCACCAAGCCGCGCATTTCATTCGTCAGCGATTCCACAGCACGCACGAGCATCTCTGTTTGTTGCGCTGTTGGGCCAGTGGGCACAGGCGCGGGCGGGGCTTCGGTCTTTTCAGCCTTCTCAGTTTGTTGTGGCGAGGCGGCCTTGTTGTCGAGATCAATGATGTTGGGAAACTGCGGTTGATTCTTGACCGGCTGCTTCTTCCCCAGCGGATTTTGGGCGGGTGGATTTTGGGTCGGTGTTTTTTTGTCTGATTGTTTCTTCGGCGGCGCTTGCTGAGTGTTTGCCACAACCACGGTGGCCAGGAGAAAAATCAATAAACACGAGATCAAACTAACTTGCTTGCACTTCATAAAACTTCTACCTCTTCAGGCTGAAGGTCAGCGGGAGACTGACCTTCAGCCTTCTAAATCTCTTCACTGTGGAGTGCGATCCGTCGTCTGTTGACGACCCGGCGGTGATTTGGGAAACACCGGCACGCTCGCATTGCCGTCACGATCCACGGCCTGCACGGCGAAGAAGTAATCATCCTTCGTCACTCCTTTGACAACGAAATCGGTCACATTGCCGACAAACATGTTCCGTTCCCAGAACGGTTGGTAAGTCTGCCGCCAGACGATCTGATAGCCAGCCAGGTCTGGCTCCGTGTTCGCTTTCCAGGTCAAAGCGCTGTCATATTGCTGCCCTCTGGTTCCGAAGCTCACCCCCGTCGGCGGAGCGGGAGCCAAGGCCATACTGGCCAGCGCCGACGCATTCACGCGCGCGACTTGCGCGACATAAGCGAAATCTACCATCTCCGGCACGTCACCATACTTGATCCCGTTCTGCTCACGAACTTTCTGATGCTGACGCGTGAAATCTTCGTTCGGTTCGGTGAAACGCACAGCCGCGAAGCCTTGCTGCAAGAACGCATTGTGATCTCCGCCGCGCCCATAACGATCTTTCCGGAAGATGAGTGTCACATCAAAGTTGTTCACGTATTTTTCGCCCACTTCCTTGATGTAGCGCGCCAGTTGCCGCGACGGCCCGTCACTTTCGCCGCCGTTCGATTGCCGCGCGCGCGCTTCGGCTTCCGTTTCGGTCGTCGGGACGCCTTCGGAGAAAACGCGCACCCGCCGATTATCTCTCACGCCGTTCCCCCCGAATGTGTTCCCAATAATATCGTTGGTGAACATGGCCGCGACATTGAGCTTTTTGGCTTTCGCCTCCTTGGCCCAATGCTGCGCGCCGAGTAAGCCCTGCTCTTCACCCGGCACAGTCATAAAAATAACCGTCGCGTCGAACTGATACTTCGACATGACGCGCGCCATTTCCATCACCGCCGCCGTGCCCGAAGCGTCATCGCTCGCCCCCGGCGCGTCGCATTCGATGTCAGAGCCAGGGCTGCAAATCGAGTCATAGTGCCCGCTCACGACATACAGACGATCCTTCGATTCGGCTTGCGTGCCGGGCAGCGTGCCGACGATGTTGACGAGTTTCGTCTCGCGCGGCACGCGGCGATCCGGTGGTTGAATGAATTCATCTTCTGCCACCTGCAAACGCCCGCCCGACTCTTTGCTGTAACGGTCGAACTCCGCTTTGATCCAGCGGCGGGCCGCGCCGATGCCGCGCGTCGGATTATCGGGATTGGAGAGCGTATGGCGCGTGCCGAAGCTGACCAGCTTGCGGACGTTCGCTTCGATGTTCGCGGCTGAAATCTCGCTCACGATCTTCTCGATCTGCGGATTGAGTTTGGATGAAAGCTGTACTTGCTGCGCGGTCGTGCGCGGCAGCGGGAAATTGAACAAGAACAGACAGGTCAAGGCCAGGGCAATGATTCGCTTCATAAGTTTCGGCTCCGGGGAATTAGTAGTTGGAGGCACGCCTCAGACAGATAGGCACATCACAAGGCGAATTATAGGTGGCCGAGTCGCCAATTGAAAGCTCGCGGGCACTCGTCCCCCTCTCGCGACCTCCAACTAAAGTTTCTTTGAGTTTCAAAAGACAAGCGCAAGCTGATTCGGGACAGATAGGCTGCGCCGCATAAAACCGCAAGCTTGCCGTCTTTGTTAGTCAAGACGCCGGAATGAGCGCAGCGGTTTCAAGAAGCTGGCGGGAGAAAAGCGAGCTGATCTTCAGTCTTTATCGCGCACTTCGTAGACCTTACCCTGCAAGACCACCGTCACTAGACCGAGATTGAAGAATGGCTTGAGCGCAGGCAGTTTCTTGAGCGTCTCCTGGTATTCGCGGCTCTCGCGCTTGAGGCGTGTGAGCGGCAGCTTGTCTTGAGGTTTGTAATCCGAGTCTATCCACACGCCCTGCTCAAGGCGGAAGGTCTTGCCGTTGACCTTCTGCGTGGTCAGTGACAAGGATTTGTTGCGTGTGGCCGGAGTGGCGCGTGCGTTGACGGGCGTCTTTGTAGACCCGGCCGTCTCACCAACAGCGTTACCTTTGACTGGCTCAGCTTCTTTGCCGAGGCGCGATCCAACTGCCGGCGGCATCGAACGCGGCGCAGGCGCTGCCGCCGCTACTTCTTTTTTCTCGTTGCCCGCTTGAGCAGCTTGGTCTTTGCTCTTTTCCTGAGCCGCACGTAACGTTTCATCGCTGGCGCGAGCGGCGCCACCACCAGCGCGCCCAGTAGTGGTTCCCGACTTCATCAACTCCGCCATCCTCTCTCCTTGCGTCTTATCCGCTGAAAGTTTGATCTCATTTGGCGGCGGTGGTGGCGGCGCATTTCCGGCAGGCGGCTTGATCACTCCTCCAACCGATGACTGGCGCGCTTCGGCATCGGCGAGGGTGATCGTTTCGGCGGCGGATCCAACTTCGAGCGTGAGAGCCAATTGGTTATTCGTCTTGCGCGGCAAGTCCTGCACGGTCGCTGGCGCTTGCAGCGTCTTGAAGCCACTGGCTTGCGCTTCGACCAGATAGTTGCCTTGCGGAATGTTGTTGAAACCGAACTGCCCGCTCGCATCGGTGCGCGTGGTGGCGCGGGCCTGCTGCGAAGCAGGATCAATCAGCCGGATCTGAGCGTTGGGAATCATCGCGCCGCGCGCATCGCTCACCGTCCCGGCAATTTCATTCCGCAGAGCCTGATTGAGACTGATGCTGCTGGTCGGCAGCGAGGCGCTCGCCGCACTGGGTGCAGGCGCGGCGAGCGGCCTGAGTTCTCTAGCTCTATTTGCCTGCGCTTCTGCTTCCCCAGACTGAGACTGACCCTGCTGTTGCATCGGCGCGGACTTGGCGCTCGTCTCGGCAGACGCAGAAGATGGAGCGGCCGCGATTTGCCGCGCTGACTGTGAATTTTGCGCCACCGATTCTGGCGCGGATGATGGAATTTCTATCTTCGCCGCTGCTGATTCCAATGCTGGAGTTGTCGTGCGCCGCGTAAATTGAAAGACCACCACACTCAGCAGAATCACGCACAACCCGCCCGCTGCCGCCAGTCCCCACCGCCACGCCGGGAAATCAAACCAGCGCGCGAAGAAAGAGTGCGGCGGCTCCGGTTGCGCGATGGGCAGCGGCGTAGCTTCCGGCGGTATCAAGCGAAATAATTCAATGACGTGGCAGCGGCATGATGAACAATCAGCCAGATGTTCTTCATAGCGGATTTGGGCCGCGCCGCCGAGCGCACGTTCAACATAAGCGCTGGCCGTTTCGGGATCAAATCCAGTGCAAGCCCTCGCCTGTCCGCCGCTGCGTCTGATCTGACGCCGCAGCATGGCTTCAAATTCTTGTGCTGTGTTGTCGCCCTCGAATGCCACTGCTTTCTTCCGAGTTTTATTCCCTGGGAGCTCAGGCATCTGGCCTGCTGGCTTTGATGGTTAGCCGAGTGCAGGCCACCTGCACTCCCAGGATCATTCATCCCATATCATTGAACGCACAAGTTGCCGCGCCTTGCGCTTTTTGTTGCGCGACACAAATCAACTATTGCATCACGGCGCGCGTTCGGCTGAAGCGCCCTTTGCTTCGCCGATCATCTGGCGCACATCCAACTCGGCATTCGCCGCCATGTGCAAACACTCATCAACTTCAGCGCGCCGCAAACCGTGATTGCGCCGCAAAAGCTCTTCGGTTTTGCGGCGCACCTGCCGCTGCGCGCGCGCGAGCCACCGGCTGATGGTCGCTTCGTGAACCTTCATCAACAAGCCGATCTCGCGCAGCGTCAGTTCATCAAAGTAGTAATAATTGAGCAACAGCCGGTCGCGCGCTTCGAGCGCCGCGAACGCCTGCATCATCGCCTCTTCAGTCGCGCGCTGCAACCGCGTCTCTACGATCTCATCCGGCCGCGCACTCGGCGTCGAAAGCGCGCCGTTAGCTTTCACCGCCAGCCGGTCGAACTCTTCCACCTCCTCCACCTGCTCGAAGCGCGCCGTCTGCCGCTTGCGGTCAATGAACGATTGATAGACCACCGCGCGCAACCATCCGCCGAATGAGCCGCGCCCCGAATAATGCGCCAGCTTACTCACCCGCCGATCATCATTCACCCGCACGCCATATAATTCGCCGAACAATGATTGCGCCAAGTCTTCAGCTTCGGCTTCATCCTTCGTCAGCGCCCGTGCCGCCGCGCTCATCAAGTGCCGATATTGCGCATCGAAATCGCGCCACGCCTCCTCATCACCCCGCTCGCAAGCTATCGCCAAACACAGCTCATCGGCCCGCACGCTGGTCAGAAACGCCGCCGCTTCTGCTCCTTCGTTTGCGCCATCCGCCAGACATCGCTCCGCGCTTGTCTGCAATCGTTCACCGAACTCGCGCTCCGTGATCCCATAGCGTTGCTTGACGCCTTTCCACAAGGCGGCGATGCTCTTCGCATGACGCGTGATGAAATCTTCAGTCTTCATTTAAGCAGCGATGGACTCGAGCGGCTTCCAAGGGGTGAAGCCGGGCACCATTCTACCACGCCAGGCCGCCGGATCCGTTCCGATTTATTCAAGCTCTCAGGGATTAGCTGGCAGCTACCCATCGTTTGATTTAGAATGCGTGCGGAGTCACCCGATGGTCGAAGCTGTGAAGCAACAATGTGCTCAATGTGGTCAGGTACTTTTGCCAGGTCGCCGGTTCTGTATCGCCTGCCAAGCGCCCGTTCCCGGTTCGTCACCTGCGCCCTCCGGCCCCCTGGCTGAAATCGCCCGCGAGATTCCTTCCACGCATCGCCCCGACGCCACGCTGGTCTTTTCCCCGGAGCGCCGTGAAGCGCGGCTCAAACGTGAGCGCAAACGCAAACGTCTGCTCATCGCCTCATCCATCAGCTTCGTCCTGATCATTGCTGCCGCGATCAGCCTGAATGCGATCAATCAACGCAAGCTGCGACTAGCCCAGCAACAGAAGCGCGAGATGATGGCGCGGAATGAGTTGGATCTTTACGCTAAAGCCTTGGAGCTTTTCCACGCCGACTTCGGGCGCTATCCGAGCGCGAAAGAAGGTCTCGGCGCGCTCAATCATCGCCCGCCCCTGCTCATCAATTGGCGCGGGCCGTACATTGATAAAGATTATTCGGTAGACCCGTGGGGCAATGATTACGTCTATAACGTCTTCAACCAAGAAAAGGGCTACGAACTTTCCACCTACGGGCCAGAAGGCGAGAGCGCCAAGCGCCCATTCGTGCGCGTCAATGTCGGCACGCCTCCACCTAACCCACCGCCCACACCAGAACCGCTCGCGCGCTAAAACTTTTTCTTCTTCTCGTCAGATTTGGTTTTATCGCCGCTCTTGAAGAGATCAAAGATTCCCTTCACCGCATCCTGAGGTCTGTTGACGATTTGACTTGCTGCTTGTTTACCCATCGCGCCGGGATTCAAAGTAAAGTGCGGTTGCGTGACAGGGCCGGACATTTTGACAGGCACGCCTGCCATGCTTTGACTGACCAGAATACCTCCGACTGCTCCCAGCACGTTCCCGCCTGACGCCTTAGAGGCCAGCGCCCTGCTCAACTGCGCGAGCAAATCGTGGTCGCACGTAACCGGCTCACCTAAACGCAGCACGCCGCGTCCGGTCACATTCATCTCACTCATCTCCAGCCGCAAGTTGTCGGTGAAAATCTGACCGCCCTCGAAGCGGTAGTCGGTGTTGAGCGAACGGAAATCAGTGACTGATCCGGTCGTCGGCAGGCCGCTCAATTTGCCGAGCACTCCGATCTCTTTCGCCAGATCGAAGCTCGTCACACGCCCATCCGCAACCGTCAAATGCCCTGAGCCGCTCATGGTTTTCGGATCGAATCCGCGGCCCCGTGAGCGCAAGTTGAGCGTGCCGCCCGCGTGCCCATAAACCACGCTCTTCTCCGCCGAAGCAGCGGAGAGAAACTGATTGACATCCACGCCATTGAAGTTACCGCCGACCGCGATGCGCGATTCGCGCTCCGCCAGATCAACTTTGACCTGCCCTTGATAGCGTCCGCCGCAGATGCCGAAGCTCAAGGGGTTGAGATTGAGCATTTGATCTTTGAAAGAAATCTGGCTTTGCAGATCGGTGGCCGTGAATTTTTCAAAGGCGAGGCGCGGAATAGCGACGTGCAAGCCCTCGCCCGTAAAGCGCAGATCGGCGGCTGCGATTTCAAGCGGTTTCGCTGCTGGCGGTTGCAACCGCGCCTGGCTGAGCTTGCCGTCGCCCGTGATTTTCATCGCGCTGTTTGGTTGACCGAAGTCAGCGTCAATAGCGGCCTTGAGCGTGAGCACGCCCGAAGCTGAAAAGTCTGCTGGCGCACCGAGAGACTGAGCAAGTTTGATCAGATCACCTAATTGCGCGTCTTGCGTAGCGACTTCGAGATGCGCACGCGGCGATTGATTGCGGTCGAGGAGATGCGTGATCTGCCCCGCGATGCTGACGCGCGTCTTCCCTGCTTTCAACTCACCCGCCGTAATCTTCGCGGTGTAATTCGCGTCTGCCGCCTGCGCGGAACCCTTAGATGTTTCAGGCCCAGCCGTTCCTTTGATTTCGACTCGCCCCGCTTGCTCGCCCGGCAGCGTGATCGCTAGCGTGAAATCAGATACAGATCGCGCGGAGAAATTATTGATCGCGACATCAATCCCGCTGTAGACGCTTTCCGCAGGCGGCTTCTGGCTACGATCAATGAGTGTAAAGCGGCCCTTTTCGATCACAATGTCTACTGGCGGGAGCTCCGCGCTCGCTTCCGTAGATTGCAGCGGTTTGAGCGTGCTCCAATTCCACGCCTCTTTCTTCTCTACTTTGTCTTTGATGAGTGTGACGACAGGTTCAGTCAACTCAACGGCGCGCACTTCGGGCTTGCCGCTGAGCAACGATCCGAGCCTGACATCGAGCCGCACCGACCGCGCCGTGATGAACGCGCCCTGAGCAAACTTCGGATCATCGCCGATAGCGACATCTGCTGCTTTGATTTTGACTGACGGCAAGATGCTCAAAGAGAGCAAGCCAAGTGTGACCGGACGGCCAAGCTGCTGTTCAAGCTGACCAGCGATCTGGCCGCGATAAGTGTTGATGTCAATCAACGCGGGAACGACGAGCAACGCGATGACGATCAATGCCACCGCAGCCACAGGAATGAGCACTCGTTTTGAGCGCAGCATCGAGCGGAATTCGTCCGACTTCCACGGCGCTATTTGCTGCATGCTTTGGAGGAGATTGTTTTTCATAATCCTCAACGAATGGAGCGGCGATGGTCTTATTCAGTAGGCAGTAGGCAGTAAGCAGTAGGCAGAAAAGAAAGTTCTTCACTGCCTACTGCCTACTGCCTACTGCCTTCCAAGCGCCACTCCTGAACATCGCTCCTCGAAGATTCGCTTCACGCACCGCGCGATTTCATCCGCTGCCGCTTCCGGTTTCTTGCCTTGCCGATGAATGCCGCAGATAGCTGTCGTGCACGAATGATCGAGGTCAGCGCTCCACCGCGCACGCCCGGCAGTGTCGCGGCCATAGGTTAGATAAGCGGAGAGTGTGTTGAGGCCAGTGCCGGGCCGCTCTCCGATCAGATGAATCACCACGTCCACCTCGAGCAACGCGCCGACGTGATAGCCCGCGCGTACCCGCCCATTTTCAATCACCACATCAACTTCACCGACGTGACAGCCGATGCTGGTGAGTTGATTCCGCAGCGGCGGCAGCACCGCGCGCAAGTTTTCATTTAATGCGTTGGCATTCAATCCGTCCGAAAGCACGATCTGCGCTTGCGGGCGGCGCGATGGATAGAGCGCAGTCAGACGCGCAGCATCTTCATCGCGGATCAATTCGCCAGATGGCGGATGTGCTAAATAATCATCGCGGTTCATCACTGCCGTGCGAACCCGCAGATGGCGCGGCGAGACGTCACTGATGACTGCTTCATCAAGTGCAGCATAAAGCGCCCGCCGCGCGTGTGCATAGATCGCCGACAATCGCGTTTCGACTTCGGGCGGAGCCGCATAGTCCGCACCGCACCCATAACCAAGATCGTAGCCGCGCCCGCGCAACGCCGCGATCTTCTTCACGCCCTCTTCGCTCAGCGCATCAAACGAGCGCGTGTCTCCGCCCGCTTTTAGATACCTGGCATAAAGCGCCG
>Ga0070694_100000832_pt1 | contig 17316 bp, 14 predicted proteins | sample KBSK1251metaG_FD_65470 | JGI IMG/M metagenome (GOLD analysis project Ga0070694, IMG submission 65470) | Corn, switchgrass and miscanthus rhizosphere microbial communities from Kellogg Biological Station, Michigan, USA - KBS K1-25-1 metaG | ecosystem: Host-associated > Plants > Roots >... | reverse complement strand
ACTCGTGTACGCAGCCAGAACGCGGGCCAGGTGATAGTTTCGGAGCTTCGCCCCCGTGTCGAGCGGCCAGCAGAGTCGCGGCGCAAACTGCAACACGCGCATGTTCGACGGGTCTGGTTTCAGGACGGTTCTCCCACTCTGCAAGGACTGATCGAGTGCCGGGAACAGATTCTAACGGCAAAATCGGGTCAGCCTGCAGAAATTTTCCGCGGATCCGCGAAAATTCGTGGATTCGAAGCCTGCTTAATCCTGTATACTGCTCGTGGCAGTTTTCCCGCCCGGTCGCCCAACCCAGGGATCTCGACCTAACAACCTTTCCAGGATGTCAGAGAATTCGTTATCAGAGCACCAGTTTGTCAAAGACGATCCCAATCGTCATTTTCGAACCGAGCATTTAAATGCCAATTTGGGCGCACGCTCCGCCCGGGGCGGCGTGGTCACGCTCGCGGCGCAAGTCTGCAAGTTTGGTCTGAGCATGTCGTCGGGAATTGTGCTCGCTCGTTTGTTGACGCCGGGGGATTACGGCTTGATTGGCATGGTCGCGATTCTCGTCGGCTTCCTCGGAATGTTTCAGTACCTCGGATTGTCGACAGCGACCATTCAATGGTCCGATCTTAATCATCAACAGGTCAGCGCGCTCTTCTGGATGAACATCGCTTTAAGCGCCGCGATCATGTTGGTCACAATTGCGGCGGCGCCGTTCGCGGCGTGGTTCTATAAAGAGCCACGGCTGATCGGAATTACGATCGGCTATGCCGTCAGCATCCTCATCACCGGCTTCTACATTCAGCACGAGGCGATCCTGATTCGGCAAATGCGGTTTGCGATTACTGCTGTTATCGAAGTTTCCGCGATGGCGATCGGGTTGGGCGTCGCGATCGTCTCCGCGATCTACGGCGCCCGTTACTGGGCGCTCGTTATCAATCAGCTCGTGTTGGCAACGGTCTCTGTTATTGGGATGTGGGTGGCGTGTCGCTGGCGGCCAGGGTTGCCGCGGCGCGGCGCAGACGTTCGTTCCATGCTCACCTTCGGTGGCAACGTCACCGGCTTTAACGTGATGCAATACTTCGCGCGCAACGCGGACAACGCGCTGATCGGAAAGTTCTGGGGCGCGTCCCAATTGGGTCTCTACTCGAAAGCTTATCAAATGCTGCTTATGCCTATGCAGCAAATCAACGCTCCGCTCGCCGCCGTAGCGGTACCGGCGCTAAGTCGTCTGGCTGATTCTCCAGAGCGCTACCGTGACGCTTATCTAAAGATTCTGGAGAAGCTGGTCATGATTACCATGCCGTTGTGCGCGTTCATGATCGCCACGTCAGATTGGCTCGTGCTCTTCTTGCTTGGGCCGCAGTGGAAAGATACCGGCACAATCTTCATGCTGCTCGGTATCGCCGCGATCGTCCAGCCCGTTGCGAAAACATCATGGTGGCTGTTTTCAACGCAAGGGCGTTCCCGAGACCTGTTTCATTGGGGCGTCATCAGCGCTGTGATTGCGGTTGGTTCGATCATCGCCGGATTACCGTGGGGCGCAAAAGGAGTTGCCGCCACCTACGCGATCAGTGATCTCTGCATCGCGACTCCGCTGCTGTTCTGGTACGTCGGTCGCCGTGGTCCGATTCGCGCCTCGCACTTCTATCACACCATCGCTCCGTCAGCTGCCGCATCCCTGTGCGCCCTTGGCGCAGTTGTGGTTACCCGGCCATGGCTGATGACGGTGTCGTGGCTCATCTGGCGTTTAGGTCTGGCGTTTGCCATAACTCTTGCGGTGACGCTGTTGGTCTTCTCCGCTCTTCCCACTGGACGGAAAGCAATTCGCAATCTCACTGAAGTTCTGCTCTCGATCGTCAAACGCAACCCCCCATCGATAACTGCTGCTGCTTTGAAATGACCTCAATGTTGAAGAAGCTCAAACAAATCACTCTGCGAAGTTTGAAATCGACGGGCGTGTCCGCGTTGGTGCAGGACAGTCGTTGGCGTCGTCAACGCCTGCTGATTCTCGCCTACCATGGGATTTCAATGATCGACGAGCATGAGTGGAACGGGTCGCAGTACATTTCACCGGAAACTCTACGCACCCGCATGCAACAGTTGAAGCGTTCGCAATGCGCGGTGCTGCCACTGGGCGAAGCAGTCGAACGGCTTTACCGTAACGATTTGCCTGACCGCGCAGTTGCTCTGACGTTCGACGACGGCTTTGCAGATTTCTATCATCGCGCGTTTCCCATCATCGGCGACTTCGGTTTTCCGGTGACGCTCTATCTCACTACGTTCTATTCCTACTACAACCGGCCGGTCTTCGATGTCGTGTGTTCTTATCTGCTCTGGCGAGGCCGCGCGCGCACGCTAATAGCCAAAGATTTTGTTGGTGAAGACGCGCGGGTGAACCTGGCGACGAACGACGCGCGCGAAGCGGTGTTGAAAAAGATTCGTGACTTTGCCGCGCACCAAAAATTTTCCGCGGAAGAGAAGGACGCGCGGGCTGCGGCGCTCGCGGCGCATCTCGGCGTCGACTACGACGAACTGCTGAAGCGTCGCGTGATACATAACGTAACTCCCGCGGAAGCCAGGGAACTCTCCGAACGCGGAGTCGATGTGCAACTGCACACGCATCGTCATCGCACACCGCTCGATCGCGATCTCTTTCAGCGCGAGATTGAAGACAATCGGCGATGCATCAACGAGATCACCGGAAAAGACCCGACTCATTTCTGTTATCCGAGCGGCGTCTACGCGCGCAGGTTTCTACCATGGTTGGATGAAGCCGGCATCAAATCGGCGACCACCTGTGAAGTAGGGTTCGCCTCGCGCGCGTCGCACCCACTGCTTTTGCCGCGCTTCCTCGACAACAACACGATGGCCCCGATCGAATTCGAGGCCTGGCTCACCGGGGTGTCGCTGGCTTTGCCGCGGCGTACTTCGCCGGTGCGCAGGCTTGCGGGAGAACGCGCATGACTCTCATCGCCGGTTCTCAGCCGCACTGCCGCGACGCCAATAAAGAACGATGAAAGTACTTCTGAAAAACTTCAAACGCGTGATACCGGCGCCGTTGAAACGCGCGATCAAGGAAGCCAGGTTGAATCGACAACTTCGCCGCGCAGTGCAACGGATCGCGGACCTCCCGCCTGGCACGATTCCTAGCGCGCAGATGCTCATCGATTTGCAGACGGGTTGGGACAATGATGGTTTTGCCGCGCGCACGGATTATCTCAAAGAGGTCTTCCAACGAGCGACGACGGTCTCGGGACCAATTCTCGAATGCGGCAGCGGACTAACCACAATTTTGCTTGGGCTCGTCGCAGGCCGTCGGGGAATCAAGACTTTTTCGCTGGAGCATCATGCAGAGTGGCGCACAAGAGTGATGAATGTACTGGCACAGTTTCAGCTCCAAAATGTCCAGGTTTGTTTGGCTCCACTTCGCGATTACGACGGATTCTCCTGGTATGACCCGCCGTTTGCAGACTTGCCGGTAGACTTTGAACTCGTAATTTGCGATGGACCGCCAGGCGAAACGCGCGGTGGGCGTTATGGGTTTTGGCCTGTGTTCGCTGAACACTTGTCAAAAAGTTCTGTGATTCTGCTCGACGATACCCAACGATCCGGGGAGGCTGAGGTTTTGCGCCGCTGGGCCGCGGAAGCGGACCTCACCGTGGCCGAACGTCAAACCGCTGACGGTTCGTTTGCCATCATCACGCGAAACGAATCGACGTCGCCGCGCGCCTTCCCGCAGACGCCAACGCTTCAGGGAGGACAACTCGGATGAGTCTCGTCGCGGGAATCTTTAATCGTCACAATCGCCCGGTGCCTGACTCGACTTGCTTGAGCCTGGCTCGGTTGATCTCTCGCAACCCGACTGATGAAGTTACCTGGTTCGGTGGCGCGAACGCTTACTTTGTGAAGATTGATATCGGAGCATTTGCCGAATCAGGTTCTTTCGCAGACGAATCTGGAGCGTTGTCCCTGCTAACAGGGGAGCCTTTGCTTAGAGACGTTCCGGCGCGCGATTCCAACCGGCAGCAGGAGTTGCGAATCCTTCACGACAAGTGCCGGCAAGGCACTTGGGACGTATTCAAACGTGCTGACGGCACTTTCTGTTTTGTCCATTACCAGCCGCAAACCGGCGCCCTTACTTTGGTCACAGATAAGCTCGGAGTGCGACCGCTGTATCTTTGGATGGACGATGAATGGGTGGTATTTGCCAGCACTCTCCGGGTTATTGAAGAGTGCCCGCTCGTGCCAAAGAAGCTGGACGTTCGTGCGGTCACTGAGATGGTCGGGCTCGGCGCGCCCCTCAGCGATCGGACGCCCTATGCCGGTGTTCGGCTGCTAAGGTGTGGCGAAATCGTCGAGATCTCCAGGGACACGACATCCACTCGTAGTTACTGGCGATGGGATCAGATGGAGACCTCAAGCGATCCTGAGCCAGTACGCTTACAAACCATTCATGATTGTTTTCAAGCCGCTGTAGAACGCCGCGTGGGAAGAGACAAAGCAACCGCGTCTTACCTTAGCGGCGGTCTCGACTCGCGTTGTGTCGTCGCCGCACTTGTTCGTGACGATGTGAAGGTGCACACCTTCAATTTCGCACGGCCGGGGACGCAGGATTACTTCTTTGGAAAGAATTTTGCGGAGAGGATCGGTTCGATCCACCAAACCCTGCCCAAACAAAGCGGCGACAGTGTGCCCGACTATTCATTGCTGATGGCCGACGCCTTAAAGAATTCAAATCCCGAGCAGGAGCATCCGCGACTGGTGTGGTCGGGCGAAGGTGGCAGCGTCCTGCTCGGCCTTGTTCACCTGAACGAATCGATCATCGCGTCTGCGCGCGTGGGCAATGTTGATCGGGCTATCGGCGAATTCGTCGAGCGTGAACAGACGCAGATCCCTTCAAAACTTTTCCGCCCACACGTCCTCGGGGATGCCAACGACCTGATCAGGCGCGGAATCCGCGAAGAACTGGATGCGTCGCAGGCATCGGATGCGGGTCGTAATTTTTATCTGTTTCTGATGCTTAATGACCAACGTCGCAAACTAGCAATGCATTTCGAGAATCTGGATCTACACCGTTTGGAATTCCAGTTGCCCTTCTTTGATGGAAGATTTGTCGAGGCGATCATCGCGACACCACTCGATTGGTGTCTGGGACACAAACTTTACGTCAAGTTGCTTTCGCTGTTCCCGCCCGCGGTCACGCAGGTTCCCTGGCAAGCATACCCGGGCCATGAGCCGTGCCCGCTGCCGATTCCCGAGCAGCTCGCTTATCAATGGGATGAAAACTATCAGTCCAAAGAGAGCGTCGCCCGCAAGCGTCGGGTACTTCGCAGTGCGTCGGCACTGCTGCGCTCGGTCCATTTTCCTCACCAGATTTTGAGCAAGCGAAATCTCCGGCTGGCAGCCTGGCTTCATTCGACCGGTTGGCGGGATTATCAATACGCGATTGAAGCCGCCGAGACTTATTCACGGTATTCCTCAATTTGTAACGGCAAGTTCAGCCTGCCGGTTTCGTGATCACACGACGTTCCTTTTCACGTCTCACTCATGTTTACCTTTTCAGTCACGCGCAAAGTGATTTTCACCCTGGTACTGACAATCATCGTTCCTGTTTGGGCCGAGAGCCACAGTTATTGGGCCGAGAACCGTCCTCCGGCGGGTAGCGCGCATAGTATTCCCAGCATGACTTTAACCGACTCCGGATCGGGCCTGAGCCGGAAGGTTACTGTTGAGTCCACCGGGTTATTTCGTCTCGTTTTCGAGGCGGCTGATAACTGGGGACTCGCTCAATGGTACGACCTGGTAAATGATCCTTCGGCACAAACAAATCTGACGGGACCTGGCTACGGCGTGACGAAAGATATTTCCACCGCGGAACCGGGGCTTTTTCAGCAAGTCTTTTACGGGACGAAGCCGGATGACCCGAAGCTATATACACGCGCGGCCAGTCACTACTTCCCAAACAGCCCACGCACTTTCAACATCCTGGAAAATTCCAGTTCACGCGTGGTGGTGCAAGCCATCTCGAGTCCGGTCACTAATGCCGTCGGCGTCTTAAGCAACGTGACCGTGGAGGTGACCTATTACATCTACCCGAACGGGAAAATCTATATCCACAGCGTCCTCCAGGTCGCCGCCGCGCAGACCGCGAGCGAGTGGCGTTGCGCAACGCTCGGCCTGAGTGATCCCACGAGCAGGGACCCTTATTCCGGTCCCGATTCGACCGGCTGGATCCGCTCCAGCACGAGCCAAAATCCCTACAGTTCAGTAAGCGCGCCGGAGAGATATATCTTCGCTTATTGGCGAGCGAGCACCACGCCCGCGCCGTACACGAATTTTACCAAGGCTAGCGTTCTGTTAGTTCCCAGGCCCGGCAATCCCAATCAGGGTCAACAAGGCAGGCACAACTGGGGCGGCTGGAAGCGGTGGTACTACGGAAACGTTTCGCTTAACCTTTCCGCGAGACAGAGCCTGGCCCAGGACTACCTGATACAACTCGGCACTCAGGGAAGTTCCGTGCTTCCGAATATCAACAGTAGTTTCGTGGCGAGCCCCATTGCCCAGGCGTACTTCGCCGATCCGACGCCGCCGCCAGTGTCTCGCCCTCGCCGAAATCAATCCCCACCCGTGCCGCGAGCATATTTTCATTAGATGTTCCGACGATGTTTTCCGGGGTGCATCGAGATTTCGCTGGACTTGGGAGTTTGGTCTTCCTGTATAATGATTGCGGCGTTAAAGCCCACCTAGCTCAAGTGGCCCGCCCATGGGCCACGAAAACCAACTACAAGTACGCAAAAAGCGTGGAGGCAACTTAGTTGTCTCTTTCATAAGCGCATGGATTACCTTTCGACCACATCATCAGATCTAGATCCACGAGCGACAATCGCCGCGGCCGAGTCTTCGGCCAGAGAAAGGTTTTCATCTGATGCTCCGTCCATCAGCGTGGTCATTCCTGCCTACAAAGTCGCGCCATTCATCGACGAAACGCTCAAATCAGTTTTTGCGCAGACTTTTACGGACTACGAAGTGATAGTCATCAATGACGGTTCGCCTGACACCGAAGAGTTCGAGCGGGTCATAAATCCGTATTTGGACCGTATTCATTATTTAAGACAGGAAAACCGCGGTGCCAGTGTTGCCCGCAACTCGGGATTGCTTTCTGCCCGGGGAGAATTCGTCGCTTTTCTGGATGCTGACGATCTTTGGCTGCCGAATTATTTGGAAGAGCAGATGACTTTTATCCGCTCCCGCGACTGCGACCTTGCCTGTGCCGATGCGACATTTTTTGGCGAAGCGACCATTGAAAGTCGAACATACATGGATACTCTGATGAATGACGCGCCACCGGCAGACGACGTGACATTTCTACAACTGGTGGACGCCCAGCGCAGTCTGATTACCTCAGGAGTGGTTGCTCGACGCGCGCCAATTATGGAAGTTGGATTGTTCGACGAAACGCTACGGAACGCTCAGGATTTGGACTTGTGGCTGCGACTGGCGCGTCACGGTGCGCGTCTTTCGTACCAGCGTCGAGTGCTGTTGAAGTATCGCTGCCGTCCCGACGGATTGACCGGCGACGCGGTTAATTCGCATCGCCGCGAGCTTCGTGTCTTTGACAAGATCGAACAGTCATACGATCTGTCACCACAGGAGCGGGGAAAAACAATCGAGGTCATCAGAAACCGGCGCGCCCTGCTCGAGTTTGAATTGGGCAAACTTCACGCTGCGCAGGGCGATCAAGTTCAATCCCGGGAATCATTCGTAAGAGCCGATCATTTGCGACGAACATGGAAAACTCGGGTCGCGCTTTGGCTCAACCGCGTATCGCCGAACCTGCTGAAAGCGATTTGCTCACGACGTGTCTGAAGTGTCGCCCAGAATCATGAAGCGCTTTAAACAAATCGATACCCATCCTGAAATCGCTCGCGGACACAGCGTGCGCATGGCCTCCGTCGATGCGTTGGCCTCCGAGTTGGAGACCAACGGTCTGGTAGTCCTGCCGTCGCTTCTGTCTACCGATCAACTGCGGGAAATGCAGGAGGCATTTGCCGCGCGCTTGCGGCACCTGCGCTGGAACAACTTTGACGGCTATCAAAGAAACGAAATCTATCGTCACATGGTCGAAGACGTTTTACTGCTCGGGCAAGGCTTCGTGGACCTTGCAGTGCATCCGCTGGTCAAACAAATCCTGTCCCGGTATCTCGGACAGAGCTACCAATTAACCGAGGCGAAAGGATGGAAGTCGCTACCGACCAAACGAGATTTTCACGGCTGGCACGGCGACATGTGGTACGAGCAAAAAGATGACACGCCGATTCATCGCGAGATCAAGCTGGCGATGTATCTGACCGACGTGCGCAGCGGTGCCTTCAACTTCATCAAGGGCACGCATCAAAAACAGCATCCGCATAGTCTGAAGCGTGACGAGGTAAATGCGCTTCCACTTTCCGATTTAATCGAGTTGCAGGGTCAGGCGGGGACAGTTTTTCTTTTCGATACGTCGATCGTTCACCGCCAGGGTAATCCCATGCTCGACCCGCGCCAGGCGATTTTTTACTCCTACCACGATCCCGGCGTCAGGCTGCAACAGGAGGATATCGATTACTACCGTTATCATCCGATCCTGCTAAATGCAGCTTTTCTCGGGAACTTGTCTGAAGAGGATCAGCGAGTCCTCGGCTTCGGAGACAAACGAAATTTCCAGCCGGCTTTTGTGCGCGAGGATCAGCCGTCACTGATTTATCGACTTTATTCGGCCTCGCTCGGTGCGCAAGTGCGCCTGCTGAATCTGAAAGAACGGTTAAAGGCCCGGCTGAATCGTTAAGGAAAATCATGCCAACTCTGGTTTCAGTATTCGGCGTGGCGCCCCGTCGCATTGGCGGGACGGAGATGTTTGCGCGCGAGCTGTCGGCCCAGCTTAACGCTTCCGGCTGGCGCAGCGTGCTGTGTTTTCTTTCCGAGCCAACAGAAGAGGTCCGTCGCTTTCTGGAGTTGCCAAACGTAAGCTTTGAAGTGCTGGCAACCTCGACCGACGGCGACCAGCCGGCGCGACGAAATCTTGGCCGGATTTTGAAGAAGCATCAGCCGGAAATCCTGCATCTTCACTTCGTCAGTTTTCTGACACTCTATCCGTGGATAGCAAGGTTCAATTCCGTCCGCAAGGTTTTCTTTACTGATCATCACTCGCGCCCTGCCGGACACACGCCGAAGCGCGCACCGCTGTGGAAACAAGCGGCCGCTCGCATCATTGGTCTTCCGCTAACCAGAGTAGTTTGCGTAAGCAATTACGGCTATCAGTGCATGACCGGCGTGGCTCTCTTGCCGCGCAATAGGTTCGAGATGATCTACAACGGTGTGGATATTTCGCGTGTCGGCCCGGACGACGGCGTCAGTGCGACATTTCGCCGCCGCTTTGGAATCCCCGAAGATCGCCAGATCGTGACGCAGGTTTGTTGGATGATTCCGGAAAAAGGGATTAGCGATTTTCTCGGGATGGCACGTGGAGTCGCCGCACGGAATTCCAAAGCGCATTTCGTCCTCGTCGGCGAGGGTAGTGATCGCGCCCAGTACATGAAAGATGCCGAAGCGATGGGCCTTGGTGATCGAATTACCTGGACGGGAATGATGGACGATCCATTTGGCGAAGGAGTTTTTCATGCCGCCGACGTGGTATGTCAATTCTCACAGTGGGAAGAAGTCTTCGGTTGGATGATCGCCGAGGCGATGGCCCATGCCAAGCCGGTGGTGGCCACCCAGGTAGGCGGGATACCCGAATTGGTCATTGACGGCGTGTCCGGCTATCTCATTACTCGCGGCGACACCGAATTGATGAGCGAACGGGTGCTGGATTTGTTGAGTGATACTGAGGCTCGTGCCCGCATGGGCCAGATCGCCCGCGAAATCGTCCAAACAAAGTTCGATCTGCAAAGGAACGTCATGCAATTGATCGAGTCGTATGGAATCAACCCCTCGGCAGCCCAACCATTAGCGGACATGGCAGCGAAAACTTTAAGTTTGCCCAATCTTGCTGCCACCGTTCAGTCTCAGGAACTCCATCCGGATTAAGCGTTTATTGCTTTATCGGCGGGCAGAATCCCGCAATTGATAACCAGTCAAAAAGGCTTCGCCGCAGAGATTGCCCCCTCTAAGACGAACACCTGCAAACAATGAGTGTCGACCTCCGCCAATTCTACAAACCTTTAGCCATCGCTGTGGCGCTCGGGTTTCTCTATTTCACAGTCGTCGTGAAGCTGGGAAATGACTGGTGGCACGACGAAAACTACTCGCATGGGCTGCTGATTCCCTTTGTGATCGGATTCATCCTGTGGCAGGAGCGTGAACGCTTCCTTCAACCCGAATCCCGACCTGCGACCTGGTGGCTGGGAGCAGTCGGGATTGGTGCCTCAATGCTCGCGCTCTGGGCCGGCACCGCCGGAGCAGAACTGTTTGTTCAGCGGGCTTCACTAGTGTTGATGCTGGCCAGCATCGTCATTTACTTCTTCGGATTTCGCTTGCTGCGAGTTGCGGCGGTGCCCTTGATGCTGCTCGCACTGGCAATTCCAATTCCGCAAATCATCTTCAACCGAGTCGCTTTTCCTCTGCAACTGTTTGCCTCGCGGTGTGCCGTCGCAGCAATGTCTTTCTTCAGCATACCCGTGCTGCGCCAGGGCAATGTGATTGAACTGATGCCGCTGGGCGCCACGCAGCCAAAAAAGCTGGCGGTAGTCGAAGCCTGTAGCGGAATTCGATCGCTGATGACGCTGGTGACGCTCGCAATGATCTATGCGTATTTCACGCGACCGCAATCCGGGAACAAAGCTTATGGCGTAATGCGTTTCCTTATCCTGGTGCTGGCGGCCGTGCCGATTGCGATTCTGACGAATGCGCTGCGAGTCAGTGGAACTGGGGTTCTGGCGCGTTATTACGGCACCGGCATCGCCGACGGCTTCTTTCATTCATTTTCGGGATGGGTCGTCTACATTGTGGCTGCCGCACTGCTCCTGGTGACGGGATGGAGCATGGATCGCGTCGCGCGCTTGTGGAATAAACCCGTATCTCAGATACCGTCACAATCCGCCACTCACCCGCTTAACGAGGTAAGGCTCTACTCATGAAACCGTCATCAAATTTCCGCTTCGGGCTCTTGTTGATTGTGCTTCTGCTGGGGGGCGCGATCATCAACGTCTGGGAGAGCGCCGGCGAAGCGAGGGTTTCGCGCAAGTCGCTGAAAGAGTTTCCGACCCAGATTGGCTCGTGGCAACAGCAAGGCGAGGACGTTCGCTTCGATGACGAAACCGAAAAGGTTTTGCGTGCTGACGATTACGTCTCGCGCAGTTTTCAATCGAATGGTCGCGTTGCGTCTTTGTACGTTGGTTACTACGCGACGCAGCGAAACGGTGCAACCTATCACAGCCCGCTGAATTGCCTGCCCGGCTCAGGCTGGGTGATGAGCGACGGAGGCAAGATGACCATAGCTGCCCCGAACGCGCCCTCGTTCCAAGCCAATCGCTATGTGATTCAAAACGGCAATCAGCGTGCGCTGATGATTTACTGGTATCAGGGGCGCGGTAACGCCGTGGCCAGCGAGTATTGGGCGAAGATTTACACTGTGCTCGACAGTGTTCGCCGCCGCCGCTCTGACGGCGCTTTGGTTCGAGTAATGACGCCGCTGGGCAATTCACCGGCGGACGCCGAGAAGTCGGCAATTGAACTTGCCACCGAGGCTGCCCGGGAACTCCCTGCTTTTGTTCCGAATTAGCGTATGTTTAGAGTTCCGCCTTTAGGCTACTGATTGGCGCACAACTGCCGAACTCCAAACTACCTTTTCCTGGGAAAAATCCTCGATTAACCCTTTCTTCTCTGTGACTCGCCGGTGCGTGCGAGTGACGTTTTTTGACACCTTATTCAATTCGCTGAAAACGGCCTTCGAGAGCTTTGCCCGCCGACGAAGACAACCGTCAACGCGACCCAACCACAGTCCCAATTTATCGGGGCTCACGGAGATCAGTGGTAATGAAAAATCAAGAGTGCCGCCGGAAGTTCTATACCCTTCCTCTGCTCATCCTAATTGTCGCCGCCGTATTTATCGGCGCGTGCACATCCCCCGAAAAAGCCAAAGCCCAACACGTGGCCCGCGGTCAGGCTCTTCTGAAAGACAAAAAGTTTCAGGAAGCCGCGCTGGAGTTTCGCAGCGCGCTGCAGATCGACGAGAAGGTCGCCGATGCTCACTGGGGTTTGGCCAACGCTTACGAAGGATTGCAGCGTTACCAGGAAGCGTTCGAGGAAATGAAGCAGGTGGCGGAATTGGACGCGAACAATCTGGACGTCCGCGTCAAGCTCGGCAATTACTACCTGCTCGCAGGCAAGCAGCAATCCGCGGCGGCAATTTCTGAGGCCGAACGGATGGCTAAAGAAGTCCTGCAAAAGAACCCCAACCACATCGAGGGTCACATCCTGATGGGCAGCGTGCTGTTCCAGCAGAACCACAAGCTTGAAGCCTTCGCGGAATTGAATCGCGCGATCGATATCGATCCGCAGCGGGTTGAATCGTATTTGAGTCTCGCCCGCTTCTACGCTCTGACAAAGGACACGGATACGGCTGAGGCAACCTACAAGCGCGCGATTGCCGTTAACAATTCGTCGGCGATGGCCCACTACGAATACGCAAAGTTCCTGGTCCAAACCAATCGCGTCGATGCGGCCGAGAACGAATTCCAATTCGCCGTTCAGGTTGATCCAAACAACCGCGAAGCGCGTTTCGTGCTGGCAAGTTTCTATCTCGTTAACAAGCGATACGCCAAGGCTGAGGATGCGTACAAGGCGCTGGCCGAACTGGACAAGAACAAGCCTGAAGGACGCTCGGTGCTCGCGGATTACTACGGGTCGACGGGACGTCTGGATGAAGCCATTGCAATCTACAAAGAAGTCGTTACGAAGTCGCCGGATTTCACACAAGGGCATTACCGGCTGGCCGAACTCCTCCTGAATAAGAACGACCTGGTAAATGCCCAGGCTGAAGTCGATCTAATTTTGAAGAAGGATGCAAACGATCGCCAGGCAATGATTATGCGCGCTCGCATTGAAATGCAAAGCGGCGATCAGAACAAACTTAAAGCAGCGATTGCCGATTTGCAGGAAGTGTTGAAGCAGGAACCCAATTCGCGCGCCGGCCTGTTCTTTATGGCGGAAGCAAACTTCCGCTCGGGTCAGATTGATCAAGCTCGCGTGTATGCCGGCGAGCTTAATCGTAACTATCCGAATTATCCGCCCGCGAAATTGATGCAGGCGCAAATCGACCTGACCACAGGCGACGCGAAAGGCGCGCTGCAAACCACCACGCAATTACTCGATCTGATTGCCAAAGCGACTCCAGACCGCGACACCTCGCCGCAAATGCTGGCCGATCTGCGCGCCAACACTCTGGTGGCTCATGGTTCAGCGGCGTTGCAACTGCGCGACACGAAAACTGCGCGACAGGATTTCATGATGGCCCACGATGCTTCGCCCAACAGCACGGACGTTTATGTAAATCTCGCGGCGGTGGCGTTGGCTGAAAATAAACCCGACGAGGCGGTTACCTTCTACAACAACGCCCTGGCAATCGACGGCGCGAATTTCAACTCACTACGCGGGCTGATCAATATCTACGCCACCCGCAATCAGACGGCTGAGGCGCATGCGCGCATTGATCAATCAATCGCCGCCCAGCCTAACAACGCCAGCCTTCATTTTCTGAAGGGCCAAATCTATGGCTTTGAAAGAAATGCTGCGGCTGCCGAAGGCGAATTTCGGCGCGCGCTCGAAATAGACGGTAATTACCTCGCTGCGTATTCCGCACTGGGAGCTTTGTTCGTCAACACCAATCAGCAGGATCGCGCGATCACTGAATACACCAAGATTGTGGAACGTCGCCCTGACAACGCGGCGACCTACACGCTCATCGGCATGCTCGAAATGAACCGGCAGAACATCGATGCGGCGATCGACAACTACAAAAAGGCTCTGGCTAAAGACGAGAACGCCGTGTTCGCCGCGAACAACCTCGCCTGGCTCTATGCCGAATATGGTAAGGGCAACATAGATGAAGCGGTCCGCCTGGCGCAGGGCGCGGTGCAAACCAATCCCGGTGTACCAAGTTTCTCAGACACGCTGGGCTGGGTTTACTACAAAAAAGGTTTGTACGCTGCGGCAGCGGAACAACTGAAGAAAGCAGTTGCGGTTGATGAAGAAGCGGCCCGCCGTAGTAACGGCCTACCAACGCCTTCGTACCGCTTTCACCTGGGCGTGGCGCTGGCAGCGACGGGAGACAAGGCTGGGGCGAGGAGAGAAATTGAAAGCGCTTTGCGCTCATCCGCCAAGGCGAGTTTTCCGGAAGCCGACCAAGCGCGAAAAACTCTAGCCACACTGTAAGTGGCACAGACTTCAGTCTGTGGTCCGTAAGGGACGATGGACTTGAGAACGTGCCGCTAATCACAGACTGAAGTCTGTGCCACGAGGAGCAATTCAAAATGAGTGCTGAATTTCGACCACGAAAAATAGGCGAATACCTCGACATCGTGCGCAAGCGCAAGTGGTTCATTCTGCTGCCCACGATCGCTGTCGGCCTGGCGATCTCGTATGTCGTTTATCGACTGCCTGATATTTACGAATCGAGCACGCTGATCGTCGTTAGGCCGTCGACGCTGCCAAATTCGGTCGTCCCAACCATGGCCGAAGAGACTCTGACGCGCCAATTGACCAGCATCTCGCAGGTGGTCACGAGCCGCAGCTCTTTGCAGCCTTTGATGGAGAAATATGATCTATACAAAGAGGAGCGCCAGCGCGGTGAACCGATGGAGCTATTGATCGACTCGATGCGCAAGCAGATCAACGTCACCGTCAACACGAGTAACCGCGAAATTACTAACGGCTTCAACATTGCTTATCGTGGCCGCGATCCGAAATCGACAAAGGCGGTTGCCGCTGAATTAGCCAGCAAGTACGTCGACGAACAGATCAAGGGAACGGAGAACGGCGGTACCTCTGCGAAGCAATTCATCGAAGAGCAGGTGCACCAGGCAAAAGAGGAACTGGATGCAATCGACACCCAGCGTCTTAATTACCTCCAGGAGAACCTGAACAACCTGCCGTCACAGTCACAGGCATTAGTGGGCCGGCTTACCGCACTCCACGAAGGACAGAAGGCTCTGATTGCCGAACTCGGACGTTCGCGTGATATGGCCGCTGCTTATCGGAGTCAGCTGGCTGACATAACCAAGAGCTACGATCAGGAAATTGTCCTGAGCGCTGAGAACACCACCGATCCGAAGACCACCCAGGCTTATGCCGAACTCGTGCGCCGCCGGTCTGAATACGAAGGCGAACTGCAAAACCTGCTGAGCCAGTACAAGGAAAAGCACCCCGACGTAATCGCCAAGCAAAAGCAGCTGGAAGACATCAAGCGTCAACAGGATCAGATGATTAACGAATGGAAGGATCGCATTGAGGAGCGAAAGCAGAAGCTCAAGCAATTGAGCGATCCGCGCATTCTCAGCCTCCAGACGCAAATCTCGATGATGGAAAGCGACACCCAGCGCCAACAGAAACTGTTAAGCGAAACCAATCAGCAGATTGCCGAACTCGACGCACGGATCAATGCGATTCCGCACACTGAGATCGGATTGGAAGCAATTGATCGCGAATATCAAACCAAGAAACTGAACTACGACAACCTGCTGGCGCAACAACAAAAGGTCGTGATCGGCGCCGATGCCGCCAAGGACCAGCAGGGATCAGGAATTCAGGTTGTCGACCCGGCGAACCTCCCGGAACGACCAGTGGCCCCGAAGCGCTTCCTGCTCACCGCAGGTGGTTTTGGAATTGGTCTGGTGCTGGGGGTGTTGCTGGCACTTTCGTTTGAGCTGCGCCGGCTCTTCACAATTCAAACAACCGAAGATGCAAAGCACTATACCAATCTGCCGGTGCTCGCAACGATTCCCGAATTGATGACCCTGGCCGAAGAGCGTTCGCTTCCACGTCGCAGGACACTCGCATTAGCGGCGGGAATCGTGGGCGCGATTGTATCGATCCCGATGCTTGCATTTGTGCTGCGGTTTACTCACCTGTTAGACAAGTTTTTGACGTAGTAAAGCCCCATGCAAGCTAACAGCTTGCGTTATGTTGGAGGAAGATATGTACACCGAATTTTACGGACTGAAAGAGTTACCATTCGCGCTGACACCTGATCCGCGCTACATCTACTTCACACCTTCGCACACTGAAGTGATGGCAAACCTGCACTATGGCATTGAAAGTGGCAAGGGGTTGATCGTCGTCACCGGCGAAGTCGGGACCGGCAAGACGACGATGCTGCGCTGGGTCATGTCGCGTCTCGATCGCACCGTGATGGTCGCTTACATCTTCAACCCGCGACTATCAGTCACCGAGTTCTATCAGCACCTGGCAACCCTGTTCGACGTTCAGAATTGGGAATCAAAATCGGATCTCCTGTTCGAACTCGGCAAGGTGCTTGAGTCGCGTCACACCCGCGGCCTGCGCACTGTGTTAATCGTTGACGAAGCTCACGGCCTTTCACCCAGCGTCCTGGAAGAGATTCGTCTGCTGTGCAATTTCGAATCCGATACTGCGAAGCAGTTGCAGATCGTGCTGACCGGGCAGCCCGAACTGCGCGACGTCCTCAATTTTCCCGAACTGCGCCAACTCAAACAGCGTGTCGCGTTGCGCTGCGAGCTCAAAGCTCTTCCCAATGTCGAAGAGACAGCGCAGTACATCAGTTCGCGTTTGAAAGTAGCCGGGGCCGATCGTCTCGACATCTTCTCGCCCGGTGCCGTCGATTACATCTTCCGCTGCACGGCGGGCATTCCGCGCGCCGTCAACAATCTGTGCGACAACGCGCTGCTGAATGGGTTCGCGGCCGGCGACCAAATTATTAGCAAGGCAATGATTCAAGAGGTCGCTGAGACCTTCGACGTGCTTCCGCGCATCGCCAAGGTCGAAGAGCGTGAAGCTCCATCGCGAATCTTTCCCGCGGCCAGCCGGGCTGAACTCTGGTCAGCAGGCAACGTCAACAACGGTAATGGCCATGGTAATGGCAACGGTAATAGTGAGTATTCGAACTCGGATTCTGAATTCATTGCGATCTCGCCGGCGGCCGAACCTGACATCATTTTTCATGAACACGCACGCGGAAACGATTCTCAAACCAGCACAGATGATCTGGGTGCGGCCTTTAGTAGATCAGGTCTTGGGAGAAGAACCAATGGGAAGAATCTATGATGCGCTGAAGCGGGCTGAGTCCGCACAGCGTCCCTCCTCTTCAAAATCAACATT
>Ga0070694_100000830_pt1 | contig 17335 bp, 18 predicted proteins | sample KBSK1251metaG_FD_65470 | JGI IMG/M metagenome (GOLD analysis project Ga0070694, IMG submission 65470) | Corn, switchgrass and miscanthus rhizosphere microbial communities from Kellogg Biological Station, Michigan, USA - KBS K1-25-1 metaG | ecosystem: Host-associated > Plants > Roots >... | reverse complement strand
CGCGATCCAGCGCTACAAGCTGACCGGCGCCATCGAGTCGATGAAGGCGTTCTTCATGCCGAGGGGGGCGTGATGGCCGAAAGTCCCACGTACACGTATCACCCGCGCTGGCTTCGCCGCCGCGTGTCGACCTACTGGTGGCTGGAGAAGCGGTCCTACTTCGCGTTCGTGCTGCGGGAAGGCAGCTGCCTGTTCGTCGCCTGGTTCGTCTTCTATCTGCTGCTGCTGGTCCGCCGCGTGCTGCAGGGGGATGCCGCGTACCAGGACTTTCTCGCCTGGTCCGCGCGACCCTGGATCCTGCTGCTGAACATCGTCAGCTTGCTGTTTCTCCTGCTGCACGCGATCACGTTCTTCGACGCGGCGCCGCGTGCGCTGGTGGTACATGTCGGGAGCAAGCGCGTCCCCGAGCGGCTGATCGGCCTGTCGCACTATGCCGCGTGGTTCGTCGCGTCGGTGGTGATCTTCTGGCTCGTGCTGGTGGGGTGATGATCAAACGAGATGCGGAACCGTTCCTGTGGATGCTCTTCAGCGCGGGAGGCGTCGTGTCCGCCTTGCTGATGCCCGCGCTGCTGTTCCTGTTCGGCGTCGCGTTTCCGCTCGGATGGCTGACGCCGCCGACGCGCGACCATATGGCCACGCTGCTCGCCAACCCGCTCGTGGCGCTCGTGCTGCTCGGCCTGGTGGTGCTATCGCTGTTCCACTGGGCCCACCGCTTCCGCCACACGCTGTACGACGGCTTGCAGATCAAGCACCTGCAGGAGGTGATTGCGGCGGTCTGCTACGGCGGCGCGATCATCGGCTCCGCCGCGGCGGTCTATCTGCTCTGGCAGGCCCGGTAGGAGTAGAGGCGGGTCCGCGTTCGCATGGCACCGGCGCTCCGCGGGACCCGCCCCACGTACTTAGGGCGTACGTAGGGCGGGTCCGGCGAGGCCAGCGGAAACCATGGCCTCGACGACCCGCCGTTGGGCGGGTCTAAAGACCCGCCCCTACACGCTCCACGTACACGTAGTACAGGTCAGTCGCGACCTCGAAGTCGGTCGACTTGCCAGACCACGTCATCATCTGCCATTCGCTCGTGGGACGAACGAGCTGCCACGCCGCCGGATCGCCGACGCGCACCGGCATCGCGAAGTCCTTCTCGCCGGCCTTCCATCGATACGCCACGGTGTGCGCCTGCTCGTCGAACTTCAGCTGGAGCGTCGGCACGTCGGCGTGCCGCAGGTACTCGTTGAAGATCGGCGTCAGGTTCATGCCGGTCTCCGCGTTGAAGAACGACACGACGTCCTCGGTGAGGATCGTCTTGTACTTGAACGTCTGGTAGAAGCCGCGAATCAGCGCGAACCACCGGCGGTCGTCGTCGATGACGCTCCGCAGCGTGTTGAGAAGCAGCGCACCCTTGAAGTACATGTCCTGCGCGGGCTCGCGATGGATGCCGCGCGGCGTGACGATCGGCTCGGTGTTCCGGACCTTGTCCTTCTCGGCGTTCACGTAGGCGAGGTAGTCGGCGTGGCCGTACATGTACTCGACGAACAGGCACTCGAGGTAGGTGGCCCATCCCTCGTGAATCCACATGTCCGAGACGTCGGCGGCCGTGACGGCGTTGCCGAACCACTCGTGCGCGCTCTCGTGGATGATGATGAAGTCGAAGCGCGGGCTGATCTGCACGCCGGTCCAGTCGCGTGAGGGGTAATAGCTGTTGACGAAGTGGTTGCCGTAGGCGACCGCGCTCTGGTGCTCCATGCCAGCATAGGGCACCTGGACCAGCTTGTAGCCGTCCTTCTGAAACGGGTACTCGCCGAAGTAGTGCTCGAAGACCTGGAGCATCGGCCTGGCCTGGGCGAACTGCTCCTTCGCCTTGTCCACGTCCTCGCGGAGGACGTAGAAGTCGAGCGGCAGGTCGCCGAGCCGATCGCCGAAGTGCTCGTAGGCGGCGATGTTGAGCGCGACGTCGTAGTTGTTGATCGGGTAGTGGACCATCCAGTCCCAGCGCGTGTAGCCGTCGTGGAGGTCGGTCTTGGCGAGGAACGCGCCGTTCGAGACGTCCATCAGGTTGTTCGGAACGGCGACGCTGATCTGCATGCTCTCGACTTCGTCCCGCCACTGGTCCTTGTTCGGCCACCAGTAGCTGGCGCCGACGTCCTCGCACGCGGTGGTGATCCAGTCCCGGCCCGCCGTGTCCTTGCGGAACGTGAGGCAGCCGAATCGCGCGACCGGTTCCGGCATGCCCGAGTAGTAGAAGTCGATGGCGTATTCGCGCCCGGCGCGCAGCGTCTGCGGAAAGTCGATGAAGACGGCGTTCATCTCGCGCGTGTACGCGAGCGCGCGCGAGCCCAGGAGCACCTTCTCGACCTTCAGGTATTCGTACAGGTCGATCTGGATGCGCGTGTCCTCCTTCAGCATGCGGAAGCGGATGGTGTTCTTGCCGCTCAGGGACTGCCTGCCCGGATCGACGCGGATGTCGAGGTGGTAGGAGAGCAGGTCGTTGTTGGCGCGGTAGCGGCCGTACTCGCCGCGCAGGATGTCCGCGCGCGTTTGCGCGGCGGCGGCGCTGGCCAGCGCCAGGACGAACGCGACGAGGCTAGCGGCTCTTCTCGTACGCGTCGGCTTGCTCATGGGCGTGATATGAGCTTCGCACGAGAGGCCCCGACTCGACGTGAACGAACCCGCGCGCGAGCGCCAGGCGCTTGAGCGCCGCGAACTCGTCGGGATGGTAGTAGCGCGCCATCGGCGCGTGCGCGGCGGTCGGCCGCAGGTACTGGCCGATCGTCAGGATGGACACGCCCACGCGCCGCAGATCGTCGAACACGGCGATCACTTCGTCGACCTCCTCGCCGAGGCCGACCATGATGCCGGTTTTGGTGGCGATGTTCGGGCGATAGTGCCTGGAGCGGTCGAGCAGTTCGAGCGAGCGCGCGTACTTGCCGCCGGACCGCGCCATTCGATACAGCCGCGGCACGGTCTCGATGTTGTGATTGAGCACGTCGGGGCCGGCGTCGAGGACGGTCCGCAGCGACGATTCGAGGCCCTGGAAGTCGGGGATGAGCACCTCGATGCGGCACCCCGGCACCCGTTCGCGCGTCCGGCGGATCGTCTCGGCGAAGATGAGCGCGCCCCCGTCGGCCAGGTCGTCGCGATCGACGGACGTGATGACCGCGTGCCGCAGCGCCATCCGCTCGATCGCGTCGGCGACGCGCGCGGGCTCGGCCAGGTCGAGCTCGTTCGGCTTGCCGTGCGCGACCGCGCAATAGGCGCACGCGCGGGTGCAGACGTCGCCGAGAATCATGAACGTAGCGGTCCCGTGGTGCCAGCACTCGCCGATGTTCGGGCAGCGCGCCTCCTCGCAGACCGTGTGGAGCTTCAGCTCCTTCATCACGCCCTTGAGCCGGAGGTAGTTCTCCGACCCCGGCGCGCGCACCTTCAGCCAGGCCGGCTTCGGCTCGCGCGGACGAATGAACTCGACAGGCGCCTCGACCATCTCTGCCTAGTGTAACAATCCGGAGGTATGCAGCGCCTGTCGATTACGTGGCTTGGACATTCGACGTTCATCCTCCGCACGCCGGGCGGCAAGCGGCTGCTCTTCGACCCCTGGCTCTCGTCGAACCCGTCGTGCCCGGACTCGATGCGGAAGCCGCCGAAGGTCGATCTCATCCTCGCCTCGCACGGCCACTTCGACCACATCGAGGATCTGGTCGCCTGCGCCCGCGAGAGCGGCGCGCCGGTGGTGGGCATCTTCGAGCTGTGCGACTGGCTGACGCGAAAGGGGATCGCGAGCACCGCGCCGATGAACAAGGGCGGCTCCCAGGACATCGCGGGCCTGCGCGTGACGATGACCGATGCGCGGCACAGCAGCGGCTACTTCGACAACGGGCAGATGGTCTACATGGGCGAACCCGCTGGCTTCGTCGTCCGCCTCGAGGACGGCTTGTCGATCTACTACGCCGGCGACACCTGTCTGTTCGGCGACATGCGCCTGATCGGCGAGCTGTACGCGCCGGCGATCGCGTTCCTGCCGATCGGCGATCGCTTCACGATGGATCCCGCGCAGGCGGCGAAGGCGTGCGAACTGCTCGGCGTGAAGCAGGTCGTGCCGATGCACTGGGGCACGTTCCCGCTGCTCACCGGCACACCGGCGGCCCTCCGAAGCCTCGTGGAGCCGCGCGGCGTGCAGGTGCTCGAGCTGCGACCCGGCGAGACTACTGAATGATGATCGTGCCCTGCAGGCTGCGGTTGTCCGGCAACTCGTGATCGTGGAACCCGCAGCTGCGCACCGTGTTCAGGTTGCCCGTCTGCTTGGATTGCCCGGGCGTGAGAAAGCCCACCTGGTTGATTGGCGGACAGTCGGTGTGCGTCGGATGCGGATCCGAGTCCATCTCGTGCGTGCGGACGTCGTTGTTGGTGAACGTCACGCGCGAGCCGGCCGGAACGGTGAGCGACCGCGGCGACACGCCCGCCGACGAGATGATGAACGTGGTCCCGCCGCCAGGCGTCGGCGTGGGCGTGGGCGTCGGCGTCGGCGTTGGTGTGGGAGTCGGTGTGGGTGTTGGCGCCGGTGTTGGCGCGGGCGCGGGGGCTGGCGACGGACTGGGCGACGTGCTGCTTCCGCCGCCGCAAGCCGCGACCGTCAACATGCCTGCCGCCGCGGCGGCCAGCACGATACGTATGGCGAACTGTTTCATGTCCAGAGTCTCCCAGGGTACCTAGATCGTCTTCACGACCGCGTGACGGACGGCGCCGAGCGCGGTCTCGAGTTCGGGAACGGCGCTGTCGGGCACCTGCTCCAGTCCTACCAGGATTTTCCCATCGGACACCGCCGGATCGTATAGCCCCGATGGGCGACCCAGGCGCGCGGTGACCACGAGCGTCGCCACCGTCGCCACGATGGCGCCGAGCATCGTCAGCTCGAAGAAGATGATCAGGTTGGGCCACCAGGCAAAGATCGGCAGCCCGCCGACGTCGATCGGCCACGACATTTCGGTGAGCCACGTCAGGCCGAACGCTGTCGCCATCCCCACCGCGCCCCCGCCGCAGGCGAACCACCACATCCACGTCGCCTTGTCGCGCTGGCCGAATTCGTAATCCTCCATCGGCTGAGGGGACAGCACCGTGATGTCGCGATCGGCAAACCCCGCCGCCCGCAGACGGTTCACCGCCTGCTGCGCGGCCTGCCCGTCCGGGTAGAGCCCGTAGATGGCCTTCACAGGTGCAACTCCCCGAGCGGATGCTCCTGCGTCGCCGGAGGAATCAGGGCCGAGGGCACGTGGACGCCGGCCTTCAGCTCCCAGATGGAAATGATCGGCACGACCTTGGCGAACAGCACGTACAGCAGCGTCATCGCCGCGAACGTCGCGCCGGCGATGAGGATCTCTACCGGCTGCGGACGATAGATGCCGAAGCTGTACGGGAGGTACTTGTGGCCGAGCGCCGGGACGATGATCAGAAAGCGCTCGAGCCACATGCCGATGACGACGCCGATCGATGCGATGACGCAGCCGGTAATCGTGCGGAACCGCCTGATGCCCATCAGCACGAGCGGCAGCACGAAGTTGCACGTGACCATCGTCCAGTAGAGCGGCGCGAACGACTCGCGCTGGGTTCGCCAGAACACCGCCATTTCCGGCGGCTTGTTCCCGTAGTACGTGACCAGGCGTTCGTTGAACACGAAGTAGCCCCACAACAGGGCCATCGTGAGCAGCAGCTTGCCCAGGTTCTCGAAGTGCACCGGGTGCAGGTAGGCCTCCAGGTGGAGGAACCGCCGCAGCACCGCCATGGCGATGAGCAGCGCCGCGATCCCGCTGAAGATCGCGCCCGCCACGAAGTACGGACCGAAGATGGTGGTCTGCCACATCGGAACCGGCGCCATCGAGAAGTCGAACGACACGATCGTGTGTACCGAGACGGCGACGGGAATGATCGCGATCGCCATGATCTGCATCGCCGTCTCGAGCCGGTGCCACTGCCTGGGCGTGCCGCGCCATCCGAGCGCGAGTACCCGGTAGATGCGGTGCCTGAGGCCCGATGACTTGTCGCGCACGACGGCAAAGTCGGGGATCATCGGCAGGAAGAGGAAGAGGACGCTGCCGGTCAGATACGTGTTGATCGCGAAGAAGTCCCACACGAGCGGCGATCGCATGTTCGGCCAGATCATCCGTTCGCTGGGGTACGGGAACAGCCAGAAGGCGAGCCACGGACGCCCGAGATGGATGATGGGGAACATCGCCCCGATCATGAGGGCGAACACCGTGATCACTTCCGCGCACCGGGTGACCGGCCGGCGCCACCCCGCGTTCACGAGCCGGAGAATCGCCGAGATGAGCGTTCCCGCGTGGCTGATCCCGATCCAGAAGACGAAGCTCGTGACGTAGAAGCCCCAGTAGACCGGCCATCGGATGCCGGTGATGCCGAATCCCAGCGTCATCTGCGTCATCCACCCCGTGAGGGCCGCCGCGACGATGCTGCCGAACACCGCCACGAGCAGGTAGAAGCGCCACGACGTCTGCATCAGCGGCCGCAACAGGTCGCTGGTGATGCGCTGATCGACTGACGGCGAGGACGTTGCGATCGGTGTGGTGGGTGTCATGCCGCGCACGTCCTATGCAGGTCGATCCAGGTACGTCACGGCCGGACGGGTGCCCAGCTCTTCGAGGAGCTTGCTGCCTCGCGACGACCTCGACAGCCGCGACACCGCGCTCTCGGGATCGTCCAGATCGCCGAACACGAGCGCCCGGGCCGGGCACGCCTGCGCGCACGCCGGCTGGATCTCACCGTCGGCGATCGGGCGTTTATCGGCTTGCGCCTGGATGGTCGCCGCCTTGATCCGCTGGACGCAGAACGTGCACTTCTCCATCACGCCGACTTCGCGCAGCGAGACGTCGGGGTTCAGCTGCAGGTGGAGCGGCTTGTCCCAGGACGGGTTGAAGAAGTCGAAGAACCGGACGTTGTAGGGACAGGCGTTGGCGCAGTAGCGCGTGCCGATGCAGCGGTTGTAGACCTGCGCGTTGAGCCCGTCCGCGGTGTGATGGCTCGCGTAGGTGGGGCACACGGGCTCGCAGGGGGCGTTGTCGCACTGCTGGCACATGACCGGCCTGAACGTGAGGCGCACGTCCGGAAACTCGCCCTCCCAGTAGCGCTCCACCCGAATCCAGTGCTTGGCTCGCCCCCGCGCGGCCTCCTCGGCGCCCACGGTCGAAATGTTGTTTTCCGCATGGCAGGCGGTGACGCACGCGCCGCATCCGTTGCAGCGATCGAGATCGACCGTCATTCCCCACTTCGGCATTGTCTGTACCCTTCGCGTCCTTCGCGTCCTTCGTGGTTATCCCTACCTGTGTGGTTCCACCTCTTCGCGCAAGCCGCCGGCGAACATGATCAGGCGCCCGTCGGGCCCGCCGATTCGAGACAGGCGGACGCGCGTCGCCGCCCACGCCAGCGCGCCGGTCGTCGCTTCCGCGACAGGCGCGAGCAGCGCAACGGCGTTCTCGCCCCTGCCGCTCGCGTACCGCGTAAACGTCTGATGCCCCTGGCCGACCGGCATCGCCAGGACGTCGGGCGCGATGCCCGGCGACACCATCGCTGCCGTGCGGACGGTGCCGTGCGCTGACGCGATCTCGACCACGTCGCCCTGTCCGATCCCGAGCCGCGCGGCGGTCGCCGGGTTGATCTCCACCCAGCTGCTCCACATCGCGGACGTCAGCGGATCCGGCATCTCCTGCAGCCACGGCAGGTGGGCGAGCGATCCGTCGAGGAATGTGCTCGACGGATACGGGAGGAAATGAAACGGGTACTGCTGCGGGTCGCCGTCGAACTGCGGGTCGGTCGACACCGGCGGGCGGGTGGCCGGCGATGCGGAGGAAGCAACAGTAAGACCGGCCGGAAGCGCTCCCCACCAGCCGCCCTTCTCCTGCGCGTCGCCCCACGTGTCCGCATCAGGCGTTGCCTTCGGCAGCGCCGCGAACGTCGCGGCCAGCATTTCGTCGAAGGTCTGCCACGGCAGCGCCACCGGGCGGCGGAGCCGCCGGCCGATGTCGAGCAGCACGTCGGCGGTCGCCCGGGTTTGATACAGGGGGGACATCACAGGCGGCGCGACACTCACCACGGCAGTCGCGGCGCCCGATTCGGGGACGGCTTCCGCCCACGATTCGAGAAACGTGTGATCGGGCAGGATCACATCCGCGAGGATGCTCGTTTCATCGAGAAAGCTGCCGAAGCTCGCGATGAACGGAATCGTGCCGAACGCCTCCCGGACTTTCCATTCCCGCGGCGCCGCGTAAACGGGATTGGCTCCGTCGACCAACAGGACTCCAGGAGGCGTCGCGGCAGAGAGGGTCTCGGCAGCGAAACGATCGAGCGGCCGCGCGGGCGGCGCAGCGCCCTGCAGTTTGGCCGCCGCGGTCAGATTCAGCTGCGGTGTGAAGAGCACGCCGCCTGGCTGCTCCACGCTGCCGACGAGCGCATTCAGCGCGTTCACCGCCAGCGCGCTGAAGAGGCCGTTGGTGTGCGCCAGCGGGGGGCCGCCGATGATTGCGACCGCTGGACGCGTATCGGCGAACTGGCGAGCGAGGCGCTCGATTCTGCGCGCCGCGACGCCGGTCACTTTCTCGACCTGTTCCGGCGTGTACGCCGTGAGCCCCGTGCTCCAGCCGTCGATCAGCGTCCCTGCTCGGCCTGCGCCATCCGCTGGACGAAGCTTCGCGCTGATGATGACGTTGGCGAGCCCGAGTGCGAGGACGCCTTCCGTGCCGGGCCTCGCGGGAATCCACTCGTCCGCGTTCGCGCCCGTCTGCGACATGCGGCACTCCACCTGGACGAGGGCGCCGCGGATGCCGGGCCGGCCCTGACGCATCAGGCCGTAGCCGTACCCCTGCGATACGGGCGAGTTCCACGTGCCCAGGAAATCCGCGCCGAAGCCGAGCACGAACCGCGCGTTCGGGAGATCGAAAGTCGGCAGCTGCTCGCGACCGAAGCTGAGCGCGTTGGCGCGCCTCAAGACGTCGTCGCCGAACAGTTCGTAGGTGATCGGTCCGGGCGCGCCGTAGCGTCCGAGGAACTGCGCGATCAGCGCGGCGCGGTGCGAGGAACGACGGCGTCCGACGAAGGCGAGCGCCTGCTGGTTGCCGGCGCCTTCGAGCGCGTCGAGACGCGACACCACCTCTTTGATCGCGTCGTCCCAGGAGATCGCCTCGTAGCGGCCGTCACCGCGATTGCCCGCTCGCTTGAGCGGCTGCGTGATCCGATCCGGGTGATACGTGACCTGGATGCCCGCCTGGCCGCGCGCACACAACCCGCCTTGATTAACCGGGTGCGCGGGGCTGCCTTCGAGTTTTTTGGCGGCGAGGATGCGAACGACGCCGGCCTTCCCGTTCCTCACGGTGTCCGCGTCGGCGTCCATCACCCGAACGGTCAGGCCGCATCCGGCCGCGCACAGCGGGCAGACGCCAGGCTTCCACTCGGCGATGCCCGGCATGATGTCCTGATCCGGCACGAACCGGACGAGCGGGGCCGCCGGGTTGCCGCAGCCCGAGAGCGCGGCGCTCGTACCTGACACTGCGGTGAGCTTGATGAACGAGCGGCGATCCATAGGTTGATGCAGGCCCTAGAAATGGCACGTCAGGCAGTCGATCGAGACCTTCCTCGCCGTGTGACAGTTCACGCAGTAGCCCATGGTCAGATCGACATTCCGCTGGGCGACGGTCTGGTCCGCGATGTTGCCGTGACACGTCGCGCATTCGACGTTGGCGCGGATGTGCGGCGCGTGGTTGAACTTGACGTGCGAGGCCGCGGGGTAGCCGTACACGCGCTGCCACGCCAGGTCGATCCCCTGGCTGCGCATCGCCGTGATCAGCTTGATACGCGGGCGATCGACCGCAATTGCGTCGTGGCAGATCATGCAGGTCCGGACGCTCGGCAGGCCCGCCACCGGACCCGTCGAGACGCTTTCGTGGCAGTACTCGGTGCACGCGATCTTCTTCCCGACGTGGATGTTGTGCGGGAACTCTATCGGCTGCTGGGCGGCGGGCCGCACGCCGAGGAAGTCGTCGACCGCCGCGCGAAACGTGGGTCGCGCGGTCGTGAAGACCCCGGCAGCCTGTCCGGGCAGCGGAGGCCCCGGCGGGGCGGGGGGCGTCGCCGTCTCAAACAGCCTGCAACCGGTACCCGCCAGCGCAAGAGCGGTGAGACAGGCCAGACAGGAATACCGGAGCAGTACGCGCACCCGTGGGACCCCCCGATCGGGTCAGGACTTCGAACCGAGGCTGCGAATGTAGTTGACGACGTTCCAGATGTCTTTGTCCGACAGCTTGGTCTTCATCGCCTTCATCTCGGAGTCGGGACCGACGCCGTTCTTGATCGTGTTGAAGATCTCGCCGTCGCTGGACCCGTACTTCCACTCCGCATCCGTCAGGTTCGCCGGAGGCGGGTTCGTCGGGGCAAGCGGGCCGTCGCCCAGCCCCTTTGCGCCATGACAATGGCGGCAGTTGGTCTGATAGAGCTTCTGTCCGTCGGCGATCGACTTCGCGGTCGCCGGTGTCGGATTCTTCACTTTGGCGGCTTCCGGATTGCCGCCACGCTGAGCGCTGACGACCAGCGTACTCCACACCAGTAGAGACGCGGCGATCGTCACCATGGCTGTACGACGACTCATGAATCTGCTTCCTCCCGATCCTCAAGGATACGCTAGTAGAACTTTCGGGAGATATTGAAGCCGAGATACCAGTCGTCGTTCGACGTGCCGCCGCGCGCGATCTGTCCCGTCGTCGTGCCGAAGCCATTCGAGAAATTCAGCTGGAAGACGTGCCCGCCCACCAGCTTTTCAATGCCGAAGGTCGCGTGGTTGACGCCGGGATCGAAGCCGGCCACGCGCGGAATGATCTCCCCGACCAGGTACAAGCGCGGCATGAGCCGGAGGCGGGTTCCCACGCCGACCAGGAAGGTGTCGTTGTGGTCGGCCAGCACTGACGGCAGCGGGTTCGAGTTGTTCACCCAGATGGGATCGACGTACACCGTTCCCACCGGCCCCAGCGTCCGCGAGATCGCGACGCCCAGCGCCGGCGTGTAGCTGTCGCGGAAGTTGTTCGTCCCGTCAATCGACGCGAACGCGCTCAGCCCGATGGGCTTTGCGTTGCGCACCTGCGTGAGGAGGTTGTACTCAGCCTGGAACTCGATGGTCCGATTGTTGGTGCGCCGGATGCCGACGTACGTGCCCCGCGTGATGCCGAAGCGGTACTCCAGTCCAATCACGGCGCCATTGTCGAGACCGAAGAAGTCTTCGGCCAGGCTGCCGAAGTCACCCTGCCCCAGGGGGCGATTGAACCGGTGGGTGACCCGGAACGCACTCCTCATCCGCGGCATGCGCAGCGTGGTGGGCAGCGTGATCAACGTGAAGTCAGGCTGAAGCGGATCGATATCCAGGTCGGGATCGTCCTCCGGCGCCGTCTGGCCCTGGCCGGCAGCCGGCGCGGGCGCACTGCCGGCGGCCTTGCCCGCGGGCGGATCGGCCGCCCACGCGGGGGTACCGAACGCCAGGACGGTGATCAGAACGAGGACGCTGCGCATCGACATCATCGACTCCTCAATTGTTCGGGGCGCCGTTGGCAATCCAGCGCTTGATGACCAGCATCTGGCCATCGGTCAGGTAGGGCCCGTTGCCTCGAGGCATCCGCACTCCGACGATGTCGGCACTCCCCTCGAGTTTGTGAATGAGGTAGCTGTTGTCCGGATCGCCCGGGATCACGCGAACCGCGCCCGGCTTGCCCGTGCTCGCGACGCGTATCAGGCTCGCGTAGGAGACGCCGGCCACCAGGTTCAGACCGCCCGACGGATTGCGGCCCACGTTGGTATGGCAATTCGTACACGCCAGCCTTCCGGAGGAGTCGGTCGTGTCGAAGATCTCCCGCTGGATGCTCGAAAAGGTCGGTTCGAGGTTCGGCGTCGGGCCGGTGAGATCCGAAAGCTTCTCATCGCAGCTGCTGGCGGCCACCGCGAACATCACGGTCGCGGCACCGAGCATCGCTCGGCCCAAGGCAGTACGTCTGTTCATCTGAGTGTCTCCTGAGCGTTCGGGCCGTGTGAGCAAGGAGGGTGCCCGGCGCTGATGTCGGAAATGCCGTGAAAACGCCACCCCACGTACGAACGCAGTTACGCCCAAAGTATTTGGCTTCACGGATCGAAAGAGCCTGTCCTAGTCGATGCGGTACTTCGCCAGATAGTAGCTCAGTGCGCGCTGGCTGATGCCCATCAACTCCGCGGCGTCCTTCTTTATGCCGCCCGACTGCTCCAGCGCCCGGCGTATCGTTTCGCGCTCCACCCATTCGAGGTTCTGGTGCAGCCGGAGCGAGGGCAGCCCCGGCGGCGGCGCGGACGTCGCGCCGAGCAGCGAGATGGCCGAGCGCGTGATCACCGGACCGGTCGCCAGCACCACCGCGCGTTCGATCGTGTTCTCCAGCTCCCGGACGTTGCCCGGCCAGTCGTATTTCTGCAGCGCCTGCACGACCTCGTCATCGAGCTTGTCGACGTGCTTGCCGGTCCGCTGCTTGTGCTTCTCGATGAAGTGATCGATGAGCACCATGATGTCCTCGCGCCGCTCGCGCAGCGCCGGAATCTGGATCGGGATGACGTTGAGGCGGTAATACAGGTCCTCCTGGAACCTGCCTTCCGACACCATCAGCTTCAGGTCGCGGTTGGTGGCGGCAATCACGCGGACGTCCACGCGCTGGGTGCGCTCGGCGCCGAGCGGCTCGAACTCCCGCTCCTGCAGGACGCGCAGCAGCTTGGCCTGGATGGAGGTGGTCAGCGTGCCGATCTCGTCGAGGAAGATCGACCCGCCGTCGGCCAGCGCGAACTTCCCCCGCTTGGTCATCGTGGCGCCGGTGAACGCGCCGCGCACGTGGCCGAACAGCTCCGACTCGAGCAGCGTCTCGGGGATGGCCGCGCAGTTGACCTTGATGAGCGGCATGTCGCGCTGCAGGCTGCGGTGGTGGATCGCGCGGGCGACCATCTCCTTGCCCGTGCCCGTCTCGCCGGTGATGAGCACCGTGCTCTTGGTCTGCGCCACGAGCTCCGCGCGCTGAATCACGTCCTGCATCGCGCGGCTCCGGCCGACGATGCCGTACTGGTTGAACTCGGCGCTGCGCTCGCTGATCAGGTACTGCCGCTGAGACCGCAGGCGCTGGTGCTCGAGCGCGTGGCTCACGAGCGCCAGCAGCTCCTCGACCTCGAACGGCTTCTGCAGGTAGTCGAGGGCGCCCAGCTTCATCGCTTCGATCGCGCTCTCCACCGTCGCATGCGCCGTCATCATCAGCACCTGCGGCCGCTCCGACGGCGGCATCGTCTGCGAGATCTCGCGAATCAGCTCGAGGCCGGTCATGCCGGGCATCACGTTGTCGACGACGAGCAGGTCGAACGATTTCTCGACGAGCTGCTTCTGGGCACTGCGCGCCGACGTGGTCTCGACGACCTCGTGCCCCTCGTCGCGCAGCGCGCGTCCCAGGCGCTTGAGGATTTTCTCCTCGTCATCAGCCAGCAGGATTGAGCCGTGGATTGCGCTCACGCGGGTACCTCCGGAGGTGTGAAGGGAAGCTCGATGCGGATTTCCGTGCCGACGCCGCGCTCGCTGCTGACGGCCAGCGTGCCGCCCATCCCCTCGATGATGTTCTTGGAGATCGGCAGGCCCAGGCCGGTGCCCGCGCGGCGCGTGGTGTAGTACGGATCGAAGATGCGCCCCATGTCCTCGGGCGCGATGCCGACGCCGCGATCCCTGATCGACACGACGACGTGGCCGTTGCCGTTGCTGCGCGTGCGGACCGTGACCGACGCGGCGCCGGTGTCGGCGACGTGCGCGGCCTGCACGGCGTGGCGGGCGTTGGTCATGATGTTGACGAGCGCCGCGCGCAGCCGCTCGGGGTCGGTGACGATGCGCGGCAGCGACGCGTCGAGCTCGAGCGCCACCCTGCTCTCGGCGTCGCCCGCCCACGCCGCCGCCGCCGACGCGCGGCAGATGTCGTTGATGCTCGACTCGGTGAATTCGAACTGGATCGGCCTGGCGAAGTCGAGCACCTCGGTGACGATGCGGTTGAGGCGCGTGGTCTCGTCCGCGATGTCGGCGACCGCCTCGCGCCGCTCTTCCGCTGTGAGATCCGCGCGGCGCAGGATGCTGAGCGTCGCCTTGATGATCATCAGCGGGTTGCGGATCTCGTGCGCGATGACCGTCGACATGCGGCCGAGCGACGAGAGCCGTTCGCGCTGCGACGCTTCCTTCTGGAAGCGCGCCACCGACTCGGTCAGCGTGTTGAAGGTCGCCGCGAGCAGCTTCGCGTCCTCGTCATCCCACGGGCTGCTCCGGAGCGCGACCTTTCGCGTCAGGTCGCCCGTCGCGGCGACGGCGCGCATCGCGTGCGTGATGGCCGAGAGCGGACGGGTCACCGTGCGCGCGAGCGCGTAGCTGACGATCGTGGCCAGCACCAGCGTGAAGATCAGCGCGCCTTCGAGGCCCGTGCGAATCGTGCTCAGGAGGCGGAGGCGCTCGGTCCGCGACCGCAGCGTCACGACGACGGGGCTCGCCGCGCCGCCGCGCGGATCCAGCGGGCGCGCGAGCCCGAGGAATTCCTCGCCGCCGATGCTCACGGTCGCGATGTCGTGCGAGTCGAGCACGCCGGCGAGCGCGTCGCGCGAGTCGGCCGGCAGCGTCGAGGCGAGGATCTTGTGGCCGGCGCCGAAGGCGATCTCGCTCGCGGTCAGCCGCTTGATCTGCTCCGCGAAGCGATCGTCGAGGAAGAAGCCGACCGTCAGCCGGCCGAGCACGTCCGGCTCGGGTTCGCTGTCGAGCCGGATCGGGACGCTGACGACCTGCAGCACGCCTCGCGACTGTGGCGCGAAGGTCGAAATCTCGTCGAGCGAGTCGGCGTCCCTGAGCGCGGCGGGGAGCGTCAGGTCGCCCGCGGCGGGGCCCGAGATGCCGAGCAGCTCGCCGCGCCGTCCGGTCAGCAGCAGGATGTCCGCCTTGACCTGCTCGCGGTATTCGTCGGCGAGCGGCTGCACGGTCGGCGGGTCGCTGGTCTCGACCGCGGCCTTCAGCTTCGGCAGGTCCGCGACCAGGCGCGCCAGCCGCGCGAAGGTGTCGGTGAGGCCGGCGCGGTTCTGGTCGACCAGGATGCCCGCCTCGATCAGGCTGCGGCGCAGCTCCGCCTCCGCCTCGCTCATCGCTCGCGCGTTGACGAAGTAGAACGCGAAGCCGAGCGACAGCATCGCCAGCAGCGTGCAGGCAAAGAAAATCCGGTTGGTCAGCGAAGAGGTCGCGGGCATCAGGGCGCCAAGGATGAACTGACGGAGAGGGCAAAGGTCGCGCCACGAGGCACGGCCTGCCATCACGCATCTCTTTTTGGATGAAGAGCGGTGATTATACGCGTTGCGTAAATTGACTGCGAGAAAATACGAATTACGGAAACGCCCGTGCGGCCGTACGAAGTCCCCTTACGGGGCACCAGTTCTTCCGAGATCCATCACGATTAATAGCGTTCCCGGCTCGAGCCGCCGCATGTCTCCGTTTGGATACGGCGAGATGAGCGTCCACGTCTGGTTCGCACGAGGGCCGCGCGCCACCGTTGCGCGTGTCGCACCGTAGAGGCGCGCGAGCCTCGATCGATCGTAGGCGCCTGTCTGACCGAATGCGTCTGACGGCAATTGCGCGATCGGAAGCCACGAGCCCGGAGGATGCAGCGCCGCGGGATCGCTGCTGACCTGCTTCAGCACAGTCTGAAGGTCGAGCGGCGTGAGGTAAATGTGGTACGCGGCCGCGCGCGGGCCTGACGGCGCGAAGAGCGCCAGGTACGCGGGCGCCTCGCGCCAGACGTCCGGCGTCTGAGCCGCCGCAACCGGGCCGACGAGACACAGCAGCACCGCACCGACCAGCATCCGCGTCAACGTGGTCTCCGAGTTATACTTCCGCCGCTGTAACACGAAGGGGCCGACCTGAAGGTCGGCCCCCACGCGTCCGGATACGTAGTCCCGACGAGATGAGTGTACGTAGGGGCCGCCCGTCAGGTCGGCCCACGTGGAGACCGTTCAGGAGTATTGCGTGGCGTATATCATCACCGAGCCCTGCGTCGGCACCAAGGACACGGCGTGTGTCGACGTGTGCCCAGTGGACTGCATCCATCCGCGGAAGGACGAGCCCGACTTCGAATCGGCTCAACAGCTCTTCATCCATCCTGACGAATGCATTGACTGTGGCGCGTGCGTTCCGGCCTGTCCCGTGGAAGCGATCTTCGCGCTCGACGAGACGCCGGAGAAGTGGAAGAGCTTCATCGACGTCAACGCGCAGCACTTTCAGAAGTAGCGGCCGACTCGCAGGTCGGCTGGCAGGCATCTTCGAGGTCGGCTGGAATCCGAGCCGGGAGGCTCCGCACCCATGATGCGTTGGACACCCCGCTTCGTGCTTTGCGCCGCCGCCGTCGTCGCGGGAACCCTTGTCCTCCAGGCGGACGACAAGATCACCGCCGGGGATGCGGAGCTGCAGTTCCAGCTCGGCAACCTGCTGTCGGAGGAAACCCGGTTCCGCGAGGCGCTCGACGCCTACGACAAGGCGATCCAGACCGACGACCGCGATCTCCAGGTGCGGGCCCGCGCAGGGAAGGTGAAGACCGCGCTGCGCATCGCCGAGTACGAGCTCGCGCAGAAGGAAGGCGAGCTGCTTCGCGCCTCGGCGCCATCCGACTCGGAGGCGCTGTCGCTCTACGCGGACTCGCTCTGGTCGGTCGGCCTCTTTGACGAGGCGGACGACGTGTACACCCACGCGCTGTCGATCAACAAGGAATCCTCGCGCGCGCGCTTCGGCCTGGCGCGCTCGCTGGCGACGCGCACGAAGCTGGACGAGGCGCTCACGGAAGCGCAGGCGGCCGCCGCGATGGCGCCGCGCGACGGCGAGATTCACGCCGAGATTGGCGCCATCTACCAGCGGCTGCACCGCTTCGACGAAGCCGCCAACGCCTACAACAACTTCATCAACCTGCTCCCGAACAAGGATCGCAGCGACAAGGCGGCGTGGACGCGCTCGCAGGTGAAGTTCCTCAAGGCGTTCGAGGGAAGGAACCCGGTCGAGATCGATCCGGTGGATCTCGAGACGACGCACACGATGCCGTTCCGCCTCGTGGACGACAAGATCGTCATCCAGGCGAAGGTGAACGGCGGGCGCAACCAGGACTTCATCCTCGACACCGGGTCCGAGGAGACGGTCATCTCGCGCGAGACCGCGCAGCGCGCCAGCATCAGCCCGATCACCTACACGCTGAGCGCGGGCGTCGGCGAGGTCGGCCTGCGCGGGCTGCAGCTGTCGCGCATCAACCGCCTCGAC